>Ga0181377_1000829_pt1 | contig 10793 bp, 15 predicted proteins | sample LowvirmetaG_9_FD_130160 | JGI IMG/M metagenome (GOLD analysis project Ga0181377, IMG submission 130160) | Marine viral communities from the Subarctic Pacific Ocean - Lowphox_13 viral metaG | ecosystem: Environmental > Aquatic > Marine > Oceanic | place: Subarctic Pacific Ocean | collected...
TATGACCCCTCATGGTTTTATACTTGACAATGATAAATCATTGAAAGCATATAAAGAAGAAATGAAGGATGAGTGGAAAAAAATCTTAGGTGGTGGTGATTTTATCATTGCTGAAGAAGATCAGGCATATACTGATATCACAACTCATACAGACGAGCCACAATAAATTTTGATACCCGGAGTATCTTTCGTATATTCCGGGTATAAAAAATAAATCATATGAAACAAAAAGAACTACTTGAGCTCCTCAATAACCTTGATGAGCACGGAAAAGAGACTGTAGAAGGAGAAAGAATACTAATGATAGATGGATTAAATCTATTTTTTAGAAACTTTGCAATGATGAATATGGTAAACCCCGATGGAGTTCATATTGGGGGTTTAGGTGGTTTTTTTCGTTCATTAGGTGCTGAAATCCGAAGAGTTGATCCTACCCAAGTTTATGTAATATTTGATGGAGCAGGATCAGCAAATGCTAGAAAAAATTTATTACCTGAATATAAATCAGGAAGAGATTTACAACGCATTACAAATTGGGATGCTTTTGATAATAAAGATGATGAGGATGATGCTAAAGTAGATCAAATTGTTAGAATTATTCAATATTTAAAAACATTACCAGTCAAAACAATAGGTATTCCTAAAGTGGAAGCTGATGATGTTATTGCTTATTTATCAGATATCATTCCACAATCACCTAAAGATAAAGTATTTATTGTTTCTTCGGATAAAGATTTTTTACAATTAGTAAATGAAAATGTAATTGTGTATCGCCCAATGGAAAAAGAGTTTTACACAAAACAAACCGTAATTGATAAATTTAAAATGTCACCTAATAATTTTATTCTTTATAAAACATTAATGGGTGATAATTCTGATAAAGTAAAGGGTGTAAAGGGATTAGGTGAAAAGAAATTATATAAATTATTTCCTGAGTTAAGTGAAAAAGATATGTCATTAGATGATATATATAATATCTGTGAATCTAAATTCAAGGAAAATGTTATATATGCTCGAATAATTCAACATATAGATGATTTAGAAAAAAATTATAAAATAATGGATTTATCAAACCCTATGTTGGATGAAAATGACAAAAAATATTTAACTCAGGTTGTTAAAACCAATGAATATAATTATCTTCCTGATCAGTTTGTATCATTTTATAATGAAGACAAATTAGGAGGAATGATTCGGAATGTAGAATTTTGGGTTAAAGATGTTTTTGAAAAATTTAAGTTATAAAAAAAAAGTTATATGACACTAACAAGTTTAAACGCGTATGGAAATCATTTCCAAACCAAAGTATTATCTTCTCTTTTAACACATAAAGAGTTTTTAACTAATATACATGATATTTTAAGTGAAGAATATTTTGATAACCAAGCTCATCAATGGATAATCAAAGAAATACTTAAATATTACGATAAGTATCATACAACTCCCTCAATGGATATTCTTAAAGTAGAACTCCAAAAAATTGAAAATGAGGTACTAAAACTATCAGTAAGAGAACAACTTAAAGCAGCATATGAATCATCAGATGAGGATTTAGAATATGTGCAAGAAGAATTTTCTACTTTTTGTAAAAACCAACAATTAAAAAAAGCATTACTTAATAGTGTTGATTTACTTAAAGCTGGTGATTTTGATGGTATTAAACATTTAGTAGAATCAGCATTAAAAGCTGGAAATGATAAAAATGTAGGTCATGAATATAATAAAGACATTGAATCTCGTTTTAGAGAAGATTCAAGAACAACTATATCAACTCCTTGGGAGAGGGTCAATGATATATTACAAGGTGGATTGGGAAATGGAGATTTTGGTCTCATATTTGGTAATCCAGGAGGTGGTAAATCATGGAGCTTAGTAGCTTTAGGAGGGTATGCAGTAAGAATGGGTTATAATGTTTTACACTATACTCTAGAATTAGGAGAAGAATATGTTGGAAGAAGATATGATGCTTTCTTTAGTAAGATTCCAGTAGATAGGGTTTTAAAAAATAGAGATAAAATTGAAGAAATTATTCCAGAATTACCTGGGGAGTTAATTATTAAAGAATTTCCTACAGGTAGAGCAACTATATCAACAATTGAATCCCATATTCGTAAAGTAGAAGATTTAGGAGTTAAAGCTGATTTAATTATAATTGATTATGTAGATCTCCTTTCAACAAGAAAACGAACAGCTGATCGTAAAGGTGAAATTGATGATATTTATACAAGCACTAAAGGACTTGCTCGCGAATTAGACGTACCTATTTGGTCTGTTTCCCAAGTAAATCGTGCCGGTGCAAAGGATGATGTTATTGAAGGTGATAAAGCAGCAGGATCGTATGATAAGATTATGATTACTGATTTTTGTATGTCTTTGTCAAGAAAAGCTAAAGATAAAGTAAATGGTACAGGTAGATTTCACATTATGAAAAATAGATATGGAATGGATGGATTAACATTTGGGGTTAAAGCTGATACTTCAACAGGTCATTTTGAAGTACATGATTATAATGCTGATGATTATGAGTCTGACGACCAACCATCAAATCAAAAACAAGGTTATGGAGATTTTGATACTTTTGATAAACAAGTATTAAAGAATAAGTTTTTTGAACTAAATTCATAAACTAAAAAAACAAAAACAAATATGAAAAAGAAAACTTCATTACTTGAAGAGAGATTCGTTTACAAACCCTTTGAATATCAGGAAGCTTCTGATTATTGGTTAAAACAACAACAAGCACATTGGCTACATACAGAAGTACCGATGATGTCAGATGTTAATGATTGGAAACAAAATCTCACTGATAATGAAAAAAATATTATTGGTACAATCTTAAAAGGATTTGCACAAACTGAAACTGTAGTAAATGATTATTGGTCAACTTTAGTTACTAAATGGTTCAGAAAACCTGAAGTTATTAAAATGGCTGTTACATTTGGTGCTTTTGAAACTATACATGCTGAAGCCTATTCTTTATTAAATGAAGAATTAGGATTAGATGATTTTAGTGAATTTCTAGAAGATGAATCAACAATGGCTAAAATTGATGCTTTAACTACTGTACGAGATTCTCATGATGGTACTCCTAATTGGCATGAAAGAGCTAAATCATTAGCAATCTTCTCAGCATTTACAGAAGGTGTAAATTTATTTTCTTCTTTTGCCGTTTTACTTTCATTTAAATTAGATAATAAACTTATAGGGGTAGGTCAAATAGTAGAATGGAGTATCAGAGATGAATCATTACATTCAGAAGCAGGGTGTTGGTTGTTTAGAACATTAATGGAAGAACATCCTGAATTTAATACACCTGAATTAAAAAGTGATATTGAAGAAGCCGCAAAATTGTCTTTAAAATTAGAATTAGATTTTATTGATAAAGTGTATGAAATGGGAGATTTAAAAGGATGTCCAAAATATGATTTAGTTTCATTTATTAAACATAGGGTAAATACAAAAATGGGTGATTTAGGGTATGGTCCTGTAGTTAATGGAATTGATAAAGATGCAGTACAAAGAATGAAATGGTTTGATAGTTTATCTGGAGGTAAACAACATACAGATTTCTTTGCTAATCGAGTTACTAATTATTCAAAAGGTGTTCAAGATTGGGACGCTAACAGTATATTTTAAAATATGGAAAATAACGCATTACAAGTAGATTACAGCAACTGGGAAGCTGGAAAACAATACCCAGAATGGATGGATGAAATTTCACTAGCAACTATTAGTAAAGGATATTTACTACCTGGTGAAACTGTAAAATCAGCATATAGAAGAGTTGCAAACGCAGCTGCTGTAAGATTAAAAAAACCAGAATTAGGACCTAAATTCATGAAACTTATGTGGAATGGTTGGTTAGGTTTAGCTTCACCTGTTTTATCTAATATGGGAACTGATCGTGGTTTACCAATTTCGTGTTTTGGGGTTGATACACCGGATTCTATACGTGGTATAGGCCTAACAAACGCAGAACTAATGAAATTAACAGCCGCTGGTGGTGGTGTAGGTATTTCATTATCTCGCATTAGACAACGTGGTGAGTCAATTACAGGAAATGGTAAAAGTGAAGGTGTAGTACCTTGGGCTAAAATTTATGACTCAGCTATTATTGCTACTAATCAAGGAAATGTTAGAAGAGGAGCAGCATCTGTTAATTTAGATATTGAACATGGAGACATAGATGAATTTTTACAAATTCGTAGGCCTAAAGGTGATCCAAACAGACAATGTCTTAACCTACATCAGTGTGTAGTTGTAGGTGATTCATTTATGAGAAAATTAGAAGCTAGAGATCCTGAATCAATGAACAGATGGGCTACAGTTTTAAAATCAAGAATGGAAACTGGAGAACCTTATATCATGTATAAGGATAATGTTAATAAAGATAATCCAATTGCATATAGGTTAAATAATTTAGATGTAACAATGACTAATATATGTTCTGAAATTACATTATTTACAGATGAAGAACATTCATTTATTTGTTGTTTATCATCAATGAATTTAGCAAAGTATGAAGAATGGAAAGACACAAATGCTGTTGAATTAGCTACTTGGTTTTTAGATGGCGTGATGCAAGAATTTATTGATAAATCTAATGGAAAAGATTCATTAAAAAGAACCCACTATCATGCTAAAAAAGGTAGAGCATTAGGTTTAGGTGTAATGGGTTGGCATACATTTTTACAACAGAAAAACTTACCATTTAATTCAATTGCTTCAACTGCTTGGACTCACACAATTTTTAGTGATATTAGAGGAAAAGCTGAAAAAGCATCTATGGATTTAGCTAAAGAATATGGTGAACCTCTATGGTGTAAAGGCACAGGTATGAGAAATACTCATTTATTAGCAATTGCCCCAACAGTATCAAATTCAGTTATTGTAGGAGGTATCAGTGCAGGTATTGAACCACTACCAGCAAATATTTATACTTTTAATGGAGCAAAAGGTACATTTATTAGAAAAAATAAAGTACTACAAACATTATTAAAGGAAAAAGGTGAAGATAAAGATGAATGGTGGGATCAAATGTTAGTTGATGGGGGTTCTGTAATGAATTTACCTGATACTATTTTAACACCAGAAGAAAAAGAATTATTTTTAACATTCCCCGAAGTAAACCAATTAGAATTAGTAAGACAAGCAGCTCTAAGACAAAGATATATAGATCAAACTCAATCTTTAAATTTATCTTTTGATGTAAATGATTCTCCAAAATGGATTAATCAAGTGCATTTAGAAGGATGGAAATTAGGAATTAAAACGTTTTATTACCTAAGAACTGACTCAGTTATTAAAGGAGATTTAGGAAGTAGAATGGCAGATTGTGTATCTTGTGATGGATAATATATTTATAATGGTAAATCATAAAAATTAACAAAAATGGCAAAAAAGAAAACAGTTAAAAAAACAACTAAAAAAACAGCAGTTGTAGAAAAATTATCAACTATCAAAAAAACTTTTAATTTAGTAAAAGCTTGGATAGAAGGTAATGGGATTGAAGGTGTATTAGGTTTAATCTCAGGATTACTTTTATGGTCTTTTGGATTCAAAATTTATGCAGGATTCGCGTTTGGAGTATTCGCTACACGAAATTGGGACTTAGCAAAAGCCTGGGTGTTAAAAATATTCAATAAATAATAAAATTTAAACTAATCTTTAAAGAAGGGGTGCAATAGCACTCCTTTTTTAATATTTATACACGAATAGTTTCCCCAAAATGTTGCAAAATGGTAAAAAAATTAAAAAATCGAATTATGTCTTTTACAAAAATATTCAAAGATGACAATACTTACAATGAAAAAACCATTGTAGGTTTTTCTTCATTCGCAGTAATGACAGTATTTGCCATTGTAGATATTATAACAGGTGTATGGGGGAAAGAATTAATTATTAGTGATACAATTTTTAATTCCTTTTTAATCATGACTTTAGGAAGTTTTGGGATTGATGGAGCTACTAAAATTTTCAAAAAACCCGAAACAAAATAAGATGATATTAAAATTAGGATCAAGAGGAATTGAAGTAAAAGATCTCCAAGAATTTTTACAAATTGAAGCTGATGGTATATTTGGGGTAGGAACTGAAAAAGCCGTTAAGAAATTCCAATCATCTAATAACTTAAAAGTTGATGGTATAGTAGGACCTAACACCCTAGATTTAATGGGTATTGTAAGTACAGATAATTCAGAAATAACATATTTAACCTCTAATGATTTAGTTATAAATAAACATTATCTCCCTTCAGGAGAATATAAAGAAGGAGCTTGGAATAAAGAATATGTTTTCCTCCACCACACAGCAGGATGGCATAATCCTTATAATACAATAGACCATTGGGCTAGAGATAATAGAGGTGCTGTAAGTACTGAATTTGTAATAGGAGGATCTTCAATTAAAGGAAATGATGAAAAATATAATGGAGAAGTAGTTCAAGCTTTTCCTGAAGGTGGATATGGTTGGCATTTAGGTAAAAATGGTTCCCAACATATGCATATTCATTCTGTAGGAATTGAAGTAAATAATTTTGGTTATTTAAAAGATGGTAAAACTTATGCTGGTCAAGTAGCAGATGATTCTCAAATTGTAACTTTAAAAGAAGAATTTAGAGGATATAAAACTTGGCATAAATATTCAAATAAACAAATAGAATCTTTACGTAAATTAATTTTACATATTGCAGATAGAGATAATATAGATGTAAGAGCAGGTCTTCCTGCTTTAATTAAAGAAAAAGGGGCTGAAGCCTTTGAGTTTAATCCAGATGCTTATTATGGTAAAGTAAAAGGATTATGGACACACACCAACACACGTAAAGATAAATTTGATATGTTTCCACAATCAGAACTTTTAGAAATGTTAATAAATTTATAAACAATGCAAACTAAATTATCAATAGTGGGAATAACATCATTTTGTACATATTTATGTACTTATTTTTTAAATCTATCAATGGACAATATGGAACAATACTTAGCTGTTGTTGCTGTATTATGGTTAGATGGGATATTTGGCATTTGGGCCGGTATAAAAAGAGAAGGATTTAAAACTTATAAAGCTCTAAGAATAACAAGAAATACATTCGTATGGTTAGCAATCCTTACTGTCATTTTAATGATAGAAAAAGGATTTACAGGAACAGGTTGGCTATCAGAGGTAGTTATCGTACCGTTCATGATACTACAGCTAATAAGTGCTCTTAAAAATGCATCTATGGCCGGTCTAATAAAAATGGAACATTTAAATAAAATTTTAGATCGTATAGATAAGCATAAGGGTTTTAGAAGCTAAAACTTTTAACTATGTTTAAAAAAATTCAAGAAAGAATATTTCCTTTCATTATAGCACTATCAGCACTTTCTGTAAGTGCATCAGCTGCTTTTTATTCAATAAGTGGGCTTAGTAAATTGTTTGCGGGAGCTACATTTGCTGTTATTGTAATGGCTTCATCTTTAGAAATAGCAAAATTAGTAATTGCATCTTTACTTTATCAATATAGAAAAGGATTACCTAAATTATTAAAATATTACTTGTCTATAGCCTGTATAGTATTAATACTAATTACTAGTATGGGTATTTATGGGTTCTTATCTGCTGCGTATCAAGAAACAGCAGCAAAAGCAGGAAATATTGATGCTCAAATTGCATTAATAGAAACTAAACGGGATAATGTTAGGGAACAGTTAACGGTATATAATGCGGAAAAAAGCACCATTAACGGGGCAGTATCCGATTTACGTGCTGGTTTATCTAACAATACTATACAGTATAAAGACAAAGAAACTGGTGAAATAATTACAACAACCTCTAGAGCAACTCGTCAAGCATTAGAAAAACAATTAGATCAAGCTATTGAACGTCAAACTGTAATTAATTCTAAAGTAGATGATTTAAATGAGCAGTTATTTAATTATGAAACTGAAATAGTTGAAGTAAGAACAAGTGATGCTATATCTGGTGAATTAGGCCCATTAAAATATCTATCAGGATTAACAGGAACCCCCATGGATAAAATTATTAATTGGTTATTGTTAACAATAATATTTGTATTTGACCCATTGGCAATTGCTTTAGTAATAGCTGCTAATTATGCATTTGAAAGAATACGTCCAAAAACAAAAAAAAACCTTTATGGGGAAAAGGTAATAATTGAAGAAAAAGATGATGATGTATTGCCTGAAGAACCCGATTTTAATGAGTCTTCAAATATTTATAACCACGTAAATGAAATTTCCAATGAAGAACCGTCGGCTTTTCCTGAGGGTTATACAACGGGAATTGATGAAATAGAAAAACAAATAGAAAATACCTCTAAAAACCGCAAAAGAGGTCCTAAAGGTTTAATAGCTTTAAACGAAAAGTTAAATAAACTTAAAGGAAAAGATAATAATGATGATGATTTAGTCATTCGTTATTAAAAATATTCAATCTTCTTTACTTTAGGTTGGATAACATGGTCAAATTTATTATCGTTCCCGTTCGACATTTGAAAAATGTATAAGTCGGCTACGATAAGTTATCCAAAGTAGTTGGCCACTACGTTTTCAAATTAAATTATTTATTAACCAAAATCAAAAAAATGAAAAAAATGATTTTAACATTAGCTTTCGGCTTGTTTATAACAGTTGGAGCTATGGCACAAAATGCCAAAGGTGACTGGTACATAGGTACTGGTGACATTGCTAACACAGCATGGACTGAATGGTCTTTATCTCCTACAGTAGGATATGCTATAACAGATGACCTAATGATAGGTGCAAATGTTTCTCAAGCTGATTCTACAGTAGATATGTCCTTAGATTTGCATGCAAGATATTTTTATAAAGGATATTTTGCTTATGCAGAAACTAATGGATTAGATACTGATGGTCTTAAATTAGGAGTTGGTAAAATGTTCTCATTCCACAAGAATGGTATGTTTATCGATCCTAAAGTTGTATACGATACATCAGCTAAAACTACTAACTTACAGTTAGGGTTTGGGTTGAAGTTTTAATTATTGTTTAACTTAAAATTAAATTAAAATGGAAAATGTAATTAAGTATGTAACAGGATTTTTTGGTGGGTTGTTATCAATTATGATGGCAGTTGTACCAGTAGCAATCCTTTGGAATGTGCTAACAGGTCAAACTATATTCGGTATGGATGTAGTTGCAAATCTAACAGCTCTAGTAGCTAGCTTCGGTGAAGGTGGATTTGTAGGTCTAGTAGCACTAGTGATTTTAGCAAAATTCTTTATTGATAAAAAATAAGCTAAAATTAAATTATCATGATAAAAGAAAGGCGCCTTAATCGGCGCCTTTTTTCTTTCTATGCGAAGATATTTGGAGAAGCGAAAGAGAGTTCGTATATTTACCGGGTAAAACGGGTGCGAGCCCAATAAAATAAAGGTTATGAGCAAAATAAGTGTTAAAAATCAGGAAGAAAGAAATGATGTGATGATGTGGGTTTCAGATCTATACAAAGATGTGTATGGTATTCGCCCTCGTGGTTATAATTTCTCTGAGTGGTCTAATCAAGAATTAGAGGATTTTATTAATGATTTGTGTGAGCAAAATTCAAAAGAAATAGCTGAAGAAAAAGCTATGGAAGAAAAAGCAGTTAAAGATGTAATGTCATTAGGTGCTGATAAAAAAACAGCATTAAGATGGTTAGATCAAGCAGATGCTTATTTTATGTATGGTGATGATGAGTTTTACGAAGATCATATTGAGAAGTATGGTTGGGTTGCTAAACATTTTGATGAGGTTTATGCTTAAAAATTTGGCTCCCCAAAGGAGCTTTCGTATATTTACAAGGTAAAACGGGTGAAAACCCAAATATTAATTAAATAAAAGTTATGTCAAAAGAAATCAAAAAAGTATTGAAAGAAGGTGATGTTAGGTTTACAGTAAAAGGTATTACTACTTATTGTAAAGGAGATGATGGTGAGTATGGAATGAATCCAAAAGTATTTAAGGTAAATACAGATGCAAGTTCAATTAATGTAGATGAATTCCTTTCAGTTAGTGGTATGAATGTTACTAAATGGGGTCCTACCTGTGTTACATTATATGATTACAATATGTTAGGTAAAAAATCAATAGGTAAAATAAAATATGAAGATATTATTTTAAAAGAAATTGAAGTAGAATGTTCAGCTGCATTAGATAATGAATGGGCAAATGAAAGTATTTAATTAAAAATAAAATTATGTTTATAGATATAGAAGTATTAGCAGATCAGTGGGAATTAGAACAAGAATTACTTAACCAACTACAAGAAGAAATTCTAGAAAATCCAGGTATTATTATTCCTGAAGAAGGAAAAGAAGATGATTTACCGTTTTAAATGAATAAAAATTTTGTTCAAAATATAATCAATGAGGTTTACCCTAAAATAGAAAAATACTATGGGTATTCAAAATACCATGAATGTACTCCTTATATAGAATTACACCATAATATTTACATTAGAATAACAGGTGATTATTATGAACAAGATATTTTATCAGAAACAGAATGTAATCCAGATGCTGAATATGATAGAGATCATAATACTATAGTAATTTATTGGCCTAAAATGGTTGATAAAGAAATAATTATAAGATCTTTAATACATGAATACCAGCATTATTTACAATCTGGTTCTTGGTATAAAAGATATTACAATATGGGATATCATTATGATAATCATCCATATGAGGTAAAAGCAAAAGAAGAAGAAGAAAATTGGATATTATTTAAATAATGAAAATACCTAAAAAACCAAGTGGCAGAAGAGCTCTTCCTTTTTATTGGTGGAGA
>Ga0181377_1000830_pt1 | contig 10791 bp, 9 predicted proteins | sample LowvirmetaG_9_FD_130160 | JGI IMG/M metagenome (GOLD analysis project Ga0181377, IMG submission 130160) | Marine viral communities from the Subarctic Pacific Ocean - Lowphox_13 viral metaG | ecosystem: Environmental > Aquatic > Marine > Oceanic | place: Subarctic Pacific Ocean | collected 2015-12-10
AACACTATGTCGTACTGTTTAGACACACTTAGAGCGTCTTTAACATAGTGTAGTTTGCCCTTTGACGTTTTACTGTATCGCACATCATCACTGCTGTAAGACGTTTTAAATACGTCTAAGAGGGGGTTTGGCCATAGTCTAACACCGCCATACGCATGTACTTTACCTGATCTTGGGTTAAGTTTTTGCCATATGTGTAACTTATCTGCGTTCTCAACTGCGGGTTTGAACTTGTTATCCCAGTTATCAAATGTATTTACATTGCTATCAACTGTCCAAAAATATGCTTTACTATCTGCTGTAGCAAACTTGCTTAATTGTTCTTTAAACGGAATAGTATTATCAAATGTGTACACATTCCATTCTGGAGTTGTACTTGCTTGTTTAGGCATTAATTTTAGGTTATCAAAACTGTTATTAACTATTTCCTTTTCAGTGTATGTATTATCTCTAAATAATTTAGTTGGACATAAACGTACATCGGTATGTTCGCCTTGTTCGTTTTGCCAAACATGTACATTTTTGATATCCCATTGTGTAGGATAGTAACTGAAGTCAAAATCGCTAGTTAGTTCTACACAATAATCTACTACCCAAAACATATTTGTATCTGTATGTTTGGCACATTTTTTATAAAATTCAGACACACCAACAGTTACATCTTCTGCTGTCATTGTGTACACTGGGTATTCTTTTTGTGTAGAGCAACTTTCTCTAATGTATTTTGGTCTACCTTTTGTCTGTGGTACTTTAGGACATAAACTTACTCCGCCATAATCGTATTGCTTGCCTGTAATAGGATTAAGTTTTTGCCATACATGTGTTTTACCATTATCCCAAATCTTAGGAATAAAATCAAGATTAAAATCTTCTAATACAGTAACGTCTGGATCAATTACCCAGAACCAACTAGATGTAGTATTTTTACGACCTTGTTCCTCTGAATCAAATACTGGGAATGTAAGTTGCTCTCCAAACGGTGTTGTGTCGTGAATATTAAATTTGCTGTCTTTGTGATTAGCAGGTACCCAATATATACCGCCCATTGTGTCAGGGTACTTATGTTCTAATTGTCCTCTAACTTGATAAACATGTACTTGGCTTTTTTCGTTTTCGTTTTGCCATGGAACAAATTCAAAGTCACTGTCTTCTAATATGTAATCGCTGTCCACTAACCAGCAATCTTCTGTTACGTCAGTATAGTTGCTTGGATCATTTACTCTGTGTACTGGAAATGTTTTAGCACTTACTACTAAAGGTTCTTTGTGTATTTTTAATTCTTCTATACTGCTATCAGGATACCAATACAGTCCGCCCATCTCTTCCGGGTACTTGTTTGTTAATTGATTGTGTATGTGGAATACATGTATTTTATCTGCGTCAAATGAATCTGGTGCCCATTTAATACTTTCATCTAGTCTATATGATTTATCTGCTACCCAGCAACTGTGATCCTTGTTAGGATTAATTGAAGAATCATCTTGATAGTATATTGGATACTCTGGTATAGCATTTAGCATTTCACTATGTATAACGATATCGCCGTTCCAATCCACTGGTACCCATCTTAGGCCACCCATACTTTCAGGATACTTATGTTTAAGTTGATCACCTACATGGAATGTGTGAATACAGTTTTGTTGAAACAATGGCGGTGTCCATTCTATCTTTTGATTTAATTCGTATTCGCTATCTACTATCCAACAGTCTTGAAATACTTCTGTGTACTCGTCTACATTGTCTACTTTTACAACTGGGTAACTTCTATCACTTGTTGGATTTGTAGCAACATATTTAATTAATTCTGTATTGTATGATTTGGGTACTAACTTTACACCTCCGCATCTGTTGTCGCTGATGTTAGTCACACTTTTAGGATACTTATGCTCTAATTGATTTGGTATTTTAAATACTTGTATTGTTTTCTGATCATATTTGGCAGGCACATACTTGAATACTTCATTAAGTTCGTGATCGTTATCAACTAACCAAAACATTTTAGTTCTGCTTTTCCTAGCAGGACTTTCATAATCACTGATATTGTCTGTGTAAAATATATCATATCTAACAGGCACAACATCGTTTTGATATTTGTGTTTAGTAAAATCAAACTCTTTGTGTACAAGTCTAATGCCGCCACAACGATTGTCCCAGGCGTCCGTATATTCAGGTGGATATCTTTCTTCTAAGTGTCCCGGCAATTTAAATACATGTATAAACTCTCTTTCGTGTATCGCAGGAACATATAATAGTTTGCCATTAAACTGAAACTCTCGATCAACTACCCAAAACCAATCTGTTTTACTACGGTCAGCATATTCACTGTATGCGTCTGCTGTAAATTCGTCTTCGTCGACATAAAACACATCATAACTTTCATCTTCTACCGGACAGGCAGGATGTATTTTTGTTTCTGCTTCTTTCCACTTCTTAGGAACTAATCTGATTCCTCCCATAGCCATAGGATATTTTTCTTGTAATTGATATGGCATTCTAAACACATGTGTCATACTATCTTCAAATGGATTTGGTACCCAGTCGAGTGTAGTAGCATTTATTTTATATTGTGCGTCTATTAGCCAAACATAATCATCATCAAATATATTACGTTGCCCATAATCGTCTATATCTCTAACATAGTATACTGGGTATGTAGCATTAGCATCTAGGAAGTTGTGATACTTTGTGCCACACTCTTTCCAATTACGAGGATATAACTTTACCCCGCCTTCTTTATCTGGATACTTATGTTCTAATTGTCCTCTTAAATGAAAACTATGTATAAAGTCTGGTTCAAAATTACTAGGTGCCCAATCTATATCTTTACTATCAAATTTATATAGTGGGTCTACACACCAAACGTATGTAGCAAATTCATTAACTGAAAAATAATCACCTGGGGTTTCTGTATCTAAAATATCAAATGTCTTTTTACACACGACATTATTCATTTCTTTAACACCTGTTGCTACTTTCCTAGGAATAAGTTTTACACCGCCGTAATTATTCTTATTCCATTTCCATATATGTTCATATGTGTGGTCGTACGGTTTAGGTGTGTATTCTAATACATCATAGTCTAGTAATTCTGTGTTAGGTTCTATTAGCCAGTATAGTTTAGTCTTTGGTTTAATTTGATCTGTGCTAGTGATTTGTTTAGCAAAAGGATAACTATCCTTAAGATTTTCATTATCACCTATGTAAAAAATATCATACATTTTTATGCTCTGCTACAATATTGTCAATTATTGTGCTAATATGCTTAACTTCCATATCGATGCCGTCATACCTATCCTGTAACTCTTTACCATACACAGGGCATACACCTATGTGGTCTGGTAATTTACCGCTACAGCAATCACACCGTCCTTGTAGTTTTAATTTAATCGTCCTTAGTATAGACTGGGACGTTGTATTTGTCTTGGAATATTTTGGCATCTCTCTCATCATTAACAATAGGCATACCCTTGACATTTAAACTAGTGTTCAATATCATTGGGCAACCTGTTTCGTTATAAAATTGTGTCATGAGTTCATATAACTCAGGATGTTGTTCTTGATTAACTGTTTGTACTCTGCTTGTACCGTCTGCGTGTACAATAGCAGGAAACTCATCTGGCTTCTTGCACTTTGCTACAAACTGCATATATGGCGCATCGCTAATGCCACCGGGCATCTCAAAATAGTCATGTACATGTTCCTGTAGTATAATAGGAGCAAACGGTCTAAATTCTTGCCTAAGTTTTATTTTATTAACTTTGTCTTTGATGTGCGGGCCTCTAGGATCAGCACTTAATGTTCTATTACCTAATGCCCTAGGCCCAAATTCTGCTGGACCATTTGCTATGCCAAACACTTCGCCATTCAGTAAACTCTCTAATGCTTTTTTGATTGGATACTTGCCTTCTATATTATTGCCTAAGAATGGACCAGTCCAATTAACTTTTGTACCAGTAGTATTATAAGCATGTAAGGCCGCGGCACCTAGACTACTACCAGCATCACCTGGGTTAGGCATAATGTGTACATTTTTAAATAATGTAAATAAATTACTATTAGCGACACAGTTTAAAGCACAACCGCCCATAAAAACTAAGTTTTCACTGTTAGTCATTATTAATGCGTGTCTGGCATATTCAAAAATTCTTTTTTCTGCTATTACTTGAGCACTAGCGGCAATATCATAATCAATCTTAGTATGTCCGTATTCATCAATTCCGCTTTGCTTGTCTCTACCTAAGTAACTTTTTGGCACACCGCGTTGTAAATTCTTTTTCATAACAATAGCATTACCTGGCTCAGTACATTTGCTATCCGCAAAAAATTCAGTACTCATAGCATCAGCAAAGTGGGGTTGCCCATATGCCGCCATACCCATCAATACATACTCGTCTTCCATAGGTTTTAATCCTACATGAGCAGTCATGGCACTATAAAATAGTCCTAAACTGCTAGGAAACTTTACACTATCTTTCTTAGTAAGTTTGCCGTCTTTCCAATGCCATATACTTGCGGTATCAAATTCGCCAATAGCATCTATAACCATTACAGCACAATCATCAAAGGTACTTGTTAATACACCAGCGGCGGCATGTGTTTCGTGATGCCAATAAGATTTGATTGGAATGCCTGCTAGTTCTGGAAAGAACTCTTTGATCCATGCTTTCATAGAGTGTTCTCTGAGTGCGGACCAGTTACCGGCGTATATGTTTCTTAGTTTCTTAACAAACGATTTTTCATGTAATACAATTACATCAGGTTTGCCAAACTTTAAACAGTCAGCAATCATTTCGTGATTAAGAAATGGGTCGTTTTTAATTTTACTATATCTTTCAGAATGCGAAGCATACAGAATCTTGTCGTCCTCTACAACTGTAGCGGCGGCGTCATGAAATTGAAAACTTAAACCTAGTATCCGCATATAATTATCTGTAAATGAAAGGATCTCTTTTTCTTAATTCTTCAAGACGTTTCTTGATGATCTTTTCTTTTTCAGATAATTTTGTTTCTTCTGATTCGTCTTCACCGTAACGACCTCTATCTTCGTTACCGTCATGATTAAGTTCTGTCATTTCTTTCTGTGTCTTTTTGTAGTCGTTCATAACACTATTTATCGCGTTTCAGCATCTCAGCAAAGAGATTATTGAATATGTTTACAGAGTTTTCTACAGCAAAAAAGTGGTGTCTATTATGCTCTAGTTTATCTCTAATTAAGTTTATATCTAAGTCATTTTCGCATGCCTTTTTAATTTCAGTACAAATCATTCGTATTCTTTGGGCATCATTACTTTCGTTATCATAGTTTTCATTAAACCAATCAGGAAATGTTTCAAAGCCTAATTCGTGTAATCTTGCTAGTGCTCCTGGATGAGTAGCAAGTATAAATGGGTGTCCGTACATAATAGGCTTAAATGTTTTTTCTGTTAGAAAGCCAATATCAGTTGGTGCGTTATGATTGTAATAAGTGCTGTTACTGTGATCTATTAGATACTGTTTGAAAATACCTTCTTGCGAAACCAACGAAGGTGTAAAAGAACTTTCATTGACTATTGTGAAATCTGTGTTAGCATACCATTCCCAATTTACCCAGCGATCTCTAAATTCATAATTTTCAGACCCTTCTGAATTAAACATATCAGAGTTTACAGCATGTTTGTTATCAAGTAAATCGTTATCAATAGTAATAGGTAGTGCGTCTTTTAACTTAATATATTCGTCACGTGTCAATGAATGATCAAATGCTTGGAGTGTTTTGTTTACAGTTTCTGCTGAGCCAAAATCAGTTACACCGTGATTGTAAAATGGTTTTTGAGGATCTAGTGAAAACCTAGCACTCATTATTCCTTTATCAATTAAATCATTTTGTACAAGATAATTCACAATATGTAAACGGTGATCCTTCATATAATTATTCAAACAAATAAATTTTAATGGTTTATTGTTTGTATGAAAATTATTGGAATCATAATTTTTATATATTAATTTATTGCGTTCATCATTATCAGACGCATCTTTGTTACCTGTTAATTCATGTAACATAAAGAATTCAACGTTGATCATATCAATACCAAACTCTTGTTTAATTAGATTTTTTCTTGACATCTTACCTGCTTCCATAAAAGGAATATCGTGTGCCGCGTACAGGTATTTTACAAAATCTACTTTATCAAATAACGCATGTAGCCAATAAAATAATCTGTGCATACTATACGACTCTGCTTCAAAGGCATTGTCAATTACAGCATTAACATCTTCTTTGTATATAGTATTCCACATACTATAAGGCACAATATAACTATGTAATCTATGGAATATAACAATTACATCATTTGCTTCTTGTTTGGCTGATCTAATTATATTGCCTACATTTTTTACATCATCAGGATTGGTTAAATGTTCTATGACTATATCTTTTTCTAGTAAGCCTTCAAACTTATCTTGCCCATTAAAGTGTACATGGTTCATACTTTCTAACTGTCCTAGTATGTATGGTGTCGACCAGTGATCTTTATACAGTTTATCATCGCCCGTCCAACTTTTATATTCGCTATAATGTGCTGACGGTTCTGGATCTATGTTAGGAAATATATGTGTAGGAGCATATAAGTCATCAGGATTTTTTACATAGTAGTTAACTAAGGCACTTTTATCAAACGATAATATTTTTAATTTGCTTTTCATAAATATGTTTTCAAGAACGTAAACAAGTGATTCATTATATGTTCTTTGTTGTAAAATGTCCTATAGTTATGTATAATTTTATCTAGGGTATTACTGTTTACTCTAGACTTGTCAAAGTTTTTTATTATTTCCAGAAATATATTATAACGTATATTATGGTCTACGTCAAGATCATATTGATCATCGCAGTTAAACTCTTCATGAAAATTTTCAAATCCCTGCTCACTTAATATTTTTGATGTACCGGGCATACCAAAAGGTATAAACATATGGCCGTACTGTATTGGCTTATAGACTTTTTCTGTGAGAAATGTTCTCCATGGTTGGTACTCAAGATCTTTAATTAGTACTTCAGGATAAGAATCAATAAATGAAGGCTCATAATATGTTTCAACAGCCAGCGAGTATATAGAGTTTTTGTATATGTCGTTTGAAAAACTTCTGTCATTTAATAAGTCTGGTGTGTTATCTTTAATTTTAACTTCATGTGCCTCTTGTAACTCAGGTATAATCATTTGTTCTGGAAATTTTTTTAAGTTATCAAGCAATTGACTTGGGGTAGTATTATAAATTGCTAACTCATTAAGCATTCTTGGAGAATGGTTATGCTCGAACCATAGTTCGTGTATTACTGGTTGAACTATATGACTTTTAGCAGGATACTGCCAGCGTCTGGACACATAGTTATTTTCTAATAAATTATTTTTCCTCAGGTCGTCAATTAATGCCATTCTATGAAATCTGGGTCTATTATTCAAACATAAAAAATCTTTGGTTTTTTCTGAATTAAAATTTTCTATAATCTGTTCTTCTGTGACAGAATTATTTATATTAGGGTAAGAAGTTTTGTGGTCGGTTGTTATAGATTCAGATGAAGCAACTAATACTTCATTAATTCTAAAGTAATTAAACAGATCAATATCAACACCTGTGTATTCCTTAAATGCTTTTGGCATAATATTGCTGTTATGTAAAAAGTCTCCGCCAACAATAAATGTAAAGTTTTTACCAATGTTAAAAAGATCATTTAGTATTTTTAAAACAGGATAGTAATATGTAAAAGTAAATGCTTCAAAAGACGCATCAATTAAAACAGGGCATTCTGCTTTTGTAAGTAACTCTAAATCTTCTTGTGTAAGAAATACTAAATCATCTGCGTGTATAAACAATATATCAGATCTATTTAACATATCTGTATCTGTTAATGTTAATTGTTTGTTATGATATGTATGCGGGCCTGACTCACTAACCTTTCTAACAGCCAGGCTTCCAAATAAGTGAGTTATATGCGGTGTGCCTCTAGAGGTATTTGTAAAATATGAAACACCTGAATTTAAATCTTCACAAAAGATTTTTTCTTCTATTATAGGTGGTTCGCTACACCAGGAAGGTTGTACAGTTAAGTACTCTTCAAAGACTGGATTTATAGTTGTTCTGTCAGATAATTTTATCCACGAACATATTATATCACTCATTCACACAACTCGACTAACCTAGGGAACACTTCTCTCCAATCCTGCTCTCTAACTTTATCAAGTTGATCGTTATAGATTTTAAACTTATTCCATCCATCCTCGTCCCAATCGTCGTTATCAAACATAGATAACAGATTGCCTAGGCCGTGATGATTGCCAAAGTCTTTTCTAAACTGTGAGTGTATTTGTGTTCTTGCTTCTGGGTGTATAACTTTAGGACTTAAAAACTTAGGATCATAAACATAGTTCAAATGTACATGTAAACCTAACTCTTTTGTTGCCCACTTGTGAAACTCTCCCAAGTAAGGATAGTTGTAGGCACTGACTGTTTGACATATACTGGTTTCTATCCAATCCTCTGCCATTATTTGTTGTAAGTGATTTGTTACATCTTCCCATTTACTTGGATGTCTAATATAATGGTTGCGTTCATCTAAGTCATCAATACTAGCACTTACCATTATTTTGCCAAACTGTTTCCAGATATCAAATGTTTTCTCTGGTAAGTTTGTCATATTAATATTATACCATAGAGTCATATTCTTTGCTCTATCGGCCGCTATTAACTTTTCTAAATATTCCCAATGCTTTTTAATTAGTGTTGGCTCTCCGCCATTGATATAAACTAATTCTAAATTGGGTGCTGAATCAAACAAGTCTTCCCAAAAAGCATCCTCTTCGGGCCACTTGTATTCGTCCTTGTCTATGTTACCATATTTAGTAACGAAGTCCAGGCTTGCTTCAATTTTCTTATAATCATTTCTCCACTGAGATGAACTTGCTGGATTACAAGTACGACACCTGACATTACACAAATTGCCAAGACGCAACTCGACAAAACGAAGATCCATAGTAATGTGGCCATCTTCTCTAATAAGTTCTTTTGCTCTAGCGGCATCGAAGTGGGTAAAAACCTCGGACTCCGTCTGTCGCTTACTTGTGATTCCTTTTCTTTCTTCATCATAACACCTCGTACATGCGGCAGGCTCTTCATCATTTAGCATTTGTAATCTAACTTCTTTATAGTAGTCAGAATTCATAATTTCATTTATGCTATGGTTATTTAAGTCTAACCATTCATTTCCACCGTCTTCTCTATTGTTTTTGCTTCTACTTGCCCCATTTTTGTGATCACTTATACAGCACAAAGTACAACCACCATGTGGGTGTGTTGCTAAATGTGTAAATGGTAATGGGCAGTATGTTTTACTCATTTCTTTTTATTCCTAAATTGTCTGTTTGCTGTACGTTGAAAACTCCTTTCTAAACACTTGTTTATTAATTCTGCTATCCACTCTTGTAATTTAAACATTATGATAATTTCTTTTGTAACCATTTAAAGCCAGCATATATACTTAATCCATATACTGCCATTATTGTCAACGGTATTGAAAATGAAAGCAATGTCCAAAAGTCTAATGTAAGTAATGTTTGTGTGAAGTCAATGATTGCTTCAGCATCGCCCATCGGCTCTATCATCTGTGTTGTTTCGTTGTATTCCATGTCTATGCCATACAACATCTCGTCTAGTGTTTCTTTAGGAACACATACTAATTCGGGCGGACACATGTCTTCCCTATATACTGTTCCTATTGGATTTCCAAATTGATCTAAGTCCATTACTTCTCTTTCTTGAATTTTTTAGTGTAACTATCTTCGGGTTCTATCTCTGCGTCAGCATTCATAAATCTCATACGTTGTATAAGATCCCAGTTCACTGTATCTGTTTTCCACTCACTGGCTATATCGCCTATGTCAGTTATATTAAATTCTTTTTTACTTTTACTCATCTATAAACCTCCATGTTTCTTTAAACAAACAAAACCTACGATGACCTTCTTTGGTTTCGTATACGAACTGCATTGCTAACATTTGTACAACCTTGCCTTCAAACTTTCCGTTTAAGTTACAAGTGTGTTCAATCATGTCACCAACCTTAGGTTGTTTAGTTTTTGCCATATTATATACTTATCATATCCTCGTTTACTACATTATACAGTTCAGGAAACGTATTTTCAAAACTTTCGTCTCGATATATGTCCCCGGCTTTTACTTGAAGTATAAATTTATGCCAATGTTCGATTGTGCTGTCAGTACCGGCATGAGCAACTAACGGTGCTATGTCTTTATCATACTTTGTTTGTTCCCAAGCAGGCAAACCATATTTTTCAGGATTGCTAACTCGGTCTATAATTTGTTCTTTTTCTGGTGATGGAACAACATTTGCTTCACACCATTCTGGAAAATGTACTAGGTTATTCCAAATTAGGAATTCAGGATAAACTGTTTCAAAGTAATGATGAAACTCTCTAAGATAAAAGAAGTTCCACACACTCACAGTATGTGTTATATTAATATTAACATGGTCATGTTCTGTGTGTAACTTATAAAATTTATCTAAATTTTCTACTACATTATTCCAACTATCACCGTGACGTAGGTAATCAAACTTCTCTTCCACGCCATCTAAACTTATGTTGAACCCTAAGTTCTCAAAGTTACCTACAATTTTATCTATTAGTTTGTCATTGTAGAATGTACCGTTAGTGCTGAGAGTAATCATTATATTTTTGCTTACTCCCATATCCACTAACTTGTCAATGAGTTTGCGAAACTCTTTCATATAGAAAGGCTC
>Ga0181377_1000831_pt1 | contig 10789 bp, 6 predicted proteins | sample LowvirmetaG_9_FD_130160 | JGI IMG/M metagenome (GOLD analysis project Ga0181377, IMG submission 130160) | Marine viral communities from the Subarctic Pacific Ocean - Lowphox_13 viral metaG | ecosystem: Environmental > Aquatic > Marine > Oceanic | place: Subarctic Pacific Ocean | collected 2015-12-10
CGGAATAATGCGGTTTACATCTATTTTATTTGGGTATTTGCTATTGAAAAAGTTATGTGTTTGTGTATATTCTTGTATATACGGAGGCGAATTGAGTGTAATGTCATAAAGCTCTTTTAAAATAAAATAATGTAGGAATTCTTTTTTATCCCTAACATATACTTTTTTAAATGCGTTTAATTGCGATATTATAGTGTCTATACTAAGCGGTAATGTCTCACTATGATCAATCGATGTAATAAATCCTTTTGTTGAATTTAACGGTCGAATATAAACGGCACAAATCTTATTTTTAACGGGATGGACAGTATTTGAATATGGAATTAGCTCTACGAATGCTTCTTCATAACCAAATTTAGATAACTCTAGTAACTGTTCTTCTGTTTCAACCAACCAGTACATAACTTTTATTTTGACTAATATACAAAAGTATATTTAGTCAACCAAATTTAATTAGTAATTTTTAGAATTACTTGTATTGTTGGGGGTGTTTTTAATATTTGTGGTTTTTTTAGCACCTTCTATAGTTTTTTGTGCTAATTCACCTTCTCCTAGTGTTGGATTTTTTGATTTAAGATCACGATAAATTGAAGGGTCTAAACAAAATTTAGTATAATCAAAATTTAGAAAAAAACCTAAACCTTTTCTTTTGATTTTTTTCTCTGCTAATAAAACTTGATTCCTATTTGCTCTCTCAATGTTTCTTAATTTACCTACTAAATTCCATGGAATTCTAAAAGGGATAAACATATCAAAGTTCCAGTTAGGGTTTTTAGTTATTAAATAATTATAAACTTCTGGGGTTATTTCTAAAAATATAGGTTCATTAACTTTATAACAAAATACTCTATCAAATTGTCCTACTTCATATTGAGAGGGTGTGGGTTTGGGGTATGATTGGACTGGGTATTTTTTTATGATGGAAATATCAATTTTTTTATTTTTATTATAAATGAGAAGGTCCTCAGATGTGCTATAGGGTCCCTCATATTCTTCCCATATTTCATTGTATAATGCTGCATTTTGAGTAAATGGAAGAGTAGTATCAATATTATTGGATTGGTCTTTTATAGGGTATATTTGAATTGTAGGAGAATCATTTTGGGTTGCTCCTGTAAAAAATTCACCCTTATAGCTTTTCCAATATTTGCCTACATAATCTTCCCCTGTAATAAATTGAAATTCATTACCTTTTGTTACTAGGTTTGGAACTATTTTATTTAAAGGTATGTAAGCCATTGTTTATAATTTTATGCAGGTCCCCAATATTCAAAATGCCATATTTCATCTGTACCGTAATTATCTGCTAATCTTTTAGGGTTATACCATCCATATTTAGCACCTATTTCCGCTATCTGTTTATATGCTTCTGTTTTTCTACCTTCTAAGTTTGGTTTAGCAGTAGTTGCTCCACCAACAATCCTGTAAAGATTTCCAAAATCTAAAGCACCTCCAAAACCATGAGGGGAAGAACCTGGTGAAGCTGTTCCTGATCCACTACCTAAGCCTTTTTGATGTTGAACACTTCTGTAAGCACTTGAAACTCTAAATGCTATTTTCTTTTGTTTCATTTCAGCCCTCCATTTAAACCAAGCTTTAGCCGCAGCTGGGTGGAGCATATATTCTGGTTTATTATTATTTTTAGGATTAGGGTAACGGAAATTAGCACCATTATACTCACCAATAAATACTAAAAATTTAGGATTTGTTTGTTTTAATAAACCATTTCTACCTCCATCTGCAACTACTTTTTTAGCAAGTTGGGAAGTGCTATAAAAACTAGCACCTATTCCTTGTGGGTTAATAATTGGAGCTTGATCACCATCAAGTATTTTACCTGTATATGGTGAATTTACTTGTGGACCTGATGATCCACCACCCCCACTGTTAGCACTTCTTGGTGAAGACGATGAAGTACCTACTTTTTTATATTCATTAGGTTTTACATCTAAATTGTCTACTGTAGATATTGTTGAAATTTTAGTATCCCATGATTCTACAGTTACAGAATGAGAAAGAGATTTTATTATTAATTTTATATCTTTAGGATTGTAACTCAAAGGTAATGATTTCCCATCAATTTTAAACCCATCGTAAATTCTTAATCCTCCTAACCCTTTTAAAGTTAAACTCATATTAAATGGAAGGAAGAATGGAGAGGGACCTGTTTTTGTTTGGAAATATTGGTTAATCATTAAACTTGAAATCTGACCTCCAGCATTTCTTAAAGTATCAATATATTCTGCTTCATCAAAATTTCTTTCATCATATACTTCTTTAAATGCTTCTTCTAACCTACCTTCTTTCCATATCTTAGCAATTTGGGCAGATACAGAATCTTTTTCTTCTTTACTTTTTGATTTTGCTTCTATATTAGATTTTTTTTCTATAAAACAACTATCAAGTAATCCCTTACTATAGGCAGAGAAAGCAGTTGCTCCACCACTCATTGTATTTCCATTTGCTTGAGCCCCTATTGCAATTTGTGTCGCCATTTGATCTGAAAGTTCAGAATTTAAATCTATTGATTTTACAAATGACCCTACATCACCTTTTCCAAAATTATCAAAACCAGAAGTATTTATAGTTGTAGGTTTTTTTCTTTTTACCATTAGTGCTGGGGTTTCTGAAATAATACTAATTTTGCCAGAATCTTCATTAAAGATAGTTCTAAACTCATTAATTCCCCCACAACAAAGATTTATTTCATTTAGAACAGCATCTACTAAGGCTAATATGGGTATTTCTAATTGTTCATCCTCATTTTCAACTCCCAGTTGGTTTATTAGATTAGCAATCATATTAATATTAACATAAACATTAGCTAAAGGATATACTAAATCAGAATTAGAAAATCTTCCTGTACTAAAAACTTTGGGTTTATTTGAATTTGTTATAAGAGTATTTATTATAGTATCTTCGGGAATGGAGGGTAATGTGGTTCCTTCTTTTGCTGCTAATTTTATTTTTTCCCACGCTTTTTCCCATTTACTAGCATTAGGGTTGGCATCTGCTGCTCCACTACCCGCTTTTTCAATAAAATCATATTGGTTAAAATCTTTATATCCAATTAAAACTTTATTAGGATCACAAGAAAAATTCCCAGGATATGTTACCATATAATCCCTTTGTCTTTTATTAAAAACATTATTTACTAATTCAAATTCTAAAAAATATGAACCTCTACCATCTGTTACATTACAAACTTTTTGTAACATAGCCAAAAATCCACCAAAAGTAACTAATGTAGTAGGACTATATATTGGGTCTGATCCTTTTTCAAATACATCAAATTTTATAACACCATGATTAATAGTAAAAGTTTCTTCTTTACCATCAATTGGGATGTTTTTTAGGGGTAGGGCGAATGCTCTGGAGTCTGCTGTTGCTAAACCACCAGCTCCTGATGAGTCATTAAATAAATCAGTATCTGCAAATAATGTGTATAAATCAAAATTTAATTGGGATTTAAAAGCGTTAGCAATTACGGTTGCTCCTTCTTCTGCTGCAGCTTCCATTTCTTCATTAGTTAAAACACCATCGTTTCCAAATACAATACCTTCTTCTGCAATGTAATTATATGTATCTATAGTTGCTTCTGCTGTAGCTTCAGCAAGGCCAACAACATTATCAACTACCCAATTCCCAAACTTACCTGCCCAGCTACTATTATCAAATGTAGAATCTTCTTTAACTAATTCTATCTCTGCTTTTTCAGATTCAGGTTTAACTTCAAATTTTGAATCTATAGAAAAGGATCTTGAAAATGATTTTGCTCCTAAACAATTTAAACTTGATATAACATCTCCTGCCCCCGTAAGTTTAACAGTAATATCATAACTCCCATCACTATTATATTTCCAATTAAATTTTGTTATTCTCCCAAAAAAACCTTCATAATTTCCATTCCATTTTTCTTTTTCAGCATCAATAGCACCAAGCAATTTAGCATTTGAAGGGGGTGCGTTTTTACCAAATAAAACACTTCTAGGAAGAGTTTGAGCAGTATCTACATATACGGTTTCACCTTTATTATTTTTATAAACAGTATGACCAAATTCTAATAATAAAGTATAACCTGGTCTCATATATAAAATATCAATTATAGCAAATTGTTCTTTACTAAAAGCTTTTATATTTACTGTAGCTTGAGCTAAAGCACCATCATTTTTATATTCGAAATCTACACTAACTACACCTGGAGGAGGAACGTAACCTCTTGCTGAGTTTATCCCAACTTCATTATAACCCCACCCATAAGCTCCTAATAGAGATTTTGGGTAGTTTTCATTATTGGTGTCATTAGATACACCAACAGCACTTTTAGGAGCACGTCGTCCTGTTTTGCTATTAACTGTTCCTTGTAATGCACATCTTTGTGCTAAACCACTCCATTCCCAATCTTTTTCAGGTATACCATCAAGTAATCCTAATTCTTTAATTTGTTCATATACTGAAGTTCCTGGGAGGTCCTTTGCTCCTTTAGTTATTCGTACACCACTCATCAAACGCATCCATGGAGTAGCTTCAAAAATAGATTGTTTATTTTTAATACCTTTATATGAAGGGTGGAAATTTCCTTTTGATTGATAACCAATAGCCATCTCTTTTTGACGGATATTTACTTGGTTAACTACATAATCCCTAAAATTAGATCCTAATAACCCCATTTATATAATATTATTTACTTCATTAAAACTTGCTAAAATTTCATTTATATTTTGGGGAATTCTTATTTGAGTACCTTCATTAATATAAATAGAACCTAAATTTACATAATTAGGATTAGCAATAGCTATAATCCAATATAGAGTTATATCTCCATAAAATTGATTAGCTAACAAATCTAATCTATCTCCCCATTCAGTAATAACCCAAATATCATTAGGATCTTCTGGAACCTCTGGATATCGTACTGTGCTATAATAAGGAGTACGTAAAGGTCCTGCAATAGGGTTTTCGTTTCTTAATTCTTGTATACCTTGATATCTTTTCATTTTTATTATTCAATTTTACCAAAATTAATCTTTTGCATATAAATTAATCTTTGGGTCAGTTTCAGACATCCCTCTTTTTAAATTAATAAATCTTGTTAGATCATATTGAGGTACAGTATTTTCAATAGGTATAAATTCAAACCCAGTTACACTAATCATATGAGGTAATTCTTTAACTTCATTATCATACCTTCCCTCTTCATCAATTCCTATCTCCCATGTTGATTCTTGGGGTATAGTATATGAAATACTTTTTATAATTCCAAGTTGGTTATATAAATAACCTCCTACTGTTAATCTTGCTAAATTTCCTTGCATAAAACCCCCTGAAGAATAGGATGGTGCTAAACTAGATGCTAAAAGATTTAATTTTTTATACATTGGGGCTAATTCTGCTTTTGATTGAGCATAAACTGTCCATCCCATACTAATGCTTCTTTCAAAACCTTTATAATTATGAAATTTATCTGCTCTACCTATGTATTGAGTAGACCCCCAATCAGCATTATATTTATCTGAAAATTCATTAATAAAGGCTCTGAAATGTATATAAGTAGAAGTTCCTGTACCATCATTATTAAGAATACCAATACTAAATTTACATAAATCATTACCATGATTTGCTCTACTATCTTTAGGAACCGTACTTTCATAGGGCATTCTAGCATTAATTTTATCTATTGCTTCTCCTTTAATAGAATATTTTAATACATCTTTAGATTTTCCTGGATCTCCTGCACTTACCCTATATTCAAGATTTTTAGCATTAGGACCACTATAATTAGGTGCTAGAGACATTATAGTTGAAGTTCCGACTTTTGGGTTTTTTGGTGATCCCACAAGTTCTCTTCTAAAATCTTGTATAGTAGGTTCACCCTTAAGTTTACCTACATTTTTTTGCTGACTAATTATTTGAGTTTGGGTCCATGTTGCGGAATTACCTGCAGATTGTAAAGGAGTGTTAGTGGGCCAAGGAGATTGAGAACCTGATGGTTGGTATACACTAAAACCTTCTCCCCCACCACCAACTATACCTCCGTCAGGGGATTTAGTTATTATTTTACTATTATCAATGCTATTAGCATTAGGAATTTCGGAAATTAAAGAATTATATTTTACAGAAACTCCTGATGCCTTAGTATAAGTAGTTGGGGTTGTTGAGTTAGGAATTGGTTGAGTTGATCCAAATGTTTTTAGATTTCTATCTGCTACTACATTATTTATAAGTTCATTATTTATTGTAAATGGAGATAGTGCATTACCATCTAAATTTTCAGATTTTTGTAGTAAATCATTATTACTTAGGTTATTTGTATCTTCTTGTTTAGTTCCTTCAATAATTTGTTCTAAATATGATCCTGTAGTCTTAATTGGATCTTTTCCCAAAGCTTCGTTAATTTCATTTTGGGTTCTAGTTAAGGCATCACTTTTTTCTGGTCCTCTATTAACCTTAAAATCCATATTAGCTACATCTAGTACTGATGCAGAAATTGCTAAATTAGAAGCTCTGTAAAAAACTTGACGTGTTGTATCTCTTAACTCTTCTAAATCTTGATTTGGAAGCCAATTACCTTTAGAATTTGGGTTATTTACTCCTGTTCTTTGATCTGCAAATTTAATTTTTGTTTTACCTATGCCTAATACAGATCCAGGACCTCCACCATATTCTAAAACATTAACATCGTTATTTTTTGAATCTTGTTTATCATACCAAATTTTTAATAATCTATTTTCAAATTTTCCATTTACTTCTGGAATTAATGTTTCAATAAATTCTTGGAATGGGTTTTGTTGCTCACTTCCTAATATAAAAGGATTTGTGATTTGGAATAAGTCAAAATTTGGATTTCTTTCTCTTAATGTTTTAGTATCCGTGTGGAAAACATTATTAGATGCTAAATTAGCATTTTTAGCTGCTTGTTCATATTTAACTAACCCAGCATTAGCTTTTTGAGAAAGTAAACTATCATTATTTAGACCGGGTGAGAATGGGTTTAATCCTAATAAATTTAAATGTGTTCCTGTAAACCCAACTCCAGCTTGTGCTAATGTAGAAGTAGGTAAATATACACCTTGATTAACAGTACCCCCAGCAGTACCAGGACCTACGGAAGCTTCAGTTTTTACTGAAGTTCTTGATAAAGTATTTTGTTTTGCTGTAAATAATAAACCATTAGGTGATTTTAAGTCAAAAAACATTTGTGCTAATCGACTTACATCATCTATAGATTTAATAGGAGCCATTAATCCTCCTCGTAAGATAGAATCAGGGCCTCCAGTATTAAATATATTGGAACCATCATCATCATAGTCTGGTATAGGTTTTACAATGTAAGGTTGATTACTATACCCGCCTCCAACTTTATCTGATGCTTGTCCTAAACCAAACTTTAATGACCTGAAATCTGTTTTTAAGTCAATTAAAGCCATATTTTACTTTATTAAAATGTCATCCCCTCAGGTGCGTTATCTCTATAGTTGTATGTTGGGGTTTCCCCATTTAAGTCTAATTGTGAAGGTGATGGTTTATCAGCTATAAATGGGATGTCATTGATAGAATAAGTATCATGTAATTTTGATAATGCAAAATCTGGTACTGTTGGAGTTGATCCATCTAGTTCTGATAAAACTGATCCACCTACTGTTAGTTTGTTTAATAATGATGTTGCCATAATTTTATATTTTAATTGTGTTTTATTATAAATATTAACCCATTTTAGAGGATGCCAATGATATTGTTTTTCCTACTTTAGAACCATCAATGTATACATCTCCCCCTGCTTCTACTATTGAAATTAATTTATCTAATTTAGCTTCCACCCCTGCCATACCTGATTCTTCTTCCCCTCCTGCTGTAGCATTTACATTTGTGTTTAATTCTTCTAATGAAGGTCCTGCAAACATGCTAGCTATTCCTACAGCCATTAACCCTGATGCTAATGCCTTTAATGCAGTTGCTGTATCAAATAAACCTGGGGCTGCAGATGATAAACTAGTTAAGTTAGATAATACGTCTCCAGCATTAGAATTTGCTAACATACTAAAAGCAGCTGCGAGAGGCATAATAGCAGCTCCTAAAGCTAATAATCCTAAAATACCAGCTCCAAATAAGAATAGAGTAAATGGATTTGAAAATATTAAACCTAAAGCTAATACTGAAAGTCCTAGAATTGGTATAGCTGCTGAAAATGCTAAAATAGATGCTGCATCTACACCAGCTAATAAACTAAAAGCATATGCTGCTGGGATTAATGATACTGCCATAATACCCATTGCTAATGCACCTTTTATTATATCTTTACCTACTTTACCCATAGCAGCTACAGTAAGACCAATTGCAGATATTCCCGCGGCAAATGCTATCATTAATACTGGATCTGTTCCTGCTATTAAAGGTAAAGATAAAGCAAGTCCAGCACCCATTGAGAATAAAGCTAACCCAACTGCTATTCCACCTTTAATTACATCCCCAGCTTGTTTTCCTATAGAAGCTAAACCATCACCTAACCCTTTTAAAAATTGTTTAATACCAGAACCTTGTTTAGGATCTATACCTTTTGTTTTATCTGCTGAATCTGCTATACTTTTAGCTCCTTTATCTAACCCTGGAACTTTACTACTTATTGCTTCTCCAGCAGCTTTTCCACCACCACCTTTTACTAAATCTTTTACTCCCTTAGCTATACCTTTAATACTATCAAACCCACTACTTAAATTCTCTTTAAAAGATTTAAACCCACCAACTAATGCAGGAATTTTAGATACTAAGGCAACCCCCATTATACTATAGATAACAACACTATTTGATAATATATCAGCAAAGAATCCTACTATAGGAGCTAATGCTTGTTGTAATTTACCAATTGCAGTAGCAAATTTTTCTTGTGCATCTACTCGTTTCATATCTTCAAGAGTAGCTTTTTGGGCATCATTTAAAGCATCTTCCGACAGTCCATTATTCATTTCTTGTTGCAATAACATTTGTGCCATTTCTTCTCTACTCATATTCATTGCCTTAGCTTGTGCTTCTTGCTGAAGGCGATTCATTTTACTAAATTTGGCTGATGTAATACCTTGATTAGCTAATTCTTTTGCTACTCCTGCAAGGTCATTATTTAATGCAAGCTCTCTTGCTTTTTCTAAATTTAATGCTTGGCCTGTTAATAACTCAGCTTCCATTTCAGATGCAATTGAAGTTTCAAAATCCAATAAACCACTTGCAATATTATCAAGTTTACCAAGATCCATTCCTAAACCTCTTGCAGCTGTAGCTGCTTCTGCTAGTTTATCTGGAAAACCTGCATAGCTGATAGCAATACCTTCGGATACATTAGCTACATCTCGTAATACTGCACCATGAGCTACAGCTGTTCTATTTTGTCTATTCCCAGCATTAATACCATTCACAATGGCTTTATTTTGGGCTTCAATATTACCACCATTTACTTTAGATAAACGTGCTAAATTAGCTGCTTCTTTTCCAGCTAATCCCATTTCTTTTTTCATTGAAGCAATTTCCCCAATGTTTTCCATGTCAAATGCTGCTGCGGCATTTATACCAAATTCTTTAGTTACATCACCAGCAGCTTCAATTAATTCAGCAGATGTAACTAAACCACCATTAAACTGAGCTAATGATGTAGACATTGTATTTAAGTCTTGGCCTGTTTGTTGTTGGAAATCTGTTGCGGCTTTATCTACTTTATTAAAACCTATTACCATATTGGTAAGTAATACAGTAGGGGAAAGTAAGTTATTTCCTAATTGACTAAATGCTTCTCCAACTCCTGCTGCAGCAACTCGAAGTTTACCAAAACTCTTTTCCATATCAACAACTTCATCAGCTGTTTCTTGCATTTTCTTTTGGACTTCATCAAGACCAAAAGCTTTACCAAAATTCCCTGCTATAGAGTTTATACCCTTTAAGAGTTCACCTGATGTACCTAATAGTTTGTTTGCTTGTTTTCGTTTAGCAACTTCTTTAGTAACTAGTCGATCAGTTTCATTTTCAATTTCAAAACCTGACCTTTTAGCTCTAATTAAAGCTTCTTCTTCAACTGTTAAATTTCCTCTTTCTTTAGCTAACTTTATTGCATTTTCAAACTGTTCATCAGTAAGTTTATTTTGATCTGCAAGTACTCTAGCTAATCCCCTTTCAGATACTAATTTATTAGCAGCTCTTTTAATTTCTTCATTCTGAAGAGTAGCTTTTGACGCTAATTTATCTAATTGTTGATCTGTAAGTCGTACTGAACCTTCTTCTTGTTGTTGGAGTTTTTGTGCTATACTTCCAAGAGAAGTATATGCTTTTCTAGCATCTGCTAATCTATTTACTTTTTTACCTAATTCTCCATTAATACTTTCTAAAGTATCCCTAAGATCACCAAATTTAGATTTAGATTCATCAAGTTCTTTATTAAGATCTTGAGCATTCTTTTTTGCGTTATTTAATCCGTCGCCTATAGCCATTAGGTGTTTTAGTTATAAATATAGGAAGGCATCATTTCTTTGATGCCTTCGCTGTATATGTTGGGGATTTTTTTGCTGTTTTTAAATGTTGGGGAGCTTCAACTTTACCCTCAGAATTTATAACAGTATTTCCTGTTGAGGTTTTACCCTGTGCTTTTTTCATTTCTGCTGCTTCTTTATCGTAATGTTCTTTCATTTTTTTAAATGTAAAATTACGAAGCCAAATAGGCATGTTATATACGGTATGCCAATCATACCCTCCATTTCCATGAAACACTATCTCATGGATCTGGGCGAATAATGAAATTCTATAGGTTTGCGTC
>Ga0181377_1000832_pt1 | contig 10774 bp, 13 predicted proteins | sample LowvirmetaG_9_FD_130160 | JGI IMG/M metagenome (GOLD analysis project Ga0181377, IMG submission 130160) | Marine viral communities from the Subarctic Pacific Ocean - Lowphox_13 viral metaG | ecosystem: Environmental > Aquatic > Marine > Oceanic | place: Subarctic Pacific Ocean | collected...
CTAGTATTTGTTTATGGTGTTTGCTTCGCACTTATTGGTGGTGCTGCATTCGCAATGATGTGGGCAAATATCATGTCAATTGATATGAAACCCAGACCAATCAGACCAATCAAATCTAAACATCCTGAAGCACCTGAACCAGGTGAAGAGTTGATGTACGTAGATTTAACCAGAGAAAAACTTGAGGATTTGTATAATGATTAAGTCATTAGGATTTTTATTACTTCGTTTGTCGGTAGGCATCATGCTTATCCATCATGGATACGAGAAACTAGAGAATATTGAAAACTTTGCAGATGCATTTGTAAGACCATTGCATCTTCCGTTCCCAATCTTCTTCTCCTACATTGCAGCATTCTCGGAGATTGTAGGAAGTTGGATGATTATCTTTGGACTTGCTACTCAGTTCGGTGCCTTGGCAATCTTAGGCACTATGTCTTTTGCAATCTATCATGCCATTATGACAGGTGGATTTAATATCTACTTGTTAGAACTCTTAGTTATTTACTGGGGAGGTGCAGCATGTATCGTCCTCAATGGTGGTGGTAAGTTCTCAATAGATCATTTAATAGCAAGACAATTTAATTTATCTTAGAAAAAATCTATGAAGAAAAATAGAGGATGTTGCGGAGCAGGATGTTATGATTGTCCATTCAGACCACCACCGAAACGGTGAAGATACTTTTCACCATCCTATGCTTTTTCATTATGCTTGCGGGAATGCTTTAAACATGATATACTAAGGGGGTTAGAAACCCTCTTTTTTATGGAAGTAATTATAGAAGGCAAGGTCAAAACTGTGTATGCTGGTGACGATGCTGATCGTGTCATCATTGAGTATCATGATAAGGTGACTGCTGGTAATGGGGAGAAAGAAGATCATCCTTTAGGAAAAGGATCTCTCTGTTGCAGTATCTCATCAATCATTTTTGAGAAACTTGCCAAAGAAAATATTCCAACACATTATATTAATATGGTTGGTGCTAATAAAATGATCTGTAAGAAGGTAGATATTGTTCCTCTGGAAGTTATTTGTCGTAATCGTGCTGCCGGATCTATTGTCCGTGAGACAACCCTTCAAGAAGGTGCTCCACTACCGCAACCGATTGTAGAGTTCTTTTTGAAAGATGATAGTAAGCACGATCCTTTGCTCACACCAGATCGTGTGCGTCTGATGGGATATAATCCAGAACCTTTCATTGAGATGACACTACGGGTTAATGATTATCTCCGACAGATGTTCTACATCATGGGTATTGATTTGGTTGATTTCAAGATTGAGTATGGTTATGATGCTCATGGTGATTTGTATCTTGCCGATGAGATCAGTCCTGATAGTATGAGACTATGGAAGATTGGTAGTGATGAAAGATTTGATAAGGATCTATTCAGGAAGGATGAAGGTGATATTGTACCTGCATATCGTGAGATTCTTGATAGATTACAACCACTTGCTATTCAATGAAACATCACATCCCAGATGAGATTAAAAAGAACTGCTTTGATTGTTTCAAGAGTTTGAATGCTGCTGAAAGAGCAGTTGTTTTACTTGGTGATGATGCTTATAGAGAATCATTAGACCTTGACAACGATGATGCCCCTTGTTGGAAGATTCCAAGTAAGGAATCCACAATATTTGTAGGTTGGAATCCCCAGTGTGTACCCACCATGGAGTATATTGTATGGAAACTTGACCAATTACAAAAAATTAGAGCAGGAGAACTCACATGATGAATGATTTTCTAGATAACTTGGGTGCTGAACAGTACCAAAAAATGCATAATAAAGGTAATGCAAAGAGACCTGGAAACCCAGAAGAGGAGGTACAACATTCGTTGAACTTGGTGGACGTGAAAGGACGATTAAAAAAATATGTAAAGGAGTTATTCGACAATGGACTATAAAACTTCGGGCGTTGACATTATCAAAGGTAGATCCTTTGTAGAATATATCAAAGCACTGGCACCTAATATTGGTGGGTTCAGTGGAATGATGGAGATCTCACCAGGATATGAACAACCTGTTCTAGTATCTGGTGCCGATGGTGTCGGAACTAAAATTAACATTTGTAGGATTGCTCGTGATTACACTACTATTGGTCAGGACCTTGTTGCTATGTGCGTTAATGACGTTATATGTTCTGGCGCTAAACCATTATATTTTCTAGATTATATCTCTACCAAATCACTTGATGATAATGTCAATGATATTGTGCGTGGAGTTGCCACCGGTTGTGCGATGGCTGGAATGGAACTCCTAGGTGGAGAGACTGCAGAGCATTACAGAGCAACTGACTACGATCTTGCTGGTTTCTGTACTGGTATTGTAGAGAAGAATGATATTGTTGATGGTAGTAACATTCGAGCAGGTGATGTAGTCATTGGTATTGAGAGTAGTGGTCTTCATAGTAATGGATATACACTCATCAATGATATGTTGTGGAAAAATAAGATCTTCTATAAGGAGATGCCAGAACTGCTGAGACCAACTACCATCTATGCTCGTCTTATTCAATACCTACTGGATGAGGTTCCTATCCTAGGCATGGCACACATCACTGGGGGAGGACTGCCCGAGAACCTTCCTAGGTGTATTCCTAAGGGTCTGGGTGTAGATTTTAACTATGATGCCTGGGAACGACCAGAACTCTTTAACAAGATTCAGAAGGCAGGAGACATTGCCGAGGAAGAGATGCGTAATGTATTCAATCTTGGTATTGGATTCTGTTTAGTGGTGCCACAAGAGGTTGCAACATTAACTCAGAACTTGATTGCTGATACTCCATTTGGTATGCGATCATGGATAATTGGGAGCATAAAAGATTGACAAATATTACTATGTGATATATAATATTTACAACAAACAAAACGATACATGAACTATTCTATTACACTTAAAGCACCTGACGGCACCGAAAGTGTTATTGATTGTCCTGATGATTCTTACATCCTAGATGCTGCTGAAGAAGCAGGTGTTGACCTTCCCTATTCCTGTCGTGCAGGTGCATGTTCTTCTTGTGCAGGTAAAATTCTAAGTGGTACTGTAGATCAAAGCGACCAATCGTTCTTGGATGATGATCAGATTGAGGCAGGATTTGCATTGCTGTGTGTATCGTATCCCACTAGTGATTGTGTGGTAGAGGCAGAAAAAGAAGAGGAACTTTACTGATAGGTTCTTGACAAATATTCTAATACCTTATATAATTAATCATATGAGAGACCAACAAGAATGAAAGATCAACCAATCACAGTTGAAGACTACAAAGAACATAGTCAAGAGTTCTTTGATAAGTATTTCTATGTTGCCAAAGAACTTGGTGAAGGTGCTAAGGCAGAAGACATCCTTAAAATTATGGAGTCTCTTGCTGGTGTTATTATGAAGAAAAGGTCTGAAACTAAAGTAGGACCTTTTGGATTTAATAAAAAAACTTCTGAGGAATCTAAAGAAGAGTAATGGAAGTATTCAGTATTGAAGAATGGGAAGACAATTTTGACGAACTTATGGAAAGAGTCGAAAAAGGAGAAACCATAGGTATTGTAAGAGAAGATGGTAAAGCAGCAGTGATGATGCCTGCTGATGATGAACTAATACGAATACACACTGAGAGTAATAACGACGCTCAGTAGTTCATCATCAGCCCGTGAGACTTGGTAGTCAGAGAGGTTTTATAAACCTTTTCCTCCAGATTAGAGGCTTTGAGATGGTTCAAATCCATCCACGGGTATCTGCTTCCTTAGCAATCTGGTGAATGCAGCAAACTCATAATTTGCCTAAGGTGAGTTCGATCCTCACAGGAAGCATCCGCGAGTATGGCGGAATCGGTAGACGCACCAGACTTAAAATCTGTTGAGCATTGTGCTCGTGGGAGTTCAAGTCTCCCTACTCGCATTTCTATATAAATTTACAAACATTTTTTTAATATGAAAATTTTTCTGGACACGGCAGACACAGAACTGATTCAAAAATATAATAATACTGGTTTGATTGATGGCATCACCACCAATCCCACTTTGATTATGAAGAGTGGTAGAGATCCTGAGGATGTTTATCAGGAAATCAAGGACATGGGAATCAGAGACATCAGCATGGAAGTTGTTGGTAGTGCTGATGAAATGATTGCCGAAGGAGTTCGTCTATTTAAGAAGTTTGGTTTTTGCACCACAGTTAAAGTTCCTATGACTCGTGATGGACTTGTAGCATGTAGTAAATTGACCGAAAAAGGTATTCGTGTTAATGTAACTCTTATCTTCTCTGCTGCACAGGCAGTTCTTGCTGCTCGTGCTGGTGCATATTATGTCTCACCTTTTGTTGGAAGACTTGATGACCAATCTATTGCTGGTCTGGAAGTTGTAAGGTCTATTTCAGAACTCTATCGTATTCAGGGTGCTCCTACTCAGGTTCTTTCTGCATCTATTCGGAGTGTTCAGCGTGCAGTGAGGTCTTGGTATAATGGTGCAAATGTTGTAACGATGCCACCAAGTATATTTGATCAGATGTATGACCACATTCTAACTGATAAAGGTCTTGAAATTTTTGATCGTGATTGTGAAACAATCAAATCCAATATTGGGTAATAAATAAATGTAAGACGCAATCGTTTATGCCTCTCTACAATACCTTTCAAGCCTATGTTTTCAATCTCCATACAGCAAAATCATCAGAGGCAAAAAGGTTATGGAGGCAACAGATAAAGGAAGAATGGGGTTATGAATGTGCTTATTGTGGGTCTACGCATCATCTCACAATAGATCATATCATTCCAAGAGCCAAAGGTGGCACAGACTTCACCAAGAATTGTTTATGTGCCTGTCACAAATGCAATCAAGATAAATCATATTCTCCTATGGAAGATTGGTATCTTTCACAGGAGTTTTTTGATGCTGAAAGATATGAGAGGATTAAAAACTGGATGAAACCAGAGGACCCTATGAATCTTTATCGTTATGGTTCTAGAACAAATAGGGTCTCTTGAATTTTTTATAAATAAATCAGCAGTATATACTGCCGTCCATGGTAAATACCGAATATTCGAATGGCAACACCTATTAGAATTAAGAGGTCAGCTGTTGCTGGCAAGAAACCTACTACCTCAGACTTACAGTTAGGCGAATTAGCTGTAAACTTTAATGATGGTAAAGTATTTCTCAAACAGGACACTAGCGGTGTCGGTGTTGGCACAAGAATTGTAGAAGTTGGAGCAGGAACTACAACTTTTGCCGGTAAGACTTTATTCGTTACTGAGAATGGTAATGATGATAATGATGGACTGAATGAAGGCAATGCAAAAGCAACGATTAAATCTGCTGTTGCCGCTGCTTCTGAGGGAGATACGATTAAAGTATTTCCAGGAACATATGTAGAAAATAATCCGATTAATTTACCAGATAATGTTTCCGTAGAAGGAACTGAACTTCGTCGTTGTGTTGTCACACCACAAAATGGCGGACAAGATTTATTTTATGTCAGTCAAGGATGCCATCTAACAGACCTGAGTTTTGTTGGTGCTGCCGCAACTAATAATTCTGCTGCTGTTTCTTTCAGACCACTTGCTGGAGTATCAACCGATAGATTCTTTGATGCTGCCAGACTCATTCGTGAGAATATTGAATTTATTGCAGATGAAACTATTGGATATCTTGAGAGCACTGACTATCAGAATCCTGCAATCAGTGTAGATAATGCTTCTTTCAGAACAAACATCAACCATGCAATGCGTTCCACTTGCCACGACATTACAAGAGGTGGCAACTCTAAATCTATTGGTGCTGGTCAATCATATTTCACTGGTGATAGTTTAACTTCTGGAATTGGTGCAACACACATTGCTGCTCTTGAGTATTCGGTTGGTATTGCCAGATCATGCATTAACAATATTGGATTCTCAAAAACAAGTGGCGGAAACTATCAGACAAACTATACTCAGGTTAAGGACTTAAGTATTCAGACTGATGGTGCATCCTATGATATTGGTAATTGTGCCAATGTTCTTTCGGCAGTCACTGTTTGTGTCGGTATTGTAACTGGTATTATTCAGAATGGTATTAATGGAGTTGCAGCAGCCACAGGATTCACCACAAACTTCCCCGGCAATGGTGGAGCAATCAACTCTGGTATTCTGGATGCATCACTGAGTCCTTTACAGGGAACTGGTATTATTACCAAAGGTCCTTACATCAGAAACTGCACTAACTTTATTCCTGATAGTATTGGAGCAAGAATAGATGGATTCAATGCTGATGAGGGAGACCAGATAAACAGAATTGGTGTTCAAGGTTCATTCAACGTTGATTCTTATACCCAATATAATCAAGGTGGTATCGGAGTTTCGGTAAGTAACGGAGCATATTGTCAATTAGTTTCGCTCTTCACCATCTGTAATGACATTGCAGTTTCTGCCAGTGGCGGTGGTCAGTTAGATTTAACTAACTCGAACTCTTCATTTGGCACACGAGGTCTTATTGCATTTGGTAGAGCTGATGAAACATCCAAGTGTATTGATCGTTATACAGGAATCGTTACTTCAACTGCTGCAGTAAGTCAGAGTAAGGTTGTTGTTAGTGGTGTCGGAAGTAACAGACCCTATGATGGTCAGGCAATTTTCTTTGATAGAAAATATAATGTAGTTAGAAAGATTGATATTACGAATGGTGGATCTGGATATACTTCGGCACCAACTGTGGCGGTTGCTGCACCTACTGGACCAGGAGTTGCCGTTCGTTCAACTGCGAGTGCAACAGTTGAAAATGGTGTTGTTACTGCAGTCACAGTATTGAGTAGTGGTTCCCAATATGAAGTTGTTCCTGCCGTCACTTTCTCTGGGGGTGGTGGTGCAGATGCTGCTGCCACGGCAGTGCTTGATCCAATTTATTATGAAGTTGGTGAAGCAACTGAACCATCTGCCGGTATCTCAACACTCACTTTGGTTCAGAATCTAAATAATGAAGTTGGAGTTGGATCAACAGTATTCTTTGCCAGACAAAGTTTACAAATTGTAAGTTCGCATTCATTCCAATACATCGGTGCAGGAAACACTATTGAACTAGCATATCCATCTCAAGGCGGAGTTGTTATTCAAGATAATGAAGTAATTGAAACTGATGGTGCAAGAGTTGTATACACGAGCACCGACCAATCTGGTAACTTCAGAATTGGTGATGGTGTTGAAATCAATCAATCAACCGGAACAATATCCGGAAGCATTTATGTCAAGAGTCTATTTTCACAAGTAACACCATTCATTCTTGCATTAGGAGGAGATTAATCAAATGGCAGTCGCAGCAGCAGCAGTAAACCAGTTCCAGACAATCACACACGTTGTTGGTATTAATACTGTTGGAATATACACAGCACCAACTGGATATACTGGTGTTGTTCTTTTAGCACAGGTGACAAACACCGACTCAGTAACTAAGACTATAAGTTTTGGTCATCGCAGGAGTGGAACTGATACGGAGATTGTCAAGGACTTGGCAATTCCCGCAAGTGACACTGCCAACCTTCTTCCGGGGAAGTTGGTCGTAGAAACTGGTGATACATTAACGATGGTTGGTAGCACTACCTCAACCTTGAAAGTTATTACTAGCGTTTTAGAAACATCAAATCTCTAATATTTTAATAAGTAGGTAAAATGGCAGCACCAATTAGATTCCTTAGTGGAAGACAACAACAACAAAAAATTGGTATAGAAGGAAGTACTGACAACCAGAAAGTATTAGAGGTTATTGGTCAGGTTGGTATCGGTACAACTTCTTTTGAACCCTCTACACAACTAGAAGTTCGCGGTGATGCATCAATAAGTGGTGTCCTCACAACAGGTAGTTTAAATGTCACCGGATCTAGTAGTGTTCCTGCTACTCTGACTGTTGAAAGTTTAAATGCTACTGGTGTTTCTACATTTGGTAGTGCTGTTGATGTAAATGCCGGACTAGATGTAGATGGACAGTCTGATTTAGATGAGGTTGTTGTTGCCGGTGTTGCAACTTTTAGTAATGCTGTAGATATTAATAGCACATTAGATGTAGATGGAGATACTCAATTAGATGATCTGAATGTTGCCGGTGTTTCCACATTCAGTTCTGCTGTTAATGCGACAGCTGCGGTCAATGCGACAGATATAATTAAAGGATATAAATATGCTGCTGTTCCTTATGGAAGCACGGTTACACTTGCTGTCACTGTTGCAAGTAAGGATGCCACCCACAGATATAATGGAACAGGAAGTGGAAATGGATATGTAATTGATGGTATTCAATCTCCATTTTTAACCCTAACACCCGGAAGAACATATAGATTCACGAATGATAATACGGGGAGTCATCCTCTCAAGTTTTATCTTGAAGCAGATAAGACAACATTATATGAAACGAATGTTGATTTTCAAAACACATATACTGAAATAACAGTAACTGATGAGACTCCGATAGTTCTTCATTATCAATGCACTAACCATGGATTCATGGGTAATGCTATTCAAACGAATGCGAATGTTGTTAATACAAACTATCCGGCAACAATTAGAAGCACCTTAGATGTTTCTGGTGTTTCAACCTTTACACAATTAGATGTCAGCACTGGCGGACTCGATGTTGATGGACTCACTAATTTAGATGAAGTCGTTGTTGCTGGTGTATCTACCTTTACCGGAAATATCGTTGCTGTTTCGGCAGAATTCAGTGGTAATGTAACAATTGCCGGAACTTTAACTGCAGAAGATAAAACTAATATAGATTCACTTGGAATTGTAACTGCAAGAACAGGAGTCAGAGTCGATGCTGGTGGTTTAATTGTAACTGCCGGTGTATCAACATTCACTGATTCTGTAGATATTGATAATGGTGTCGGTGTAGTTGGCGGATTAACCGCAGATTCTTTAACCATCTCCGGAATCACCACAGGAATTAATGCTGCCGGTATTTCATCATTCGTTAGAATAGATGTAGATGGTCAGGCTGATTTAGATGAAGTTGTCATTGCCGGTGTTGCCACATTCCAAGGTGCCGTTAATTTTGATGTTAATAGTGAAATTAATATTGGAACTGGCGTCACTATACTTGGTAATAACTTACACGTAACTGGTATTATTTCTGCGGCACAATTTATCGGTGATGGTTCTGGTATTACGAATCTCCCCGGTATTAGTACTCTTGGTTCTTCAAATCTTACTGACGTTAATGTTTCCGGAACAACCACGACTGTTCAGTTAAGAGTCAGTGGTGTTGGAACTGCAGAAAAATTCTTTGTCAGCACTGGCGGATTTGAAGTTGATGGTCAATCAGATCTTGATGAACTGGTTGTTGCCGGTGTATCAACCTTTAGTGCAAATACTTTTATCAATGCAGACCTTTCTGTCACCGGAGACATTGGTGCATCAGGAATCATTACTGCCACAGGAATCAATCTAGTTGCCGGTAGTGGACTTGATGTTGGTGCCGTTGGTGTTCTGACTGCACTTTCAGTAGATGTCAGCACTGGTGGTATTGATGTAGATGGACAGGCAACCTTAGATGAAGTTGTAGTTGCTGGTGTTGCTACATTCAGTGCTCTTGCAGATGTTAATAATAGATTAGATGTTGCTGGTGGTGCTAATATTGATCAGTTAAATGTTGCTGGTATTGCATCCTTCACTCAGTTAGATGTAAGCACTGGTGGTATTGATGTAGATGGTCAGGCAACCTTAGATGAAGTCGTCGTTTCTGGTGCTTCAACATTTACTGGCACGGTTAAGATTGATGGAGCATTAGACATTGGTGTTGCCGGTGTTGATATTGATGGACTTACTAACTTAGATGAATTGATTGTTGCCGGTGTATCTACCTTTAGTAGCACTATTAATGGTAATGTAACTGGCAATCTAACTGGAACTGCATCAAATGCATCAGGTGCCACCGGAGATTTCTCAATAGCAGATAAGATTGTTCATACTGGTGATACTAATACTGCATTAAGATTCCCTGCTGCTGATACATTCACTGTAGAGACTGGTGGTGCCGAAGCACTTCGCGTAAATTCTAGTCAGAATGTCAATTTCTTAGGAAGTCTTGTTAATGTTAATGCGACTGGTGTTTCATCATTCGTTCAACTTGATGTCAGCACTGGTGGTCTCGATGTTGATGGTCAAACCGACCTTGATGAACTTCAGGTTGCCGGTGTATCTACATTCTCTGCCAAGGCAGTATTCAATACCGCATATCCGTCCATCGATGCCGATAATGAAATTCAAGTTGGCACTGCTATTCAGTTAGGTAAAGCAGGTGTTGTCACTGCAACATCTTTCTCTGGTGATGGTTCAGCACTGACAGGTATTGCCGCAACGGATCATGTATCCACATTTGATCTAGTTGTTGCCGGTATTGCCACATTTAATGATAATGTAGTTGTAGGTAATGGTCTTACTGTTACTGGTATTTCTACATTTAATAGTAATGTTAAATTTCCTAATGATGCTAAAGCTCTTTTTGGTAGTGTATCAGGATTGGAAATATATCATGCTAATAGTGGCAATGATAGTTACATTCAGAAAGGAACTGAAGGTAACCTAAAAATTCAAGCTGACCAGTTATTCCTTAAGACCAGAACTGGTTCTGAATATATGATGATTGCCAATGGTAATCAGCAAGTAGAATTATATTATGATGGCATTAAAAGGTTTGAAACCACTGCTGAAGGTGTCGATGTCACTGGACGCACCGAAACCGACCTCTTGAATGTTACTGGAATTGCATCTTTTACACAAATTGATGTCAGCACTGGTGGTCTTGATGTTGATGGTCAGACC
>Ga0181377_1000833_pt1 | contig 10766 bp, 6 predicted proteins | sample LowvirmetaG_9_FD_130160 | JGI IMG/M metagenome (GOLD analysis project Ga0181377, IMG submission 130160) | Marine viral communities from the Subarctic Pacific Ocean - Lowphox_13 viral metaG | ecosystem: Environmental > Aquatic > Marine > Oceanic | place: Subarctic Pacific Ocean | collected 2015-12-10
GATGACATTCCTGCTATGTTAAGTGAAGGTGAGTATGTAGTACCTGCTGATGTTCTTCGTTTTTATGGTATGAAGTTTTTTGAGGACTTACGTGCAGAGGCTAAACGAGGCTTGGCGCAAATGGAAGCTGAAGGTCGTATTGGTGGGGAGCCTATAAGTGAACCTGATGAAGAGCTTCCCTTTCCTGATGAAGAGCTTCTTACAACTGAAGATAGAGAAGAAGAAACAGAAGAACAGATGATGGCTTCTATGGGTGGCAGCGTAGGCTATCAAGGAGGTGGATTCCAACCTAATGTTCCTGCGTGGATGTCTAGGTTACAAAACATATCTCCAGGTGCAGAGGGCGCTACTCAGTTTAAGATATTTGTAAATGATAGAGGGCAAGAAGTATCTGTTTTAGTTGATGCAAATAATCAGCCTGTCTTTAGTGTACCTTCAGGTTATAGACTTAAGAGTGAACCTGCACCAGGTGATATAACATCTATAGAAGAGACTGTAGTACCTAAAGATAATAATGATGGTCCTATGAATAAAAAGGATGCTACAGCTAAGGCTTTAGAGTTTGCAAAAAAACGTAGAGAAGAAACTAAAATAAATTTTAGTAATCCTATTGAAGTAGCAAAAGCAGTAGACACATACTATTCTTCTGGACCTGCTCTTGGTATACTAGGTTTAGTAGGTAACCAGTTTAATAAAAACTCTCTAATAAAAGGTATAGACACAGCATTAAATAGTAAATTAGATCCTCCTATTAAAGAAGATCTTGAAATTCAAAAAGGATATCTTGTTGATAAAAGCACTTATCAAGATAAGAATGAATCTGAAGGATGGGGCGATTGGTTCAAAGGTTTATTTGGTGTTGATGAGGATACTAAAGCGGCTAACTTAGAAAGTTACAAAGAGACTTACAATAATGATTCAGCTAACGCACAAGGTGCTTGGTTGGAGGCAACGAATGTTTTAAATTCTATAAGTGCTAGTGATGATCCTATTGCTTATCATGCAGCAATTAAAGAACAATCAGAAGCAAGTAGAGCGTTTACTGCTTTAAAAAGGGCAGAGACAGGATATGGTACAGATGATTATGTACCAACGCCTGCACCAGAACCAACTGTTTTTAACAACAATAATGACGAAGACGACTAATTCCATATAACTATAAGGCTACCCAGCTACGGCTGGCCCCAACATAAGGAGAAAACAAATGGCTGAAGTAGAACAAGTAGAGGTGCATTCCGCATCTCATATGCGTAACCAAGCAAGAATTAATAAAGACGAAGCAGAGCTACGTGAGATATTAAAAGAAGCAGGGTATACACAGGAAGATGAAACCCAAGAAGAAACTGCTGAAGCTAAACCCGATAGCAAAGAGCCTGAAGCTAAACCAGTTCAGGCAAAAGGTGATCCCAAACAAAAAGAAGAACCTAAAGCAGAAGCACAAGAAGATGATGACCTAAGTGCTGAAGAGAAGACGTTCAAGCAGCGTTATGCTGATATACAAAGATACATGCAAGATAAAGCAGATGAGCATAAGGCTTCTATTGAAAAATTACAAAATCAACTTGAGGCGGCTACAAAGAATGAGCTTGTACTTCCTAAGTCTGAAAAAGAAATAGAAGCTTGGTCTAAAAAATATCCTGATGTAGCAGGTATAGTAGAAGCTATAGCAGATAAGAAAGCACAAGAGCGTTCTTTGGATATAGACAAACGTCTTAAAGAAGTAGAAGAACTAAGAGTTACAGCTAAACGTGAAAAAGCTGAGGCTGAATTAGCTGCTTTACATCCTGACTTTAGTTCTATTCGTGCAGATGATGTATTCCATGAGTGGGCCAAGGAACAACCTAAGTGGGTACAAGATGCTTTATATGAGAATGTAGATGATGCTAAGTCTGTATCTCGTGTAATAGATTTGTATAAAGCAGACAAAGGTATCACAACTAAAAAGAAGTCTATCGAAGATAAAGGTGCAGCTTCTTCTATAACAACAAAACGTACTACAACACCTAACTACGATGAAGAATCTAATTATTTTAGAGAGTCACAAGTAGCTAATATGTCTATTAAAGAATATGAGAAGCGTATGGAAGAAATAATGGAAGCCCAACGCTCAGGAAAGTTTATTTATGATATGTCAAGAAAATAGTTGACAAAACAAATTTCATAAGTAAAACTATAGCATATACACCATAACTGTGTGTATGCTTTAACAAGCACTAGCCACAAAAAAGACTTACCTCAAAGTATAGGCCCAGATCAGGCAGGTAGGCCAACCAGTCTGTAAACTGACTACCCTAATACCAAGAGCCTCTTTATAGTGGATATGTAGTGTCTATTCTCACGCCATATCTATAAAGGAGATTTAACTATGGCTATAGCAGTTGCCTCTGGCAAAAGCGGATTTGACGGCAATTTCAGCCCGATAATCTATTCCAAACAAGCACAGATTGCTCTAAGAAAAGCATCTGTTGCAAATGCAATCACTAACAACTCCTACTTCGGAGACATTGCAAACCAAGGTGATGTAGTTCGTATCCAGAAAGAGCCTGATGTAACAGTCAACGCTTTGGAGCGTAAAACTGCAATCTCCGTAGAAGACTTAGATGACTCTGAGTTTTCACTAACCATTGACAAAGCTAACTACTTTGCTTTTAAAATGGATGACATCGAAGATCAATTCTCATCAGTTGATTTCGTTAGCCTAGCTGCAGACAGAGCAGCATACAAAATGGCTGACGCAATGGATGCAGACTTACTTCAGTATATGTCAGGTCACTCTGGTGCAGGTGCAATCACTACCACAACTTCAGGTACAGCACAGCACCCAACATCAGGTGAAATAAACGGTGAATTTCTAAAGACTAACCGTTTAGATGCGTCTGACATTGGACACATCACAACATCAGCTTCTTCAAGTACAACTGGTGACTCCATTCCTCTAGCTGCACGTCTTCCAGGTGCAACAGCGTTGTCTACATCTGTGACATCTCCGTTGACTGTGATTGCACGTATGGCTCGTCAGATGGATACAGCAAATGTTGACTCACGAGGCAGATGGCTCGTTGTAGACCCAGTGTTTATGGAAATCTTAAAAGACGAAGATTCACGTCTATTAAATGCTGACTACGGTGGAGCAGGTCTACAAAATGGACTAGCTGTCAACAACTTACACGGCTTCAGACTTTATGTATCTAACAACTTACCTGCTAAAGGTACAGGTGCAGGTACATCAGGTGCGACTGCCCAAGACGATCATTATGGCGTTATTTTGGCAGGTCAGGAAGATGCTGTTGCTTCTGCAGAGCAGATCAACAAAGTTGAAAACTACCGTGATCCAGACTCATTTGCAGACATTGTACGTGGTATGCACCTATATGGAAGGAAAATTCTCCGTCCACAAGCATTGGTGTCAGCCATTTACAACGCTGCTTAATACTAAATATACTGTTGGGCGAGCTATGTCAAGCTTGCCCTTCAGCTTATATAACAGTAGGATAACTCTATGGCTACTTATGTCACACTAGTAAATGAATTACTAAGACGCTTGAACGAGGTCACACTTGATACTGCAGGTGATGGCTTTGATTCTGTAAGAAACGTGCAAGCTTTAGCTAAAGATGCAGTAAATAGTAGCATTAGACTTATTCTACAGGATGGTCAGGAGTGGCCTTTCCTTAAAACAACTTTTACACAGACTCTTACTGCAGGTACAAGACAATATGATTTTCCTGCAGATTATTCTAGTACAGACTGGGATACATTTTATCTCAAAAAACTAACGTCTGCAAATAATAGCCCTCTTCATTTAGACGTAATATCTTATGATCAGTACATAAAAAACTTACGTTCATCCGATGATTCAGGAGATCAAGTAAATGGAGATGGACCTCCTGCTGTCGTATATCAAACATTAGGTAATGCTTTTGGTGTCAGTCCTATACCTGACGCAGCGTATGAAGTAGAGTATGTGTATTGGAAATTTCCTACAGACTTAACTACATTTAATGATGTAGCAATTATACCAGATCGTTTTAAGCATGTAGTTATAGATGGTGCTATGATGTTTATGATGCGTTTTCGTAGTAATGAGCAGAGTGCTGCAATCCATCAAAACAACTTTGAAGATGGTATCAAGACAATGCGTAGAGTTACTTTTGATGACACTTTATTTGTACGATCTACTTTTGTAGGTGATGTAAGGCCAAGCTCATTTAATAGTGGTATATAATGGCAGACAATTTAGCTTCCTTTAAAGTCTTCTGCCAGGGAGGGCTTAATACTAGTAGGGATGTGCTTTCTCAAGGTGAGACACAGCCTGGATCAGCTATATCATTAGTTAACTACGAACCTGCTGTTACTGGTGGTTATAGAAAAATAAGTGGGTTTGCTAACAATTACGGCACAGTTACAGGCACAGGAAGTGTACTAGGTGTTTGTGTAGCTGATGGTATAAATGATGGTATACTAGCTTGTAGAAAACCTTCATCAGGTAATAACTACTTACATAAATGGAATAACTCTAGTTCAGCTTGGGATGCAGTAACGACTGCAGGTTCACCCACAATGGTAGGGGTAACTAAAGTAAGATTCTCAAGGTTTAACTTTGGTTCTCCAAAGGTTGTACTAACAGACGGTATAAATCCTGCAGCTACATACAATGGTACAACTTACACGCAGATCACTCACGCTAATGCACCTACTGATCCTAAGTACTCTGCAATATTTCAAAATCATTTATTCTTAGCAGGTGATCCTGCCCATCCAACAAAGCTATTCTTTAGTGCACCGCTAGATGAAACAGACTTTGCTTCAGGTCAAGGGGCAGGTGTAATAAATGTAGGATTCCCTGTAGTTGCTATAAGATCTTTCAGAAATGAACTTTATATATTTGGCACTACTAATATCAAAAAACTAGCAGGTACTGCATTAGCTAACTTTGTGTTACAAACTGTTACAGACGATCTAGGATGCCTAGCTACAGACAGTGTTATAGAAATAGGTGGTGACTTACTATTCTTATCTCAGGATGGTTTACGTCCTGTTTCGGGTACGGCAAAGATAGGAGATGTTAATTTAGAAACAGTATCAAAAGATATTCAATCTATCTTTACAGATATTGTATTTGATGTTGACCTTGAAGGCCTTAATGCAGTAGTAATCAGAAAGAAAACACAGTTTAGATACTTTTTTGCAGCAGCAGACTCTCAAGGTATTATTGGCGGCTTTAGACAAACACCTAATGGATTACAAATTGAGTATAGCCAAATGGTAGGTATTACAGCTACCTGTGCTTCTAGTGGGTATATAGGCCAGAATGAAATTGTTATACACGGTACTTCAGCAGGTAAGGTACAGCAACAGGAACAAGGCAATAGTTTTGATAGTAGTAATATACTAAGCGTATTTCAAACACCCTTTTTTCATATGCAAGACCCAGAACAACGTAAAGTATTTTACACTGTAGCTACATATCTACGTTCTGAAGGTGACAATTCTATTGTTATGTCTGCTGTGTATGACTATGCAGATATAGATACATTGAATCCAAATAACTTTAATTTATCTACTGCAGGTGCTGCAGCATTTTTTAATGAAGCGACATATAATAGCACAGCAATATTTGATGGTAATCCATCACCTGTTCAAAGAAATAATATATCAGGATCAGGTAAATCAGCATCTTTTAAATACGTAACTAATGACACAAATGCATCACACAGTATCCAAGGTTTAGTGGTAACATTTGGGGTAGGAGACAGGTTATAACATGGCAGGTTATTCAAGACAATCAGCAGCAGATATTATCGCTAATGCGGTTATTAAAGCTGCACCAGTAAACGCAGAGTACAATGCTCTACGAGATGCGTTTCTTTTATCAGGTGGACACAAACACGATGGTAGCTCTACTGAAGGTGGTTACGTACCTCTAATAGCTGACAGTGATGCACTAAACAAAGTTGTTATAGATACTAGTAATAATCGTATAGGCTTCTTTAGTGAAGTGGGTGGATCTGCAGTAGAGCAAGTAAGAATACAAGACGGTGCTATTGTTCCTGTAACTGATGATGACATTGACATTGGTACATCCTCACTTAAATTTAAAGACTTGTACGTTGATGGTGTAGGTTACATCGACTCTGTTACTGTAACAGGGGCAGCTACATTCTCTAACATAGACATTAACGGTGGTGCAATAGACGGTGCAACAATAGGTGCAGCATCAGCAGGAGCAGCTACGTTTACTGATCTTACTGCTACAGGTACAACTACAGTAACTACAGCAGATGTAAACGGTGGTAATATTGATGGTACTATAATAGGTGCTTCTACAGCAGCAGCAGGTACATTCACTGCTTTAACTGCGACAGGTACAACAACAGTAGCAACTGCAGACATAAATGGTGGTAACATAGATGGTACAATTATTGGTGCTTCTAGTGCAGCAGCAGGTAGCTTTACAACTGTTTCTACATCTGGTCAAGCAACACTAGCAACTGTCGATATTAATGGTGGTGCTATTGATGGAGCTATTATTGGAGCTAATAGTGCTGCAGCCATAACAGGTACAACTATTACAGCAAGTTCTGGCTTTGTTGGAGATTTGACAGGTAATATTACAGGGGATATAGATGGTGACATCACAGGTAATATCACTGGTAATGTTACAGGAAACGTAACAGCTAATTCTGGTACATCTACATTTGCTAACGTAACAGTCAACGGAACTTTAGATGTTACTGGTACAACCATTGCTAACGTTACAGATCCAAGTAACGCACAAGACGCTGCGACAAAAAACTATGTGGACACAGAGGTATCTGCACTTGTAGACTCTGCTCCAGGTACACTAAACACACTCAACGAACTAGCAGCAGCATTAGGTGATGACGCAAGTTTTAGTACAACTATTACAACTTCTATAGCTGCCAAGCTACCACTTGCAGGTGGTACGATGAGTGGTGCTATAGCTATGGGTACAGCTAAGATTACAGGGTTAGGTGATCCAACAGCTAACCAAGATGCAGCAACTAAAAAGTATACAACAGATACCTTCTTACCGTTAGCAGGTGGTACTCTAACAGGTGCAGTAGCAGCAGGTAGTAATAAAATTACTGCTAGTTATACACCAAGTGCAGGTGCTGATCTCACAACTAAAACATATGTTGATGGTATTGTTGGCTCTGGTACAGCAGCAGCAACATCAGCTACAGCAGCAGCGAGTAGTGCGACAGCAGCAGCCTCAAGTGCAACTGGTGCAGCAAACAGTGCAACAGCAGCAGCTTCTAGTGCAACAGCAGCAGCAGCTAGTTTTGATTCGTTTGATGACAGATACCTTGGGGCTAAGTCATCTGCTCCCTCAGTAGACAATGATGGTGATGCTTTAGTTACTGGAGCACTTTACTTTAATACTAGCACAAATATTATGAATGTTAGAACTAGTGGTGGTGCTTGGACTGCAGCAGGTTCATCTGTAAATGGAACTTCTTCAAGACAAACTTATACTGCTACAAGTGGACAAACTACATTTAACGTAACTTACGATGCAGGTTTTGTAGATGTTTATCTTAACGGTGTAAAACTATTATCAGGTACAGACTTTACTGCTACGTCAGGTACAGCAGTTGTACTGGCATCAGGAGCTACAGCAGGGGATATTCTAGATTTAGTAGCCTATGGTACATTTACTTTATCTGACCACTACAGCAAAACACAATCTGACGATAGATACTTACTAGAATCAAATAACTTATCTGATTTGACTAGTGCTGCTACAGCCCTTACTAATTTAGGTGTTACAGCAACAGCTGCAGAGTTAAATTATGTAGATGGTGTAACATCAGCAATACAAACTCAAATAGATACAAAAGCACCTTATGCAACAATTGCAGTTACTGTAGTTAACTCTGGTGGTAATAAGTATGCTCTTGATGGAACAGTGCAGCAACTAGCTCAACTTACACCTTCAGTAACTTATAGGTTTGATCAGTCAGATGCTTCAAATGCAAGTCATCCACTACTATTAAGTACAACTTCTAATGGTACTCATGGTGGTGGTAGTGCATTTACTACAGGTGTAACAGCAGTAGGAACTCCAGGTTCTGCAGGAGCTTACACACAAGTTAAACTAGAACAAGATGCCCCTGCAACTTTATATTATTATTGTACAAACCACAGTGGTATGGGTGGTGAAGTTGACGCAAAAGGTACAGTTTCAACTTTAAGTGATCTTAGTGTAACTGCTACAGCAGCAGAGCTAAACATTATGGATGGTGTTACAGCTACTACTGCTGAACTAAACATCATGGATGGGGTTACTTCTACTGCTGCTGAGTTAAACATACTTGACGGTGTTACATCTACAGCAACAGAATTAAACCTACTTGACGGTGTAACTGCAACAACGGCTGAACTTAATTATTTAGACATTGCAACATTAGGTTTAACAGCAGCATCTAAAGCTGTAACAGCAGATGCTAACGGTGTTGTAAGTTTTGATAATGGTACAACAGAGGAAAGCACAGTCGTAACGTCTAGCTCTAACGCAGCCACGATTAACCTAAGAGATGGCAACGTGTTTACGCATACTTTATCTGAGAATGTAACCTACACGTTTAGCAACCCTGCTGCATCTGGTAGAGCTTCAGCTTTTATCTTGAAGGTGGTGCAAGACAGTAGCGCAAGAACAATCACTTGGCCTGGAACTGTTGACTGGGCTGCAGCCACAGCACCCACAATAACTGCAACTAATGCAGGAATTGACGTATTTGCGTTTATTACGGTTGATGGGGGCAGTAATTATTATGGCTTCACTCTAGGTCAGGCAATGGGATAATAGATGTCAGTAAGTAAAATAGTAGCAGCAGCAGCCTCTGGTGTAGGAGGTGCAACTCTTGATGTAGATGATGTGTTCAGCACGTTTTTGTATGAAGGTAATGGCTCTACACAGACGATCACTAACGGCATTGATTTGTCAGGTGAAGGGGGTATGGTTTGGTTAGCTCGAAGAACTATCCCTAACCATTCACAAAGTCATTTTATTGTTGACACGGAAAGAGGTGGCAATAAGTTTTTACAAACATACGGAACTGCTGCGCAATTGAACGACAATAGCTTAATTACATCATTTAACAGTAATGGTTTTACTATGGGGAACACCATTGCCAACACAAGCGGTAATGACGTCTCTTGGACATGGCGCAAAGCTCCTAAATTTTTTGATGTTGTAAAATTTACTGGGGATGGCTCTAGTAATAGATCTATAAGCCATAGTCTTGGCAGTACTCCTGGGTTTATAATTATTAAAGATGCAACTAATATTAATCATTGGTTTTGTTGGCACAACCATTTTTCTTCTTTGTCTAGTGGCAGTGGTTACATGATGTTAAACTCTACAAATGCTGTAGTAAATACAACTGGTGTTATTGACACAGTTACATCTACGTCTTTTAACGTAACTGGTGGTGCAACAAATGCAAGTGGCGCAACTATTATAGCCTACGTTTTTGCACACAACAATAATGATGGTGAGTTTGGCCCAGACAGTGATCAAGACATTATAAAGTGTGGGAGTTATACTGGTAATGGATCTAGCCAAGTAATTAATTTGGGTTTTGAAGCTCAGTTTGTTTTTTATAAAGCTGTAGCTGATTTGCCTAGTTATGGTGGTGAAAATTGGAATATATTAGACACTATGAGAGGTATGCCAACAGGGGGAGAAGCTGCTCAGTATTTAATAGCTAATACGAATGCTGCTGAAACAGGTTTTAATTCTTCTTATGGTGCAAGAGCACATGCAAGTGGTTTTGAAATATTTGGTGGTTCTTTTGGTAGTAACTATAATGGCAACAACTACATCTACATGGCAATACGCAGAGGCCCACTAGCTGTACCAGAAGATGCCACTAAGGTTTTTGGACTAGATGCAACAGTTAACTCATCCTATCCAAGATTTACCGCAGGTTTTCCTGTAGATATGTCAATTGCGACTACAACAGACTCAGGTGATCCAAACGAAGTTGCTTCCAGACTTACTGGGGGTGTTTATATGCGATCAAATAGCTCAACCTATGAAAGTAGTAGTACCAACTATGTTTGGGATAACATGACAGGTGCATATTTTAACAGTAAAACAAACGGTGTGGCATGGATGTGGAAACGTGCACCTGGTTATTTTGACGTTGTTTGTTACACAGGTAATTACACTGACGGAAGAACTGTAAACCATAGTTTAGGTGTTGTACCAGAAATGATATGGGTAAAATTAAGAAATACCTATAATGGCGAATGGATGGTGTTTCACAAAGATTTAGCAACAAATCATAACTTAATTCTTGAAAGCGTTGGTGGATCAGGTAATTACAGTGGTCGAGTAAGAACTCCAACAGCTACAACATTTACAGTAAGCAATGATACATCTGTTAACAGAGCAGCTCCTCTAAAGTATGTAGCCTACCTTTTCGCTACCGTAGCAGGTGTAAGTAAAGTTGGTTCCTACACTGGAAATGGCTCTAGTCAGAACATAGATTGTGGCTTTAGTAGTGGTGCAAGGTTTGTACTTACTAAATGTTCTAGTCATAGTGGAGCTTGGCATGTATTTGATACTGCAAGAGGTATAGTTTCTGGCAATGATCCTCTCCTAGAATTAAACTCAACGTCTGCTCAAAGTACCTCTTACGATGCAGTTGATCCTCTTTCTAGTGGTTTTACAGTATCCGACAATATCACTAACGAAAATGGAAGAACGTTTATCTTCTACGCAATAGCATAAC
>Ga0181377_1000835_pt1 | contig 10731 bp, 22 predicted proteins | sample LowvirmetaG_9_FD_130160 | JGI IMG/M metagenome (GOLD analysis project Ga0181377, IMG submission 130160) | Marine viral communities from the Subarctic Pacific Ocean - Lowphox_13 viral metaG | ecosystem: Environmental > Aquatic > Marine > Oceanic | place: Subarctic Pacific Ocean | collected...
AAATGAAGAACAAATTATCAACCTTTGTCGAAAAAGCACTAATCTTTACTAATGAAACAGTTTTAGTAACTGGGCCGTGTGGAATGATTGACAGTTAACTAGTAAGGTTTTTATTAGAAAAAGAAGCACAAGTCACTATTGCAGATCTTACTGAACCTTCAGACCTTCCCGAAGGTGTGGGGTATGTTAAAGTAGATTTAAGGTATTTTTCCCAATGTGAAGAAATCTGTAATGGGATGGATTATGTGTTTAATCTTGTAGGAGTTAAAGGTTCCCCTAAAATGTGTGCTGAACAACCAGCTGATTTTATGGTACCAATGCTTCAATTCAACACTAACATGATGGAAGCAGCTCGTAGAGCAAATGTAAAATGGTACCTATACACAAGTTCTGTAGGTGTTTATGCTCCTGCTAGTGTATTTGTTGAAGATAGTGTTTGGAAAACAGTACCATCCCCTAACGATAGATTTGCTGGTTGGGCAAAACGTATGGGTGAATTACAAGCTGAAGCATATTCTATCCAATATGGATGGGATAAAGTATCTATTGTTCGCCCTGCAAATGTTTACGGTAATTATGATAACTTTAACCCAGCTAATGCTATGGTAGTACCTTCATTAGTAAGAAAAGCTCAAGAAAATGATGTGCTTGAAGTTTGGGGTGATGGTTCTGCAGTTAGAGATTTTATCCATGCTGATGATGTTGCTTTAGGAATGTTATTTGCAGTAGAAAACCAAATAACAGAACCTATTAATTTAGGATCAGGTGAAGGGTATTCTATTAAAGAAGTAGTAGAAATGGTTGTAAAACATGCTGATAAACCTCTTGAAATTAAATGGTTAACAGATAAACCATCAGGGGATGCATTAAGATTATTTGATATGACAAGAGCTAAATCTTATGGTTTTAACATTTCAGTAGGCTTAGATAAAGGTATTAAAAGAACTACTGAATGGTTCTTAAATAATAAAGAGATTTTAGATAAACGTTATAATGCGTTTGTAGATCATTAATCACAAAAAATATAAAACAAATGAATAATTTTTTTAAAGGTAAAAAAGTAGTAGTAACTGGAGGTAGTGGATTTATTGGTTCTCATTTCCTAAATGAATTAGTTAGTAGAGGAGCCAAGGTAAAAACTCATACATTTAAATCACCACTTCAAGTAGATAGTGAAAATGTTGAAGTAGTAGAAAATATTGATTTAACTAATTTAGAAGATTGTATTAAATTAATTGAGGGTGCAGAGTATGTTATACATTGTGGAGGTGCTGTTGCTCACCCTTCTACAGTCCCAACTGATGTTCAAATTTCTTTAGCTCAATTAACCCTTATAGGTAATGTTTTAGAAGCTTGTAGTAAAACAGGTGTAAAACGATTTTTAGATTTAAATAGTTCAACTGGTTACCCTGATATTAGACGTCCACTTACTGAAGATGAATTTTGGGTAGATGAACCATATAAATCATATTATGGTTATGGTTGGATGCGAAGATATAGAGAAAAATTAATGGAGCATGTCTCTAAATTTTCAGGTCTTGAAATTGCCTTAGCTCGTTGTACTGCTATTTTTGGTCCTTATGATAATTTTAATTTAGAAACATGTCATGTAGTACCAGCTTTAATTAAAAGACATATGAGTGGAGAAAATCCATTCTTAGTTTGGGGAAGCCCAGATGTTGTCAGAGATTTCCTATATGTTAAAGATGTAGTGAATGGTGCTTTATTAATTCTAGAAAAAGGAGAATCAATGAGACCTTATAACCTGGGATATGGTTCAGGAGTTACTATTGGAGATATTGTAGATACAATCCTTAAAGTAACAGGTAATACCCCAGAAGTAATTTGGGATAATTCAAAACCAACTACAATTCCTTTCCGTGCTGTAAGCACAGATAGAATTCAAAGTGAGTTAGGATTTAAACCTACATATACATTTGAAGAGGGAATGAGAGAAACTATTAATTGGTATAAAGAAAATAAATTATAATGATAAATGTTTTAATTACGGGAATAACAGGAATGGTAGGAAGTCATTTAGCAGACTACATCCTTGAAAATACAGATTGGAAAATTTATGGGTTTGCCAGGTGGTATGATTCTTTAGATAATTTAGAACACATAGTAGATAAGATAGATAAAAAGGAACGTATTGAACTTATTTATGGTGATTTGAATGATTTACCTTCATTAATTTCAGCTGTAGATAAATCAAAACCTGATTATGTATTTCACCTAGCAGCTCAGTCTTACCCAATGCCTAGTTTTGATGCGCCTATAGAAACATTAACAACAAATATATTAGGTACTGCGAATCTATTAGAGGCATTGCGTAAATCCGTGTATAATCGCGCTATAACGCATGTATGTGCATCGAGTGAGGTATTTGGTCGTGTTCCTTCTGAAAAATTACCTATTAATGAAGAATGCTCTTTCCACCCAGCTTCACCTTATGCTATTTCAAAAGTTGGTACTGATTTAATTGGGAGGTATTATGCTGAAGCATATGATATGACTATTATGACTACTCGTATGTTTACACATACAGGACCACGAAGAGGGGATGTATTCTCAGAATCAACATTTGCAAAACAAATTGCTATGATTGAAGCTGGGTTACAAGAACCTAAAATTTATGTTGGTAACTTAGAATCACTTAGAACTTATGCAGATGTGAGAGATGCTGTAAAAGCCTATCATATGTTGGTAACTAAAAATCCTCAAGCTGGAGAATATTATAATATTGGGGGTACTTATACTTGTAAAATTGCTGAAATGCTTAATTATTTAATTAGCCAATCAACAGTAGATAATATCGAGATTGTAATAGACCCCGAACGTTTACGTCCCATTGATGCTGATTTACAAGTACCAGATACTACTAAATTTGAATCGCATACAGGTTGGAAACCTGAATACACATTTGAACAAACTATGAATGATTTACTCCAGTATTGGAGAGATAAAGTAAAATCAGGAAGAAATTTTTTAAGACGATGAAGATATTAGTTATTGGAGACAGCTGTATAGATGTTTTTAGGTATGGTAAAGTAACTCGGATAGCCCCAGAGGCACCAGTTCCTATTATAGTACCTGAAAAAGAAACTTCAAACCCAGGAATGGCTGGTAATGTAGTAGCTAATCTAAAAGCATTAAATGCAGAGGTAGAATTTTTTACCAACAAAAATGAAATTCGTAAGGTAAGATATGTTTGTTCTAAGTATAATCATTTACTTTTAAGAGTAGATGAAAATGATACTTGTGAACGTGTTAATATGGCAAATTTTGCTTTAAAGATTGCATCATTTTCTAAAACAGAGGAATTAGATGCTGTTATCATCTCAGATTACTGTAAAGGATTTTTAGAAGAAGAAGATATAGAAATTATTTCAAAAAGTTTTAAATGTCCCGTATTCTTAGACACTAAAAAAATATTAGGTGAATGGGCTCATAGTATTGATTTTATTAAAATTAATTATCATGAGTATCAACGTAATAAAAAAGTTCTAGAAAATGATTCTATCTTAAATGCAAAAACTATTGTAACTAGGGGTAAATATGGGTGTGATTATCAAGGTAAAAACCATCCTACAGTAGATGTTCCTGTAAAAGATGTTTCTGGAGCCGGTGATACATTCCTATCAGGTTTGGTAGCAGAATATGCTCGTTCTAAAGATATAAATAAAGCAATCAAATTTGCCCAAGATTGTACAACAATTGTAATCCAAAAATCAGGAGTATCTACAATGTAAGTTATGGAAGAGATTTTTGAATTTGAAAACAAGTCATATTTAGTTAGTTTACTAGTAATGACTAGAAAAAACCCAAAAAATTTAAGAAAATTAATTGATAACTTTACTAACTTAGCAGATAAAGATTTAAATAATTATGAATTTATAGTAAGTGTAGATTTTGATGATAGGGAAACTATTGATTTAATTAAAGAAATTTCTAATGAATCTACTAATCTCAAATTTATAGTTAGCTCCAGACTAAGAGGGTATTCTAGCATGAATGAATTCCAAAGAGATGCAGCATACATGGCTAGAGGTAAATATTTAATGGTAATAGGAGATGATGCTGAAATGGTTACCCCCAATTGGAATAAAATTCTACAAGATAAACTAACAGAATTTAAATTTTATTTTTGTAACTTTGATTGGATTGAATTAGATGGAACTGTTAACAATATTAAAGACCTTCCTGAACCAGAATGGGCTGAAGATAGAACATTTTTAAGTAGTGTTGGAGTAAATTTTCATGATTTTATTTATATATGTTTTCCTAGAAAGATAGTAGAATTATGGGGGTTTATTTCACCTCATGCTTTAACTGATAATTTTATAGGTGATGTAGCTAAAAGAGTTACTTATTTTCCTTGGGAAACTCCTGTATATGAATTTATAGATGAGGTTAAGTTAAATCATTTTGATAATTTACCTTCAAGACCTGCTAATAATTCCTCATTTAATTCTGAAAAAGTGCATCTAACATATAGATATTTTATAAATGATTCTTTGTTTTTTGATTGTGCAAATAAAGTAAAAGAATATGTAGAATGGGAAAAATGGCACAAACAACATAAATTAAATGTCATTAATGATTTTAGGAATAGTGGATTAAATATGAAAGAATATTTTAATATGAAATAATGAAGACAGCAGCAGTTTTATATAGTCGTAACGATGGTTACAAAGAAAATGAAAGATCAATTATTTGTATAAATTCAATGGTTGAAACCTTTGATGAAGTTTGGTATGTTGATTGGAATTCATCTGAAGATAAAGGTTCTCTATTATGGGAGATAAAAGATAGTTTAATTAAAAAAGGTAAAATTAAACATATTATTATCCCCCCAAACATAGCTTCCCAACTAACTCCCCCAGATGCAAGTGTTGTAAACGCGATACTCCCTCCAAATATGGTATTCAGAAGAACTGATGCTGATTGGATCGTAAATACTACAATCGATATTATTGCTCCTAAAAAAGAAGTATTTAATAAATTTTTACAAACAGCCAATAAAGATACTTTTTATACTTTATCAAGAAGAGATATTGAATACCAGGATGTAATTAATTTTGGAGTTGATAAGTGGAAAGAATATAGAGATATTTTAGATACTACTACGGAAGAAAGAAGATTATATGCTAAAGTAACCCCAAATGATAATTATAGTTTAATTAACTGTTGTGGTGATTTTCAATTAGCATCAAACCATGTTTGGAATACTGTTAGGGGTTATGAAGAACAAATGTACTATGCTTGTTTTTTAGATACTAATGTACAGAAAAAAGCAGTTTTAAATGGGTTTGGTTTAGAAGCCATTTACGATATCCCTTTATACCACATGTCTCATACTGGAATGGGCAATGATGGTAGCTCCCCTTCAAAACAAAAATATAATGACCAATGGAAATGGGTAGAATACTACCAAACAACAAGAAATAAAGAAAATTGGGGATTAGAAGGGGTTGATATAGAATACGAAGTTATTTAATATTTATTAATGTACATCATTAAACCCCCTATTATGGAAAAAGAAATTAAAACCAATAAAAGGGAGATAACCAATATTGAACTTGTTTATGGTAGCAAAGAAGATCTTATTGGGTTAGCTTCAAAAGAACAATTTGTAGAATTTATTTTAGAAGATAGCTTATCAACAATTACTAAAGCAATTAATGAAAATTTGGAGAATGTTGAATTATTTAATATATTAAACCTATCATTGATTGTAGAACTAGATAAATCAAACTATAAAAATGTTTTAGGACGTATTATACAACATTATGTTGAAGTAGAGGACTATGATAAGTGTATAGAAATTCAATCTCTTATAAACAAATTATGAAAAAGTGGAAATATTTTAATTCGAAAGACGAAAAAAGAGAAACAGTAGGGGTATTATACGCCGAAGATGAAAATGAAGCATATGCCATTGCTTGTAAAATGAAACGACTCTCTAATAAAAAATTTAGAGAATTATTTAAAGTAGAAAGATATGGATAATGAGTTTGAAGGGATAAATGATATAAAAGAATTATTTAACCAAATTTTAGGCTCAGAAGTAACTATTAAAGATAATTTAGATGCTACTGAAGAAGGTGTATTTTTAGTTTTTATTAAGAAATTAGAAGAAGCTTACGAGATGGAGAATAATTTATTTGACGTAAGTGGTATTGAATTAACTAAAATAACAGAACCTCTTTGGTTTGTTTTAGAAAATACTTTTAAATTTTTATATGGGGAAGAAGCAGCTGACCTAGTTTGGTGGTATATTTTTGATCGCTTCAACCCAGATGGTACAATAGTTCCTTTAGAAGATGAAAGTGGAAAACAATATACTCTTAATAGTCCTAAAGATTTATGGTCTTATATTAAGTATAGATTTCCCAAAGATTCTAATGATTAATTTGGTTTTTCAAGAGTTTGTTTGTATATTGTTGAAAACTTGAAAGTGACACATAATTATAAATTATGAAACTAGAAATGATTCCTTGCATTAAATGCAGAAAAGATATGCCCAAACTTCGATTGGAGAAGTATGGTTACAGAAGCTGTGTAGATTGTTCTACAACAGGAGCTTATAGAGCTATTACCACAACACATGGAGAAGGAGACCACACTTGGAATGATATTCAATTGATGACTCCTGAAGAATTTTCTCGATATGAACGTTCAGAAGGTATCAACCCAGACCAACCCTCAGAAATAGATAACTTTAATGATGAGGGTAGAAATCTTCAAGGTCCATTTACTATTATAAAAGGAAAGTAAATATGCCTAAGGCAAAACCCCTTACTAAAGAACAAATTGTTGCTGCCCAATCTCAAACTTTGAGTAATATGGCTGCTGCTAGGTGGTTAAACTGTTCTTATCAGCACTATAAAAAATGGGCAAAACTTTATAAAGATGGAGAAAATGGGAAAACTTTATTTGAAAAACATTTAAACCCTTCAGGTAAAGGAATCCCAAAATTTTTAAGATCTTCAGGTAAAGAACCAGCATTATTAGATATAATTGAAGGTAGAATAAATGCTTCTTCATTTTCCCCAGAGAAAATTAAGTATAGACTTGTAAGTGAGGGGTATTTATTAGAAGAATGCTCTAATTGTGGTTTTCATGAACGCAGAGTATTAGATTATAAAATACCTTTGCTATTACATTTTAAAGATGGGAATAAGAAAAATTACCGTAAAGAAAATATAGAATTTTTATGTTATAATTGTTATTATTTAACAATTGGAGATGTATTTGATAATAAACAAATAGAAGGTATTGAAGACCATAAACCAGTCAATCAGAGTGATATTGATTGGGAATTAGATGATTATACCAAACAACGCTTAAAAGAATTAGGTTTAGGTGATGATGAAGAGGATGATGGACTTGATATTGTAGCTTATTTATGAAAAAAAAACGTACCCGAAATATAAAAAATAAAAAACACAATAAACTGGTTAATGATTATGATACCCAGAAAAACAAACACCTTGAACGTTTAGCTAAAAAAATGTTGGATAACGACGAAAAGTTTAGTAAATTACGGGAAAAGGGAATTGATGATAGTTTCTTAGATTTATTTTAATTATGGCTCATTCAGTAAATGTTAAAACTTATGATGATTTTGAAAATCTTATTTATGCTAAAGATTTAGGCATTTCTAAAGCTATAGTTAATAAAATTTTAAGTAATCTAAATACTAAAAAAAGATTTACCCATGTGCTGGAAGTAATGATAGAGGATGAAGGTAAAATAATGGATTTAACAGTTGATAAAAGAGATTTTATTGATACACTAGAAAAAAATCTAGAAATTCATGTTTACCATGAAGAATATGAAATTTGTACGGAAATAAAAAACGCAATTGAAAAGTTAAAAAATAACAAACAATGAAATATTTATTACTATTATCAATGATACCTCTTACATTTAGTGGAGGTGCAGAACAAGTAATTTTATCTGAGTTAAAAGATGAAGTTATAAGAGTTAAAGAAGTAAAGGAAAAGGTGGTAAAAGAAGACCACACAGATTATTTACTAGAAGCTTTAATACAAGTTGAAAGTAGAGGTAATGAGAATGCTGTAGGTGATAAACATTTATCTCGACCTTCAGTTGGTGTTTTACAAATTAGACCTATTATGGTTAGAGAAGTAAATCGTATTTTAAAAAGACATAAAGTAAAAAAAATATATAGTTTAGAAGATAGATATAGTAGAGAAAAAAGCATTGAAATGTTTTATATATGGCAATCATTCCACCATGCAGATGATAGTAATGAAGTAATTGCTAGATGCTGGAATGGGGGGTCAAGAGGATGGAAAAGAAATAGTACTATACACTATTGGGATAAAGTAAAAAAAGAAATAAATAACTTAAAATCAAATAATCAATAAAAAATGACAAGAGTAAATTCTGGGGGATCAAAATCAACAACCCCCCAAAGAAAACGTCCAGGTGTTCATGCTAAAACAAAAACATCTAAAGTAAAAAGATCAAGAAATTATAAAAAACCTTATAAAGGTCAAGGTAAATAATTAATTAAAAATAAATATGTTATGAGTAAAAATTCACAAAAACAAACTTATGAGGCTAGTCAAGAATGGTTATTATGGGCTAAATCTAAATACAAAACCTTAAAGAAAAAGAAACAAAAACCCAACTTCCCAACTTTTACAGAATATAATGGTTGAATCTGATGAGATAGGTACTTTTATAGATTTTTTTGAAAATGTTGAGGATGATCTATTAATGCAGATGTATATGTACGATCCTAAAAGTTTATATAGAATGTGTACATTTTTAACACTGGATCTACAAATGAAGATAGAAAGTGATCAAAGAATGGAAAAAATAATTAGTTAAAAACTTGGCTTCCCTAAATAGGGTTCGTATATTTAGGTATAAATAAAGGTCATGTTATACAAATTTACAAATACAAATAAATACGGTAATCTAAGGCACCGTATTATCTATCGCCCAAATGGTGAAGGTTTTAAATTTAATCCTAAAGGATTTGGTCCATTCGTTAATGTCCAACCCTTTAAATATGAATATAAGGGTGAAATGTTACCCCCATCATTATTTACTGATCAAAAAGGTCAAAAATATATTGTTCCAAGTTGGCAAAAAGTTCTACCTGAAACAACATTAGAAGATATTAATTGGGTTAAACCAAAACCTAAAAAGGTAAAACCACAAAAAGACGAATTTCAATTTGAATCTAAATCAGATCCAGGTCACTTTTATACAGTAACAGTTACAGGTGAAAAAGTAGATTGTACGTGTTCTGGAAAGTGGAGAGCAAAAGATAGACAATGTCGTCACATGAAAGATGTTAAAAAACAATTAAAATTAAAATAAAAGTTATGTTTGAATCAGTAGTTAAAGATTTTGAAAAATATCATGAATTGTTAGATGGCAACCAGTTAGCATCAATGTGTGGGGCCTTTGGTGAACAAATTTTATGTGAGGTTTTTGGTTGGGAAAAGGAGAACGCAGCAGGTTATGATGCAATTTCCCCAATTTATCAATCGATAGGAGGAGTTCCTATGAATAATAAAAAAATTGGTGAAGCTAAAATTGAAATTAAAACAATGACAAATTTCACAGCAACTAACATTTTAGCTTATGATTCAAAGGCTAAAGCAGGTAAATATGATTATTTAGCAATTTATATGTACCATGAAAATAGGGTTGCTATTATTCCTCATAATGAATTAGAAAAATTACTTAGTACTCCTAGCATCGGAAAAACTATTAAATTAAATCCCAAACCAAAAATAGTTTTTGGACGCCAAACAGACAAAATTGTTTATAGCCCACTTACTGAATTATTTTTAAAATATGAAGTTAAAAATTTCCAACGTTATACGTAAAATATTATTGTGGTGGTCTTATATTAAACCTAAACGTAAAAAGAAATCAATATGGGATCTTTAACTAGAACAGAAAAAGAAACATACTTAAAAATGAATGGTTGGTGGGCTCATTACCACATGGACTGTTGGTTTGATGGTGAATTAGATGAATTAGATGTTAATAGTGATGGATTAATAGTTGGATTCAGACCTGAAGAGGAAGGCATAACATTAGAAGAAGCATATGAATATCAAAAAGGGAGATAAGATAAGAATATATGAGGATCAAATCAAAGTAGTATTTGGTATTCATACAAATGGAAATCCACTAATTAAAAATCAAGGTACATTATGTCAAGTGCCTTTAAATCACTGTAAAAAATGGGCTTAAGAGTAGATAATAAAGACAAAGTTAAAAGTATTACTATACTAGATGATTCAATAATGATTCATATGGATAATGATGTAAAATCAACGTTTGTATTTGATCGTAATACTGATGATGCACCTGATAGAGCTTGGGTTGATAATATTATTGCTTGTGCTGAATCGCTTATTGGAAATTCACGTGATGAAAAAGTACGAAGTAGAAAATATATGAGCAAGTTATATGCAAATGAAAAGCATCATGAGTGGGTAAATGATTTATATGATTTAAAAGATAATGGTAATGGAAAGTAGAGGAAGACCAAAAGAATCACCTGCAGAGGTAAAAGAACAATATACTTTAGAGTATTATGATGTACCAACTAAACCTGAATTAGGGTGGAAGTCAGTATGGCATTTTGATATATATAAAACTAGAAGGGGTGCTTGGAAAATAGAACACTCGCCAACTAAAGTATTGAAACCGCCTAAAATAAAAGCT
>Ga0181377_1000836_pt1 | contig 10727 bp, 15 predicted proteins | sample LowvirmetaG_9_FD_130160 | JGI IMG/M metagenome (GOLD analysis project Ga0181377, IMG submission 130160) | Marine viral communities from the Subarctic Pacific Ocean - Lowphox_13 viral metaG | ecosystem: Environmental > Aquatic > Marine > Oceanic | place: Subarctic Pacific Ocean | collected...
CCTACTTAAGTAAGCAAATGGTTTATTTAAAGTTTTTAAAGAAAGCTCAATTATGTGCTGAACAAGTAATAGCTCTACATCCATCATTACCTTTTCTCGACCAGCGTAGTAAAAATAGATATACATCCTTAATAAATACCTTTAGCAAACATCTTGACTACATTAGGGTAATAAACAGTAAAAAGGCTTTTGCTGACGTTTATGTCCAGACTGTTCTCTGTATAACACAATGGAAAGACCATAGTAATGGTTTAGTCTATGAAAATGATTTAACTGGCGTTAAAACTGTATTACCTAATAATAAACCTGACTTATATACAAACCACTTAGGCTATAACAAATTATGGAATAGGTTTTGGTTGCTGCAAGAAGAAGATAGTATATTAAAATGGAAAATACCTAAGAAACATACTTTAACTAACGGTTATGTTTTAGAGCTACCTGCATTAAGAGGTAATATACATAAGGATGACAATAGAAAGTTTTTTAAGCCTGATACATTCTCATATCTTCAAAAGGATGTTAAACCTAAGCCGGCTGCAGAAACACAAAGCAGCAATAGAAATAAATTTTGGTTTAATACACTCTTCGAAGCAGAACAATTCTGTAAGTATCTTAATACTGACTTTGCCAGAGGGACGCTCGGCATCGTTAAAAGAGACTATCACCCTAAATATAAGAAAACTCCAGCAATAGACCTAATGCAACCTTTTACTAACGCATCATTATACACAACCTTCAGTCTAACACAACCAGAGATTGACTTTATAGACTGGATATTATCAGAATGAAATGGGACTGTATTATCACTAACCCGCCATTTAACGGCAACCCAAATGCTACTCGTATGAACAAGGGAGGTAAAAGAAATACTCCTAAGTCTATATGGGCAAAGTTTATGTTTAAAGCTTTTGACAACTGCAAACATCTTCTATTCTTAGGTCCAGATAAATGGAGAGGAGACTTAGACTTTTACTTAACGTTTAAAGGAGGAGTAAATAAAAATAGAGGTAATAAAGGAGAATGCTGGAAGATAAAAGAGAAGCTAATGGGCAAACGCGGACTGAAATATATAAAATTCTATGGAGATAGAATATGGCCAGATGTTAAAGCTACTGTAGATATATTACATTGGCACGAGGATTACTCTGGTTTAACGGAAATAGATACACTTGATGGTTTAATAACATTAGACTTAAAAGCTTACTGGGATAAAGGTAATTGGGTATTACCGAGTAGAGATATATGGCACACTCATAAAGCACTGATGGACAGACTTTATAAATGGGGTGCAGACAATAAAATATTATTAAGAAAAACTTTTACTGGTTTAGATATAAAGGATAAAACAAAACCACAAGGCAATTATAGATATGCACACGGAGTAGGATGGGATAAAGATGTATGGAAATGGAAAGCAGAAGCACACATACATCAAAACACACCTAAAGTCCTTATCAGTATGATTAGAAAACCCAGAGCTCTATACTATAAAGACTGTGGAATAGGAGATAATATGCATTACTGTTTAGTGCAAGATGCTAATGAAGGTAGTCATATAGAAAAGATAATACGCAGTGATGATATGAAAGAAGTCTATAGGCTATTCTGTATAGAATGTGGAGATGCTGCTCGTCCTCCATACTGGATGTATAAATGGCTCAAAATTTGATTTACAAAACTTTTTTTATTTTTTTTTAACAAATCTGAGATGTTTGCTATAGTAAGTGATATATAAGATTATAGGAACCTAAAAACAAAAACAAAGCAAAACAAAATAAGGTTTCGGAAAGACAAAAAAAATGAGTAATACATCTAAAGAACTTCTATTCGGCACGACATCAAACAACATCACAAAGTGTTATAAAGGTATGGCTTTATGTCCAATGGCTTTACGCAGACTATATGACGCTAAGGCAGCAGAAGACGGTAAAATACACTGCATCTATAAAATTGTTGATAGGACAAACAACTTCGAATACTACGGTAAGATAAACACACACTCTTTTACTAAATTCAAGAAGTATGTAGGAAGCGGAAGTCTTTTACGTTTCTTCATTAAAGAAAAAGGCATTCATAACTTTGAGCAACACCTTGTAGAGTTCTTCGAAACATCTTGTGAAACAGAAATCAGAGAAAGAGAAATTGTTGATGCAGACTATTTAAAAAGCGCTGATACATATAATATGGCAATAGGAGGAAACAACCATTTTAAAGAGCCTAAGAAATCATTTCACGATAAAGCAACAGGTAGAACATTCGTTTGCTCCTCACACGCTATCGATAGAATACTAAGCACTTGGGAAAGAATGGACATAGGACAAAGTGATGAATTTACAAACAACTCACACTGGATAAAGAGCGGCACAATGAAGAAAATCGCAAGCAAGAATAAAGTAATAAAACTAAATAGACTTGTAGATGAACAATACGAAGAGATAAGCGCACCTACACATCAACTCCTTCAGTATCTTAACTTAGGATGGGAAGTTAAATCACCAAAACTCTGGATACACAAACCCGAACAACAAGTCTATAGAAGAGGAGAGAACTGGCGTCAAATCAGCAGCAAGACAAAAAACATTATGAAATTTGTTATGCAAGGATATGTGCCCGGTCGTCCTCCACGTTATGAAGGCGCAGTAGTAGATAAAAACTTTTATCATAGAAAACAAAAAGCATTAAACAAATTAGCTAAAGCTTAATATACTAAATATATCTGAACTCCACTTTGACCTTAAAAGCTCTTTAAGTTGTTTCGTAATTGGCTATATTATTTAGTCATCTTAAAGGGTGTTTTCTTAAGAAAGATTTGGTAGGTTTAAATATTCTTCGCACGGAAAGAAGCTCATTTCGAAAGATTTGGGCTTTTTTTTTACTCAAAATCAGACACTTAGACAAATTACACTTGCTTTGCTGTAAAACTTTATGAGTAGATTTTATATTATCGTAGATAATATATTAAAAAGAGAAACATACAAAACAATAACATTTTTTTTACAATATTTATAAATTTATAAAAGAATATGATATTTACTAAATAGAGGTCCCAAAATGAGTGAGCAAGTAAAAGTTAAAGATACGATAAACACAGATAAGAAGCCAATGGAAGAAAGCGCTAAGCTAAGTGGTAAGTCTGAGCAAGAGATAATAAAAGGCGAAGACTACGTTTCTCCTCTACAACATCCTGATAAACTAAATACACTTATCAGGGATTTAGAAGTGCCTTCTCAAGTAAGAGGTCATTTAAGTAGAGGAGATAAGGAACGCTGGAAATCTGTTGTTGAGCAACTTCTTGTTAGAGGTATTAAGTCAAGTCGTAAAGTAGCTGCTATTACAGGCTTAACTCACGTTGCTGCTAATAACTATATTAAAGAGATAAAGGAAGAATGGCAAAGTGATTTAACTCCAGGTAAAGTAAATGTTAGAAGAGAACAGTTATACGGAGAGAACGAAAGAATTGCAGACTTCTGCTGGAATATGATACATATTGACCCATTAGCAAAAGAAGTCCCATCTTATCTGAAAATTATAGGAGAAACAAATACTCGTCGTAGTCGTTTAGTCGGTGCTGAGCAAATTACATTAGCAGTGGGACAAATAGAAACAAACCATATAGATACGAATATCATACAAACCCAAGCTGCTGCTAAACTCGGCGTGCCAGTTATCGCTCTAAAAGAGTTAGGAGAAACAATTGCGGCTAAGATGATACTACCTTTAGATGAAGAAAGCAGCAAGGAAGACGATGAAACACAAAGCGAAACAAACAGCGACAGTAAAGACAACAATGAAAATAACTCTCCCAGCTGATGTTTGGGTTTTAGCAGATAGTGATGAACCCATTAAACACCATATCAGCACACAAGAAGACTTAGAGGCAACTCTACATATTGCAAGCACTTGTGGATGGAAGATACAATACAACAAAAAAATAATATTCGAATAACTCAATTCTCCCAGGGAGCGAGTTAAGTTAAGTTATTATATTTATTACAAACAAAAAAAAGGAGACAATTATGAGTGATGATACTTATGTAGAACTATATACAGGCAGGAGAAGTTAAAATGGCAGAATATCTACAGAAATGCGAAAACGAAGAATGCGAAATGACAGTTTTCAGTGATAGACGCAAGATGAGCGAAATAGATAATGAAATAAAATGCCCACTTTGCGAATGTATAGCGCCCAGAACAATGCATATGCCAGCTTTTCATTTAAAAGGCAATTGCTGGTTTAAAAACGGATACGGGACTACAGATGCAAAAGGAAGACCTATGGCACCTACAAAAACTCTACAAAGCTATACTTCTAACACTGCACGTAAATCTCATAAAAAGTGAGTATCTACGTTTAACCACGTTTTAATAACTCGAGTATAAATGATAGTTTATATAAGCAGATAAAAACATTTAACAGGGAATAACGTCGATATTAATATTAAATTAAAACTTTTTTTAAAAAAAATTGCACAAAGTTTGGTTTTTTACTATACTAATTGATATATATCTATATAAGATATCAAAACAGGAAAATAGATAATGTCAATAAAAAACCTTAAAGCAGATTTAAAAGAAATCTTTGCAATGAAGAGAGCTCCGAAAGATATACGAACATTTGATGTAATGCGCCACGTATATGATATGCATCGTAATGACTTAAAATGCGAAAGAGATATATTCATCTCAACAAAACATCTTAAGAATATGAACATCAACCAGAACGTTTCTAAGCAATACTTCGATACTTTCGTAGAATGGGACAATAACGAATATACATACACAAAAGGCTTATGCAGAACTATTAAATGTTTTACACAACCTTTCGTGGATTTATACAACAAATATAAAGAATTACCTATATCAGATGTTGTAGTTAAGTCTTACTCTCATTCTACTGAAGCTATTAAAGATAACTTATCAGAGTTAAACGCAGCATCAAATAAAGCTTTTGGTGAAGATACTCGCGACTATTACACAAGCACTCCTAACTCACCCTTTAGAAAATATCATCCTCTACAGAATACTAAACGTGCTGATAGAGAATGGCTCTTCGAAGGTAAATGGGATGTAGATATTACTTCTTGTAATGGAAGCATTGCCTGGCACGAGTTAGACTTAGTCAATAGCAATAACCCAATGGCATATCTATTAAATCCTGAATTTAGCGATATCTTACTGAATATGCTACAAGACGCATTTAAATGTGATAGAGCAAAAGCTAAAGAATATCGATGCATACTAACTTCAGACTATAAAACATTATACGGTGTAAAATGGTTTGATGACTTACACATTGAAATAAACAAAAGAGCTTGGCGCAAGTTTGGCACAGTAATGCACAAAGGCAAAGAAGTTAAAATTGATACCCTTCATAAATACTTTACTTATGTAGAGCAAAACATAATGGAAGGCGTTAGCTCAATGTGTGATGAAGTTTTAAGAATACACGATGGACTAATATCAAATACTAAACCAAACAAAAACTACGTAGAATATAACGGCAATAGATACACACTTAAAGTTAAGCAAATGGGAGAAGCATAATGAATAACATTAAGAAGAAACATCCGAGCGAAATACTATTTCAAGAACGCGGCGGAGAATTAATTATCTGGAAGTTTAAAGGTAAGAAACCACACAATGACTTAATGCAAAGTATATTTGTAAAATCACAATATATCAGCTCACAAGGTGGTCACCAATGGGAAATGCTTACAGATGGTCAAACACATATAGTCAATCCAAACCGTATGGTTATCTGGGATGTTCAGTCCTCATACGAAGAAGAATGGCGCGCTGGTGAAGAGTTAAGAAATAAACAACAAGAAGAACTGATGCGTAAGCTAATGCAAGAAAGAGGCGTAGTTCTTAAGGGGGTAAGCGAATGAGTTGCGGTCAAGTTGTTGTTGATTACGTCTTACAGATGTGTTATGTTATCCCTTGTGAATATACTGAAATTTCTATTAACTACTTCGAGAGATTGCAGATGCTGGGTATTGTTTAAGTAAAAAAGCAGTATCCAGAATATTCTCTGTTTAAACTTTGCTGCTTAAATGGATAATTACTATTAGCGGAATATAAAATAAAAACAGAGAATATTCTCAAAACTATTATTAATAAAAATATTATTTTCATTTTTTTTTGATTTTTTTATACTTTTTCTGGTTTTAGCATATACTTATATATGTGAAGGACAAATACAAAACTTCACGAAGGACATCAAAAAATGGAAAAACAATATACACCAGGACAAAGATTTACACTTGCACGATGCAGTGAATTACTATTTACTCACGGCTCAAAAAGCGGTGATGATGCTGTTTTTGCAACACCTGTAGTTGAGGTTGTTAAATCAAGACTTAAGAAAAAAGTTAGGTTTAAACTGATAGATGGCGGGTTTGTTATGAAACACGGACTTCAGATCGAAAGTTTTAATATACCAAGCACACTTCAAGTAGCTCATACGTTTGATGCTTATCTTGATGATGGATGGGCAAACGTAGAAATAGAAATAAAAGATGCACATTGGGACGCTGAGAGTCAAGAATACGCATATCACACTAAAAAAGACTTCGTATGGATGAAGCTAAATAAGGACGTTGCAAAATGAAAACAGATCTGTTTATTAAAAACCCAATTCTCTTTGCCGTATCAAACAACTATGAAGCACAAACACCACATATCAGACACGTTTTAGAAACGTTAAATCAATCTGTTGCAGAAACCTATTTTTATCCTGCTGATGGAAAAGCTAGCGGCTCGTGGAAAGATATTAAAGACCTTAAGATTGAGATATCCGCTTTCGGAATAGACTATACTTGGAATGAAGTCGATGATGATGGTAATACCTACGAAGATAACGCAGACTTTGAGTGGCTTGATAACTATGAATACTGTGATTATGACGTAGGTTATTTAGATGATAAGACAATGAATTTACTCATCGAAGACGCAAAAGGCTTGCAGACAGCAATGCAGATAGCAAATATGTAAGTAAGGAATAAGTAATGAAAACAGCAGATCCGAAAAAAGGGCAACTATGGGAGATGGACGTCTGGAGCCCAGAAGGCAACTACAAGCAGACTGTTTTAATACTAAGCAATAAGAAAGTATTAGATACAGAAGTATATGGGGAAGAAGGCTGGGCTCTTTGGGAATGTTTAGTTGATGGTAGAAAAACAACTTTACCTATATGGATGTTTAATACTGCAGAGTTGCTCTGTATGAAGCCAGTTCATTCTTCTCCATTATCTATGAAACATTGAACACATAACGTCTCTTTATAATAACCTTCAGCAAACGCAGTAATGTGATATCGGTTTGTCATAACTCCGCACGTGCTGCATTTCAATTCTTGCTCGGAAGGTTTGATAGCTAATTGAGCACCTTTAGTTCGAAGCTCTTGCCATAAGACTTCAAACATTCTCTCTATGCGTGTTATATCATCAGCAAGTCGTTTTATATTTTCTTCACAAACTCTTAAGTCGTGATGATGCTGTTTAACGTGTTTGTCTAAGTCTCTATTTTTCAATGATACATCCTCTTTTCTAATTTCTGTTGCCCAAGACAACATTGTTTTATTATTTCTATTATTAAATCTTCTTTATTCGGATCCGAAATACCTGTAAGTAGCTCAAGTAGAGTAGCTGTTTTTACTTCATCAAATTCTAAAGCTGCTTGTGTTATCTCATCGTTAGCAAACCTATGTGCTATTTCAAACATTTCATCAGTAGAAGCTTCTGGAGTATAATGATAGTGTGGGATAAGGCATTCAATAGCAATGAGATGGTTATAAGTCCAGTCAATAATATCTTTACAGACTTTTTTCTCCCATTCTGTTGTTTGAGGAGGAATATAACTGTCTTTTATCTCATCCCATTCTTCTTGTGTAAAGTGGAAGCCCTCGACTTCTATTTTTTTATTCTTATCGTTCATCTGTTTTACTCTCTGTTAAATAATTTGTAAATCCATTGTAGATACATACGTCGTCAATAAACATCAATCTGTCTTTAAACAGAACCTTATATATGTTTATACCTATATGCTCTAATATATGATAGTTTTGTGTGCAAGTATCAACTATAATTGCAAATTCGATCGAATTGTTTTGTAAAATAGGAACCATATCTCCTTTTTTGTGTTTGTGTAGCATAAATACCTCCTTAGAAGTAAATATACATTAGAAACGTTTTACCCCTCTACTCTTTAAAAACTCTTTTTCGTTATCATAGGCATCAAGGGGCGCAACATCTTTAGCTTTTAGAGAGATAAGTGAGCTGTTTGTGTCAAACCCACCGTATGTGACCGTTGTATTTGCATCCCAGATAATATAAGAAAAGAAATGGGAGTAATATGTGTTTTTATCTCTATACTGATTACCTTTGTCGTGTGAATAGTCGCTGATAATGCCTATACCGCAAACTTCATCATATGGGTCGTAATACCAAACAGCTTCTCCAATGTCATATAACCAAACCATAAAAACTCCATAATTTATATATTCTTTAATATATATGTTATAATAGTAAAAAAAAGAGAGAGTAAGTTTATGTCATCACAAATATCAGAATTATTAGCAACTGCAGAGGGAAGAAGAGCTTTAGCAATAGCTTCACCAGTATTCTTTGACAGTTATTATCTTGCAATGCAAGCAGCAACTCATAGAAACAATTGGTTAAATACTGTAGAAGATATCTCTACAAAAGCAAAGCAGAATAATGATAAAGGCAAACTCTTAGTTTTAAGTAGTCGTGGCCACGGTAAGTCATTACTTGCTATTAGTTATTGTGTTAGACAAATCTGTATGAATAGAAACATATCTATTTTATTTATCAGTGCATCTGCAGGTCAAGCTGAGAAACGTGTTAGACTGATAAAACAATTCTTAGAGAGTGATAAAATAGTAGAAGACTGGGCAAGTGGTGAGATGCCGGCTTTTAAAGGTCCAGATACTAAATGGACTTCTACACAAATGTATGTTAATAGAGATGGCTCATCTGTCGATCCGACTTTAGAGGCTATTGGGTCCGGTGGTAAAATAACAGGTGCTCACGTTGATATTGTAGTTATTGACGACTTAGAAGACGACTTAACAACAGCTTCTGCTGGCGTAAGGCAAAAGACGAGGGACTGGCTTGCAGCAACCGTGACACCTATTCTAAATCAGGGTGGTATGATGCTTGTTATAGGCACTCGTAAGAGCGAACAAGATGTATATGCACATATGAAAAACGATCCGACTTATAGAGTTATAGAGGATGCTGCTATTAAAAAGTGGCCAGATAGCTTTGAGTATATAACGGGAATGGATGAAGGCGGAAACGAATTTATCAAAGAAGTTAAGGTAGTAGGAGACTATGAAGTTCTATGGCCAGAATTTAGACCTATAGAATATCTCTTAATGGAGCGAAGGAGTATGGGCTCACACTTATTTGCACGTGAGTTTCAAAACCAAGTTCAATCTGAAGATGATGCAATTATTCGTAGGGACTGGGTAGAAAAAGCTAAAAGAACAAACTACTCTTTAGATATGCCTCCTCCTATAAACTTATCAGAATGTTTAGTAGTCCAAGCTTGGGACTTATCTATCGAAGCAGATAAGAAAAAAGCAGTGAGTAGAGATACAGACTATACTGCAGGATTTACTTTAGCAAGAGATAGGGATGGTAAAATATGGGTCTTAGATGTTTTTCACGAACGTGGTATAACTCAACAAGGTATAATGAATGCTATAGTTAAGATGTTTGAAAACTGGCAAGACTATGTTAAGGAAGTATGGGTAGAGAAAAATAGTTTTGGAGCATTACACGTGCAACAACTTCAGAGAACTTCATTACCTGTTAAACCTGTTATAATGACTGCAAAGAATGCTCTTAGAAATAGTATTCATCATATTGCAGTTCTATTTGAGAATGAATTAGTTAGACTACCTTATCAGAACCCATATACACAAAATAAAATGGATACGTTTTGCGATGAATTAGTAGGTTATCCCAGCAGCGGCGTTCACGATGACCTCATATGTAGTTTTCAGCACGCAGTCTCTGCACTGAAGAAGATAGGTAATACATACGCAATAGCAGTAGGTAATAAAGTCTTAAACCATTTAGGCGAAGATATATCTGAGCCAGAATATCAAAATTCAGTAAATCAAGCATTACAAGACATAGGAGTTCAGCCATCGTATAAAGAAGAATTTGACCAGAACGACCCGTATGTAGGGAGATTTACAGGTTTAATGTCATAATTTGTGTATAAAAGAGGTAAGCGTGTTATACTTATATTAAAAGGAGGTGCATTATGGCACTTAAGAAAAGATATAAGTTATTATCAGAAAACGTTTTATTTAAGACTAAAAAGCCACACGTTTATCGTATAGAGAATAACATAAACAAACGCTTTTATATCGGAGCACATTCTGGTAAATATACAAGTTATTATGCTGGGTCTTCACCTGTTTTGGCATTAGCATATGATAAGTATGGTATTGAAAACTTTACTAAGACATTAATTAAAGAGTTTAACACGTTTAACGAAGCATTAGAATATGAAGAAACTATCATATCCGATGAGATGATTAAAACAGATGTATGCTACAACGTTAAAAAGGGTGGTCTTGGAGGTTTTGCTTCTGGCGAAAATCATCCGTGGTTTGGAAAACAACATTCTGAAGAGACTAAAGCTAAAATGCGTGCTAAAAGTAAAGGACGAAAGTTTAGTAAAGA
>Ga0181377_1000837_pt1 | contig 10727 bp, 5 predicted proteins | sample LowvirmetaG_9_FD_130160 | JGI IMG/M metagenome (GOLD analysis project Ga0181377, IMG submission 130160) | Marine viral communities from the Subarctic Pacific Ocean - Lowphox_13 viral metaG | ecosystem: Environmental > Aquatic > Marine > Oceanic | place: Subarctic Pacific Ocean | collected 2015-12-10
CAACTAAGCGCCCACCAGGGCGACCAAAAAAAGCTGCACCCGCAGCAGCTGTAGCAGAAGCTCCAGCAAAACAACAGCCTAAGAAGAAGGCTATTCGACGTCAAGAGAAGGTATCCGCTACTCAGGAGTACAAAGCCAATGGGAGCGGTGCTGTAATGATGCTTATGCAGAGCGGCATCACTGTGTACGACGAAGAGACAGGCATGGTGCGAGAGATTCGCTATTGCGAGAATGAAAACTCTATCTGGAAAGACGAACAAGCTGATCGGTCCGTAAAGACCCCAGTCATCTTCCGTATGGGTAGACTATTCGTAAACGAACGACAGCCTAACCTCAAGAACTTCCTTGAGATCCATCCTGAGAATAAAGCTAACGGAGGCAGCCTGTTCGAGCTAGTAGACAACCTAAAGAAGGTTGAGGTAGATATCGACAACGAGTTCCTCGTAAACGATGCTATCACTATGCTTCGAACTAAGGAGCTTGATGAGCTTCTAGCTGTAGCCCTGGCGTATGGGATGGACATTGACCGCCCTACATCTGAGGTGAAGCACGACCTGCTCCTCAAGGCTAAGAAGTCACCGAAGGTATTCATCGAGTCATTCGATAATCCAGTAGTGGCTATGAAGTCTAAGATTAGACAAGCAATTTCTTATCAAATTATAAAAGCAGACAACGATGGCGTTAAGTGGTTTGACACTAACAAGCACATTGTATCGGTGCCTGCTGGACAGGATCCTGTTGACGTTTTTGTTCGTTACTGCTTGACCGAGGCTGCTGCCCCCGTCGTAGCCGAGATCGAGAGACAGTTGGACTAAACGTATCTATATATGGACAGGAGAGGCTCCCTTTTTTGGGGGCCTTTTCTTTTTCGTATATTTGCTTCATGGCAAAGACAATGGGAGCTAGTGTAGTAACCGTATATGAAGCAGTGCGTGATCTTGCCAATAAGGATCAGCAAGGCTTTGTGACGGACAATGAGTTTAACTCGTTCGCTAGATTAGCTCAACTCAATATTTTTAACGGTCTCTTTGACGAGTTAAAAGATTCTAAGAGGCTATCTAGAAATCACTTTAATCCGACCAGAGATAAAGACAGGAGAAAAAGAATACTTGAAGATCTTTCTTCGTTTTCTACTTCTGCTACTATTTTAAAAAGCTCTGGCGTTTTTAATATGACTGCGGCCTCAAGCGCCGACATGTCTAGAATTATTAGTATAAACACTGCTGGCAGTGTGCTGTTAGATCAGTCCACCACTATTCCTATCGAGATTTGTTATGATGAGGAAAAAATAGAAAGGATACTTATCAGCAATATTAGCTCCCCTACAGAAGAATTTCCTGTAGCTCTTGTTTCAGATGATATTCATGTTTTCCCTACATCAATAAATAAAATCAAGGTCAGGTACTACAGATACCCTATGGGAAGGTCAAGCACGGGCGTAACATCAACCACTCCCGTAACCTACACTACTGGTTCTTCTAGCCCTACCCTTATTGATTTTGAGCTCCCAGAGCACTATGTTTCTGATCTAGTTTATGAAATAGCCAGAATGATTGGAGTTAACTTAAGGGATAGCGACGTAATCACATACACGGGACAAGAGATGGCGAGTAAGAAACAAGCAGAGACATTATAATGGCTAGAAATACAGTACCCCTTAATCAGCTTATAAATGACTTTATCATCACTCTCGCTGATGATGACTATGCTGGAAACGCTTCTGATGTACAGGTAAGAACTCATGCTTTGCGAGGTATTCGTGAGATGGGATTTGATATATCTAAAAAAATAAGATCTTTAGTCATTACGATAAACAGCTCAAACAACACAGTAGAGCTTCCAGATGATTTTGTGGATTGGAGCAAGGTAGGTGTTGTTGGATCGGATAATTTAGTGTACGTTCTTGGTGAAAACAAAAACATAAATTACTCTCAGTCTTATGCTGATTCATCTGGAGCAAAAGCAAGCACTTCCGCCGACGCACATGATAGTGACGGAGATGGAATTTTTGACAGGGCAGATGCTAAAACGGCCACCACTGGTGGGGACACCTCTACTAGCTTTAATTCAACTGTGTTTAGGGATTACTACTATGGCAATCAGAACGCTATTTATGGAGCTGGAGGTGGTAGGTACAGAGGTGAATTCAGGGTGAACTTAGATCAGAACAGGATTGAAATTAGTCCTATTTCTAATGTGTCGGAAGTCGTGATTGAATACGTAGCTGATGAAGCTAGATCTAAGAACCCCTCGGTCCACGTTTACTTAGAGGAGGCTCTTATGTCTTACATGTATTATAGGATAATTGAGCGCAAGTCTTCCGTGCCAGCTAACGAAAAAGCCAGGGCTAGGACAGAATATTACAACGAGCTTAGAAAGGCAAATGCCCGTATGAAGTCATTTACTAAAGAAGAGGCGTTGAAGACAATCAGAAAGAATTACAAACAGTCACCTAAGTTCTAATGGCGATTGATAAGATTATACCTCGCTTCCTTAATAAGGATAAGGACGAGCGTCTTTTGGCTGGAGACGAAATGACTCACGCTGAAAATGTTGTAATGTCCTCTGTTGGTGGGGGTTCTGATGAAAGCGTACTTAAAAACATAAAAGGATTCAGTACCGTAGCTAACAGCACTATTAGCGACATTTTTGACTCTGCCAAAACGTACAAAGCCATAGGTTCAGTAGTTGATCATCAGAATGAAGATGTTTACTGGTTTGTCCATGGAACTGGTAACGACCATATTGTATTCAAGCATGATGTGTCTGCTGATAGCATCACGGTTATTTATAGAGGGTCTTGGTTGAACTTCGCCGAAACAAATTACGTGAAGGCTGATGTTATAACGTTAAGTATAGCAGAGGAGACGACACCTCAAACTATTTTATACTTTACTGATAATAGAAACGAGCCAAGAAAGATCAATGTAACTAGGGCTACTGGCACTAATTACTATAATGACTTGACCGATGGAGAAAGAGACATTGCGTTTTCTTCCATAAAGGCAGCTCAAAATAAGGCGCCAAGCTTTGTATTTACTACAGACACGTCGTATACAGTAAACAATTTTGTTCACAACCCGTTTCAATATGCTGTCCAATACATCTACAAAGATGGCGAGGAGTCGGCCATATCTGTTTACTCGAAGATGGCTGTTTGTCCTGTGGACTTCACGGAGGGATTTGCTTACGAGGCCAGCGCAGATTTTATATCGCCAAACACCTTCAATGTTTGTGATGTAAAACTAAATCTTAAGAATGATATCGCCGACGTAAAAAGAGTAAGGCTTATAGCAAAGAGGGGTAACGATGGTTCTTTCTTCTTAGTTGATGAGTTTGACCCGTTTGTAGATAAGGAGTCTGTTCACAACAGCTCGGCGTTTACTATTTACAACGCCGACACTCAAACCTATCAGTTTAGAAACGATGTAGTAGGCCCAGCTATAGATACGAATACTGTCAACAAAATGTTTGACAACGTTCCGTACAAAGCTGAAACGCAAGCGATTGCATCTAATAGATTAATATACGCAAACTACACTGAGGGTAGAGAAAATTTTGATCTGCTTTCAAAGCGGAGCGAGATATCAAGTAACGCTCCTAATAGGCCAGCTCTTTCTGTTCAGTACAATGACGCAAGCCTAACGGGGACATCATACTTGGACACTGCCGCTACTCTATCTAGTGAGATATCTGAGCTTGGCCCAGCTAGTGCCGATAATTTTTATGATGACGTCATACTGAAGGTAAAGGTAAATATCCCTGGGCTGTTAAACAGTGCAGCTACGCCTACAGTACCAGCCAGCACGGTAACCACTATATCTTTTGATTTTGCTCCAGAAACTCCTAGCCCCGACGGAAAGGTGAAGGCTACAGACGGTCAAAACTTTATAAGCGCTCAGGTGCAGAAGCTTCCCTCAAGCTTGGCGGGTGGAAACGCTTTCTCAAACGTTGCTTTTCAAACGGTAACCTTAGACGAGCTTAAGTTATACGAAGTGGATGCGGCAAAGACGGTTTCTGTTTCGGTCCAAAATGCGCAAGATGTTACTCACACCGAGTTGGCCGATCAAATTATTGCTGCGTTCGAACAGGTAGAGGTAGAGCTAAAATACAGCTTGGGCGACACCAACGGACATGCGAACAACATCACTGTGGTCAACACAGATGAAAGCAACGTAAACCAGGTCGTTTACGGTGACCTTGACGTTACATACAAGTTTGACAGCGCTACAAACTCCTCTGGAAACATAACTCTTCACCCCAGGATATCTAAAGTTGATTTCAGGGACGCCCATATTGCAAACCCAGCTGGTGTTGCTGACGTTTCATATCAGTTTGCCGCTCAAGGTAGTAGCAACTTGCTGACTAATTTTGACACCGCAGCTAAGCAAACATTTACGCATTTAGGTGGTGCAACCAACGCTCACTATGTAACCAACGAGGCTGCCTCTTTCTTGAGGACAAACAGACTCGGAAGTTTCAAGGCTGGTAGCTCTCACAAGTTTGGCATTGTATACTTTGACAAATACAACAGGTCTGGGTTTGTAAACGATTTAGGATCTGTGTATGTGCAGTGGCCTGGGGAAAGAGCTGATGCAGCAACTGCACTTACAGACAAAGGGTCGGCTGCCGTTAAGATAGACCTAACAGACAACAGCGGATACCAAGTTGCGCCAAGTTGGTCTGATAGATATCAGATAGTTTATGGCGGTGCCGTTGATGTCTCTGATTTCGTGCAGTACACGGTTGGCGGTGCTTTTCCTGTCAGGTTTAACGATGCAGGAAACTCAGTCACCAACGGGGGGTTTGTAAACCAACAGTACATAAACGTCACAGCCGAGCCAGGGGTTGGAGAGCCTGACTTTGTTAAATGTCAGTTGTTCGTAAATATAGACACCCTTGAGCTCTACAAGTCTGAGAAGGATACCCTTAGAGACTACTCTTTTACTAAAGGAGATAAACTGAGAGTAGTTAGCTACGACGCAGCCTCTTACACCAATAACGTAACGACATACACTACTACTTACCCCGTAGCTTCAGATGGCAGCATTATTGAGTTTGATGTTGTTGGGGAGGTTATTCTTACTTCGCAGACCACAAACCCAACAGACATATCAGCTGCCGCTGATTCCAGTAAAGAACAGTTTACGGGTAGGTTCTTAGTGCTTGAACAGCCAGCCATCGCCACTGGCGCTACACATATCGACGGTAGCTCAAACGTGGTTCCGTTGGCATACGAAGGTTTTGATTTCTTTTCTGTTGCTCAGACAAAGGTTGCAGGAGCACCAGACGGCTCAAACAAAGCGGACTCGTACAGGTACAGAGGGTCTGGCGTAGCTTCAGGAGCTAACTCACCTAGCTACCTAGATTCTGGCTTGAACTACTGGGGCAATAGATGCGTGGCTGAAATATACAGCCCATCTCAGAAAAACGCTCAGGAGGTGTATTATGAGATTGGTGTCGGAGGTCCTACAAATATAACTGGTTCTTATAGTTTAGGAGTTGGTAAGGCGAGTTATGACGGGGATGGAACATCTCAGGTATCTAAGATTTTAGACTCTGGAGATATAACGTTTAGGAAAATCCCTATGAAGTCTCCTATTGTCCAGAACGGCACAACAGGTAACTTTGATTCTGATTCCTTGAATAAGTCTGAGGATTTTATTTATCACATGAGAGCGGTTGAAAGCAAAAGCCTTTCAGACTTTTATGATTCTGATTTCTGGGATCGAGGTAGACCGCACGTAAAGTTCTTGTCTGCTTCAGAAAACACTATAGGAAACTCATTAATATTTAGTGAGGCGTACACCCAAGGATCTGAAAAATTAAAGCTGTCTTCGTTTAATCCTTCGCTGGCAAACTTTCACTATTTAGAAAGAAGTTACGGGGACATAAACTTTATTGCCAACTACAACGAGGACTTAGTTAGCATACAACAGAATAAATTTTCTATAACTCCACTAAACAAAAACATTATTGAGTACGCTAGCGGTAGCTCAAACCTAGCGGTATCTACAAATCTGTTTGGCTCCACTAGATACGCTTCTGGTGATTTCGGATGTGGAGATCACGGGGAGTCTGTAACAATCGTAGACAATGAAATTGCCTTTATTGACCCTATAAAACAGAAGGGTATGCTATTTACTGGCGGACAGCTTGTACCGATATCAGACAAAGGTGTCTCCTCTTTTTTTAATGAGGACTTTATTACCTCCGCTAGGACTAAATACATTACTGGTTACGATCCTGACACGAGTATGTTTTACTATACAGCATTGGGTGGTTCTAACGAGAAGACCATAGGGTACTATATGTCTGCTGGAAAGTGGCAATCCTTATACTCTTTTGCCCCTGATGAGTATGCAAACATAGGAAATGTTATGGCTGCTTTCAAGACGTCCACAATAGGCGGGCTTAAAAAGTATGTGTTTACACACACGGATGACGTAAATAGAAACGTTGTTTTTGGGACTGCAAAAAGCTCTATTGTTGAGGTTGTTTCAAAGATTTCTCCTTCGAGGGTAAAAGTGTTCAACGCTTTATCTTACGAGGGCAGCTCCTCTAGCTGGACTATGGGTACTGCTGCGTCCACAAGTCTTGGTCAGACCTCTGGAACTATATCTTCTTTTGGAGATGACAGAGAGGGGGCTTACTATCAGTCAATGCCTAGAGATACATCTTCCAACAGTACGAGCGAAAATCTTTACTTAGGTAATCTGACCACTTCTGACAACACTACGTTCACTTCAGGCAACGTGAGAATAGACAGATTAAACATCCCCTTGGGGGTTGCAGTCACTATAAATTCTCAGACTGTTACTGTGGTTTCTGTTTCTAAAAATACGTTTACTTTATCTGTTGCAAATTCAAGCATTGCGGGCAATAATATTACTATGGATGGTCCAGCAACAAACGGAGATCCAATGAGGGGTAATTGGATTAAGATGAGACTTGAAAATACTCAGGCTACTGAGCACGAGCTATACTGCATAAACACTCATATAACCGACTCTAAAAAGCATCATGCATTAGGAGAACAATAATTACATTTACGAAAACATGAACTATATTTGCGAAAACATGATTGACTTTATATTAAGTTTATTTTTCTTTGATTATCCAGGTCTAAGCTATGGCGCTGTTGATCCGCTTACAGCTGCTCTGCTTTTAAAGGCAGGGTCAAGTGTAGTTAAGGGTGCTTCAAGTTTTATTTCAGGCAGAAAGGACGAAAAAGAAGCCGAAGAGAAACTTAAAGCGTTGGGAGCGGAAGAAGAGGCCCTGAAGAAAAAAAGAACCTACGGGATTTCAGACACCTTTAATAAATATTTAGCCGCTTCTAAACAAGACAAGGCTTCGGACCTGCTGAGACAACAGGAAAAAGAAAGGTTTGCTACAAACGTAGGCGCTTTGAGCGGAGGCGGAGCCAAAGCGCTTTTAGGCGGATTGACAGCACAGTCTAGGCAGTCGGCTATGCAGCAGGGTCAGATCGAGGCTAAGGCTCAAGAGAGGCAGTTAGATGCGCTGAAACAATACGGGGCTGTTGAGCAAGCAGCTATGAACAGAAACGTAGGGCTTGCCGCTTCAGACCTAGCTAGAACGCAGGGCTTGATGGATAACCAAGAAGCAGCAAGGGTTGCGGCAAAGGAATCAAAAAGAAAAGGGATCACTGACACTATACAAACTGGCCTAAACGTTGCTGGAGATTTTGCTAATTTAGAAGCCAATAAGTTAAACGCAAAATACGGCGCTAAGGTTTATCTAGACGGTGGTGAAACCGAAGAAACCGAAGAAACCGAAGAAACCGAAGAGAAAGAGCCTCGTCTCACAGCTTCTCAAAAGAAAGCTTTGAGAAGAGACAAAAGGTTTGAGGATAAGGAGGAACGATACAATAAAAAAACGGATAGATTTAAAAGAGATAGAAAGCTGGCCCCGAATGTGTTTGAAAGAAGACAACGACTTTTAGATGCGATAGACACTAGGCTGCAAATGAATCAAAGTCAAAGACAGCTTTCTATGTTAAATAACTCTAACCTTACAGCTCAAGAAAGGCAGAGACTTATCGACAATGTGCAAGGTGCGGCAAATAACGACGAAGACGGCGATGAAGTTCCTATTGTTGCTGCTGATCGATCAACCCCTATCTTAAATAGCGACAAGAAAAGAATGATTGAAGTAGGCGGAATGCGAGTGCAAGGTTTGTTGGGAAATAACAAACACGGCGGTGTTCAGAAGACTCCTGGTAAGTTTTCTCACGCAACCAACCCAATAGACATCATGCGGGAGGGCTCTAAGATTGGAGAAATGACTGGGGGTGAATACATCTTTAACCCAAATCAAGCTAAGACGTTGGAGTCTTTAGCTTCTGGAGGAAAGTCTCCCCTTCATAAATATGTAAAGGGTTTGCTAAAAGAATTCGACAAGAGATGAATGAGGTTTACGAAAACAGAAGAAGGGAGCTTATTAAGTCAATGGATTCCTCTGCGTCTCAAACAATGTTTGAAATGCATCAAGCGATGTCTGCTGAGTGGGCGGCAGCTTTGTCTAATAAGATTGACGACTTTGCTGATATGGGAAACAACGGTGTAAACATGTTTGTTCAGGTGGCCTCTCAGTTGACTCAGTTTATAGACGCTAAAGAAGAGTACTTTAAACAGAATTTTGGTTCTTTCGAATCAGCTACTCCTTCCTCTCCCACCTTCATGGGGGCTATGTTAAGATCTTTTGGTAATGCTTCAAATCCCGCAGAGTTTGATGCTCAAGGAGTAAAGGACGCTAAGAATCAAAATGATTACGAAGCAGCCCTCAAGTCTGTTAATATGGGGTATAGGTTTGGCTCAATCACTATCGAACCAGATGGGGTGTTTGTTGTGTTTAAGGGTTTACCATCTAACATATTAGAAGCGCAGGACCCTGAGATGCCATTTGCACCTTCTTTGGTAGAGCTTCCTATTGTAAATGGAGCTGACTTCACTAAGCAAAAAGCCCCAACAAAGGTTATGGAAAGTGCTGAGTCCATCAAGTCCTGGATGCAAGGACAGCTTAGCGAAAACCCAGAAGCTTTAAAAAATTCAGTTAGAAACTATCTAGCGATACAAAAAGAACAGGGAAAGAACATAACCGAAGAGGAGGTAATGGCTGATGAGCAGCACATGGAGGCGGCTAAAATGCTGTACATAGAACAGGCTTCTTCTTTAGTTACTCCTGAAGAGATGCCAACTCCAGAGAGAAATGAGGAAGGAAGCTCTGTTGCTATCCAAGATGAAGAGGTTTCTGGAATGACCTTCGCTGGTGGCGGTAGGTTTGAGTTTACCATGAAGGATGGGGCAAAGATGCCCGCTCAGATATTCAGGGACATTAAAGATATGGATGGAGTGTCCAAGTCTGTGTTCTCTAGGTTCGAAGCTAAGTATGGATCTGGAGCCGCAAGAAAATTAGGTTTTCTGCTCAGCAAAGAGGACTGACCAAATTTGGTTATCTTTGTTGAAAATGATCACCTATGAGTCAAGAGTTTGAAAGCAGGGTAAACGAATTGGTTGTAGCACGGAATCTACCTTACAACGAAGCTGCTGAAATCGTAACTAGGGAGTTAGCTGAAGAAGGGGTTGAAGAAACCCAAAAAAAAAAGGATACAAATTCCGAGCCTTCGGATGGGAAGTTCAATTCTCTAGAACAGCCTAGCCTTCCTTTGACTGCGTGGCAGGTCAATCAGATTTCCGAAAACCCTGAGTTTGAAGAGGATATCATAAATACCTCAAGGACCGCAGCTGATCAGTCCGAGGTGGACTCGTTAAACGCTGAGTATCAAGCGCGTGTAGATAAATACAACTCAGAGTTTAATGCTGAGGCAACCAAGCTTATAGACGTACTGAGCGAAACTCAAGATGAGGAGTACGATGATATTTACAGTAGGTTTCAGGAAGAGACTGGAGTGTCTCTTAACGAAGATCAGATCGAAGAAATAACAGCTTTAGCTACAGAAAGAAAAGACAGTAAGGTTGCCCTTGATAGCGCCTACAAGAAGGCTCATGAAGAGTCAAGTTCAGCGGATCGGTTTGATCCACTTCGAGGATTTTATCAAGAGCTGGGATACGATGAGGAAGAGATTGAAGACATAGAGGTAGAGTGGAACGGGGCAAGAACTAGAAACGAAGCTATAAGCTCAGCCTTTGAGTTTTCTCCTAATGTTGAATCTTTTACTGAGGATATCAGCGCTTTAAACCTAAACCCAGAAAGAGAACAAGCCTTTGTAGCCTCTTACACAAAAGCTTTTAATGAGGCGGGGGAGGCTATGTATGAAAGCTCTATTAACTCTCCTGGTAAGCTGTCTAGGAGAGCTAGGGCTTTAGAGAAGCAGGCAAGAAAGATAGAGAGGGATTTGGGTAAGGATAATCTAGCTCTTTACAAACAGGGCGAGACATTAGGCGGGGAGGCGACAAAGAAAGGTCAAGAGTATGAGCGACTGATGTTTGAAGCTTCTCAGCTTAGAAACAATTCAGAGCAAGCAAGGTCTGAAAACAGAAAGGTAAGGGATTTTGCTAAAGCTCATCCAGTTGCGGTTAGATCGGCCTTCTCTTTAATCGCTTCTGCGGAAAGACAGTTTCTTGAGGGTGCGTCAGAAGAGGTGTTAAGCGGTTTCTATAATGGTAATCTGACTTTCGAAGAGGCGATAGCAACTCAGTTCAACAGAGACTACTATGAGTCTCAGGATTCAACTGTGCTTTATTTTC
>Ga0181377_1000838_pt1 | contig 10720 bp, 8 predicted proteins | sample LowvirmetaG_9_FD_130160 | JGI IMG/M metagenome (GOLD analysis project Ga0181377, IMG submission 130160) | Marine viral communities from the Subarctic Pacific Ocean - Lowphox_13 viral metaG | ecosystem: Environmental > Aquatic > Marine > Oceanic | place: Subarctic Pacific Ocean | collected 2015-12-10
ACTTAGACTTTTACGAATGTTTTTATATCCACGGTCATCATGTATTGATGTAACCCTGTACTCATCATAATGTACTTCATCATGTAAGTTGAACATCTTTTGGTCACGAATTACCTTAGGTCCTAGAAACTGTAAAATAGCACTTTCATCTCTATAATTGGCAACAATATCTTTAATCGTAATACGCCAATCAGTATCTACTAAATGAGGAAACCAGTGTTTGTCTTCTTCATCTGGCTCTGTACATACTCGTTGAATATCTTTCAGTATAGCGAAGCCTAGTGCGTATGGATTGAAGCCACCGTAGTTAGGTGAATCAAATGTTGGCTGGTACAATACTGAACTGTGCAACTTGAAAAACTCCATCATAGCGCCATCATCAACTTTACCTTCATCATATAACTTGTTGAATATATAGTGATGTGTGAAACTTGCAAAGCCTTCGTTCATTACTTTTGTTTGATATTGAGGATAAAAATACTGAGCAATTCGTCTAACTATTCTGCATAGTTCACGTTGCCATGAAGTCAATACAGGAGAGTGTTTTTCTAAAAAGTATAATAAGTTTTCTTCTGGTTCTGACGGCCAGTTATTTTCTTCAAGTTTTGCTTTTTTCTTTTCTTCTGGTAATGTACGCCATAAATCATTTACTTGAGATTGTAAGTATTCACTTCTTGTACGTTGTTGTTCCATCTCCTCACGGGCAGATATCTTATTAGGTCTTTTGTACTTATTGATACTCTGATACTGAATGGCATGACATGCATCTAGTGTTTCTTCAACAATATCACTTCCATATTTATCTTCACATTCTCTTATATATCGTTTTGCGAACAATAAGTAATCTACGATAGCATCTGGTGATGTCCATTGTTTGAATAGATAATTGTTCTTAAAGAAGTGATTATGTCCAAAAGCCGCATGAGCAATCACAAGAGATTGTGTTGTCATTGAGTTTTCTTCCATAAGATAGTTGATACAAGGATTAGAGTTAATAACTAACTCATATGCTAATCCCATCTGTCCTGCACTATACTGCTGTTTGTTACCTATAAAACTCTTACCGAAACTCCAATGATTATACATCAATGGCATGCCAACACTTGAGTATGCGTCTAACATTTGCTCTACTGTAATGATTTCAATCTGATTAGGAAAACAATCAAGTCCCATATCGTTGATTGCTATTTCTTCACACGCATCCATCATACGATATAGTTTATCAAAATTCCAACTAGAACCTGTATATATTAAATTACTCATTTTTGCCCTTGATTTTAAATATCTCTCTAAACACTGGATATATATCGAAAGTATCTTCTATGTGTTTTGTTACGATATTTTTATTATCGTTCACTAATACTTCATACTCTTGTAATAGATTTCCGTTATTGTAATATCCATGACGTTTTGTGCCAACTTGAATATAACTAAAGTATTGAGTTATAGGTAATATATCGTCAGTAAGAACCTGGATTAATTCTTCGTTATCATTATCCCAGTTATCACCATCACTTGCTTGAGAGAAATATAGGTTCCACTCATTAGGTGAATATCTATCATCTATTATTTCTTTTGCAAGTTTGAACGCACTTGATACAACTGTACCACCGTTTTCTTTGTTATTAAAGAAGTCATGTTCGTCACATTCAGTTGCTTGGATATGGTGTCTAATGAATACACAGTCTACTCTTTTATACTTACGAGATACAAATAGATTAAGTAACATAAAGAAACGTTTTGCTAAGTCTTTATGTTCTTGTGTCATACTTGCACTTACATCCATTACAAAGAATACAACTGCTTGTGATATTGGTGCTGGTTTCTTACTAAAATTATTATATCGTAAATCTACTGGGTCTACAAACGCAACTGCATTTGCTCTAATACGCAGTCTGCTAATTTCTTCTTCAATCTCAACTCTACGCTCTTTGTCTTTACAGGTTTCTAATTCTGCTTCTAACTCTTTAATCTTTTTTAGTTTTGGTCCTTTTAGTGCAATCTTACGACCAATAGAATTGACCATACTTTTCTCTAAGTTCATTTGTGCTGGATTGCCATCATTAGTGTAACCACTACGAGTTAACTCAAATCTTTGAACTGACTTGTTCTCTTTAGAAATCATATGTGGCAGTTCTAAGTCTTCAAACAAGATATTGACAAATTCATCATTGCTTAACGCAAAACCAAACTCATCTTCACCTATGCCTTCATTACTTGCTTCGCCTTCACCTTGACCTTTGCCCTGTCCACTTGGTGGTTTTCCTAGTAAATCACCCTCAACAAAATCTTTGTTGCCAGGAAGAACAATATCACGTGAACCTGATTGTGGATTATGATTGAACTGTGGCTCATCAATACCTCTTCGAGTGATTACGACATCCTGTGAATCACTAGAACCTTTGATGCTACGTTTACCCAAAGTATCATGTATACTTTTACGTATTTCTTTCTTAGTTCTTTTTATAAATTTTTGTCGATTGTCAGAAGACTTTGAACCTGGGTTCTTTCTTCTATCTATGATTGTATTTGCCATGAAAGCCTTCCTTTAGTTAGACTTCTGTACTCTCATATACCATTCAACTAATCGTTTAACTTGACGTGTTGTGTAACCTTTCGCTACCATTCTATCAATGAAATCGTCATGTTTAGATTGGTCTTCTTTGTTCTTCTTACTACCGAATGAAATAACTGGTAGAAGTTCTTCTGTACCAGCGAACATCTTGTGTTCAATCACTTCTTTCATCTTTTCGTAAGCAGTCCAAGGTGGATTTCTGCCTTCATAGTTACTTCTTGCACGTAATACCCAATTCACAACTTCATTTCTAAAGTCTTTTGGATTGGCGATACCTGCAGGCTTTTCAATCTTCTCAAGTTCTTCGTTAAGAATAGAACGGTCAAATAAGTTACCTGTGTCAGAATCTTTATAATCGATATTCTGAATCCAGTGGTCAGCATAATCTAAGTATCTGTCGAATAGATTTTGTCCATATTCGTTATAACTCTCTAAGTATGCTTTCTGAATTTCTTTACCCACTTGTTCGCTGTACTTTACACTTAGATGGTCTTTGATAAAACCAAGTAATTGATTTTCTGCATCTTCTGGAAATTGTTCACGTTTGATTGCAGTTTCTAATACATACATTAGATGAACTGGGTCTGCCGCAATTTCTTCTGGGTCAAAATTGAATGTTTGTGAAAGAATTTTGAATGCGAAACGAGTACTCATTCCATTCATACCTTCATCTACACCAGCCGTGTCTCTATATTCTTGCATTGTCTTTGCTTTAGGGTCTACATCATGTAGATTTTCACCGTCATAAACTCTCATCTTGGCTGCCAAGTTTGAGTTCTTATGCTCTTTTAGACGTGAAAGGACTGAGAACTGTGACAACAAATCTAAAGTATGAGGCGCACATTTACTACTGTCTAGTCCTGACGAATCTAACATCTTTTTATAGATAGATGTTTCTTCGGTGGCACGTAAACAATATGGCACTTTAACAATATATACTCTGTCTAAGAATGCTTCGTTGTTCTTGTTGTTTCTGAATGTTTCCCATTCACTTTCATTTGAGTGTGCAACTACGATACCATTAAATGGAATTGCTGAAATGCCTTCAGTTCCCATATAGTTACCTTCTTGTGTTGCAGTAAGTAGTGGATGTAAGACTTTAATTGGTGCCTTAAACATCTCTACGAATTCCATAATACCTTGATTACCTCGACATAATGCACCAGAGAATGCGTATGAATCTGGGTCATTTTGTGAGAAGTATTCTAATTTACGAATATCAGTCTTGCCGACTAATGCTGAAATATCTTGGTTATTATCATCACCTGGTTCAGTCTTCATAATACCGATTTGCTTCAACTTAGATGGGTACATTTTCACAACACTAAATTTTGAAATGTCGCCTTCATATTCATCTAATCTTTTTACTGCCCATGGTGATAATAGACCTGTAAGATAACGAGGTGGAATACCAAATTCTTTTTCTGCATCTGCACCAAATTCTTTAGGGTCAAATAGTCCTAGTGGTGATTCAAATACTGGTGAAATTTCATCACCTGCTTTTAGCACATACATTGGGTGCTTTTGCATTAGTTCTTTTAGACGTTCTGCTAATGATGATTTACCACCGCCAACTGGTCCTAATAGATATAATACTTGTTTCTTTTCTTCAAGACCTTGTGCTGATTGTCTAAAGTAAGCAACTAATCTCTCAATTGCTTCTTCCATGCCGTAAAAGTCTTCAAATGCAGGATAAACTTTAATTGTACGATTTAAAAATACACGACTCAGCCTAGCATCATTGCTAGTATCAACTACATTGGGTTCTCCAATAGCATCTAACAATCTTTCAGCCGCTGAAGCATATGCTAACTTATCTTTCTTACATAGTTTCAAATAATCAGTTAACGACATTTCATCGTGTGATTTGTTTGCATATGATTTTTCGAATTTCTTAATTAAACTCATCTTTATCCTCGTTGTTATTAGTTCTTATAATAGTAGTTATGCTTTTAAATTTTCTATGTCTGGAGAAGAAGTATAAAACATTTTACTAATATTTCCGTTAAATGTATAATGACCGACATGGTCTAGTTTTACAAGTGGGTCTAACCAAACTTCACCACCTAATGCTTGCCATCTTCGACAAAATGCATAGTCTTCACTTAAGTATCTTTTTGTTTTTGGCTCATGCATACAATCAAAGAATAGATATGTCCATTTAGCAAATTCTTCTTCAAAGTGTAAGTCATTATTAAAGTGCATCTCAGGATACGCTTCTACCATTCTTTCTATAACACTTCGTTTAATTAACATAAATCCAGTTGCGGCATCTTTAAGCCTAACTAGCCCCTCATCTATGTGTAACTTTCGAGTATCATTTTCTTCATTATAGTCCCAGTCAGGATTTAGAGCATAGTCTGCCGCACAATCTTTGAGTGTTCCTATATCTAATTCTCTTTCTGATGCATCTTTAATAGATGCCCAGTCTAATTGTTTCTTCGGATATGCACCAACAATAATATCTTTATCATGTTGTAACATATGTAATATATCTATTGCATCAAAGTTTATATCTGCATCAATAAACATCATATGTGTTGCTTCTGGATTAGCCATGAAGTATGCAACCATATGACATCTTGCCCGTGATATTAAACTTTCATTTGCAGAGGTAGTTAATGTATATGGAATATTATATTTTGTGAACATCATGTGACCTTTAGTCCATGACCTAAAATATGGTTCTGAAATTTGTCCAGCGTAACAGGGTGTACAATAATGGACATGTGTTTTTTTGATGAAATCTAAGTCAATATCTTTTCTATATTCAGCCAACTTATCTACTATTGCCATCGCTTACCTATTTTTCTTGTTGATTTTGTGCATTCTTTAATCGTCTTTGATTTTGTATCCATTTTTTCGCATGAGGATTTGAAGGTGGTCGATTTAGAAATGCTGTGACGTTCTTCTGAACTTTGTCAAAGTTTTTCTTTCTTTCTGGGTCTTCTAATCCACCGTTGTTATCAACGATTTGAAACTTTCCTTTACCAAACAACTGTTGAAACTTCATCATATTGTTTTGAACATCATTCCACATTCTTTCTACTTCTTCTGGCTTTAGAGTTCTATCTCTTAACAAGTTTCTTTCTTGTGCGATATCTAAACTTGTATTAACAAAAACCATCATACATGAGTAGCCCATTTGTGTTAGTTTTTCTACTGCACCCGATATCTTATCTAAGTTTCTTCCTGTTCCGTCAATAATAACACCTAATCTACCATCTAAGTACATCTGCTCTCTTTTAGCAGTAACTTCTTTTGCTTTATTACGAATTTCTTGCCCTTGGTCAGAATAGATAACATCTGGGTCACCATAATCTAATCCTGCTTTTTTCATCTTGTATTCGTAGACATCATCAGAATTAATAGGTCTTAGACCACCACCTTTTAGAATAGGCGAACCTGCGATGCGGCTTTTGCCACTTCCTGGGCCACCAGCCATAAACACTGCTTTAAAGATATGAGGGTCATCGACACCTTCTTCAATACTACCAATTATTTCATTTACTCTCATAATATATTCCTAAAATTACAACTTTGTAGTATTTATCTTAAAGTTTGTGATTATCTTACTGAATAGTATAACATTAATACAACTGGCTGTCAATACTATTCCATTCGGTTTCTACTGCATTTTTAGAAGAAACTGCATTATTATATGTACGAGTTTGTGCTGGTCTGATACGAGAATTATATTGAAGTCTAAGTTGTGCTTCTGTTACTCGATTTGGTATACCACCTTCAGTCCAGTATTTAAATGCTTCCGCATATTGATTTGTTAGATTTTCTACTTTTTCTTGGTTATTGTATTGAATATCAAGTAATTGTTTCAATCTACTCTTTAGTGAAGTTTTGTTTGTGAAATTCTTAGTATTCAAAGCAGAACGCATCTCACTCATTAACGCCCTAGAATCTCTAGTATAGTTCAATTGTTTCTGTTGCCATTCTCTTACCATTGCTCGAACTTGTAGTGAAACTACTTCTCGGCTCTTCATTGCTTCTGATTCTCTTTCTTCAACTGTTGCTTGTCTTGTTGCACCAATACGCTTCATAAATTCGTCCATAGTTTCGCCGGCTTTTCTTGCTGGCATTAATTCTTCATCAAAACTATCAGATGATGTTGCTTCTCCTGTAGTTGTGTATGTAGTGTTAGACGATGGTCTTGATTTTGGACGAACAGATGTTAATGGTGCTGAAGAATGTAATACAGAATCATTTGTAGTATATTCTTTTGCCGCATCTGTGAATGGTGATTGAGGCACACCAGCCTTTAGTAATGCTTCGGCTTCTGCCGCTGTAAGTTTTCTTGTTACTTCATCTGGATTTGCTCTATCATCTATAGTTGTTGGTATACTATGAGGATTACCATGTCCTAATGGTTGATTTAGTTGGGCAATTGCACCTTGCATGGCAGGTGAACCTGTATTTTTCAATACATTTTGTTTACAAGGGTCAGTCGCCGCACTTCCAATAAGTAATGCTAATGCTTTTCTTATAAGAGAGGCAGCCATATCAGCAAGAGAAGAAATCTCTGAAGCGATTTGTGTAGTAATATCACCAATCGCATTGATAATTTGTCCAACTAGAGGTGATAATTGCTGTAAAATCGTTGCTATTCCACCAGTAATCAATCCAATTACACCTGCGATTCCAGTTGCAACGACACCACCAGCAGTTGTTAATGCTGAAAGTATACTTGATAATATTGCTGGAATACCTGTTGAATTTACCAAAGAAATTATATCACCAATTGCTGTTTCAATAAAATCTAATGTACCATCAAATACACCACCCAATAATCCCATCAACTGATTGAAGAACCCACATGGGTCACCTTGTTCACCAAACTGTGCATTCATACTAGATAAAGAATTTGCATCTTCAAGTGTTTTTGGCAAGTTTGCTGTTTGATTATTCGTGTGATTACTTAATGATGAATACATTGTAGTACCCAACGCAGTTAATCCTGCAATTTTTATAATTTTTTCTAAGTCTACACCTGTTGCTGATAAAACTCCTGCAACAACTAATGCCCTATTGGCATCACTATATCCACTAAAGCCACCAGCAAGTAATCCTGCGTTGATAGAACCTTGTGATGTGCCTAATGTAGAAAATAGGGAACTTCCATAAGTTGACCTAGCCGCATATGGATTAGTAAATGCATTAGCATCAATTTCATCTGCTATTGTGTTTAATGCTTTCTGTCTATTATACTGATGTTGTCTTGCTTCTAACTGTGCCATTTCTAATGGTGTTAGATTTGAGGCGTTTACTGCTTCAGAATATTGTTTAGGTGTCAGATTTGTATTAGAAAATGAAAATGCTCCGCCACCATTCGCTACAAATAATTGATATAGTCTTTCGATTTCTGCTTCACTAGCCATTATTACATTCCTCTTTTAAACCAATTACTTTCTTCTGTTCTACGTGTAGTAAGTCCAGGAAGAGATTGTAATACGCCATTTACTGTTGCTTTATCATATAGTAACATAGCATCTGCAATTTCGGCATCTGTACGAGTTCCGCGATTAGTTACTTGGTTAAGTGAACCTGTACCTAAATTAAATACAAAACTAGTAAGAGCATCGATTTGGTCAGGAGACCAATTGCGATTGTTATTCGCAGAATAGTTAGCAACAAAATTTCTACGTTGTGTTAGGTCTTCATTTAGTCTACGTACTGCTTCTTCTTCTGATATACGTTCTGTAGGACTTAATGCTTCTGTTCCATAACCATTAGTATATTGTTTGTGGTCCCAGAATGCATTTGGACTAAACTGTTCTTTAGACTTTATGTAATCAGTTAAATCATTAGGAACACTTGAGGACGCTTGTACCGGTGGATGATGGTTAGTTATAGGTCTTGATGCAACACCTGGTGTGCCGCCACCATTAATATAAACTTTATCTGAGCCTGATGTAATTATAACACCACAAGAATGAGCATCTCCCACTCTTCCTGCAGGGCTAGAGTTTATATAAACGTTTTCTGAACCTTGTACTAATTGAGTAACATGTGGAACACAACCTACTCTTGGTTTTGGAACACCGTGTGGTTCAGTTTGGTCAGTAACCCTATATGCTTGTAAATTTTGAATGATAACGTCAGAACTACCGGCACCACATCTTTCTGGACCACAAGGATTGTGGGCAGAAATAGGGTCAGTTGTTCTAGCGGCCTGTGGCATTACGTTATCAAGCCCCCTTTCTCTGGAGTGATGATTGCTGAAGTTGCCTGAGAATATGAATCTGCTGTATCTTTTCTAGTCTTTAATACTGAAATAATCTTATCTGATTTAAAGTGAACTTCTTTCTCACTATCACCAGTTACAGTGAAGGTTTGAAACGCCGCACCTTTTGGTCCCATTGCGATAGTCAATGGTTTAGTAATAACAGTTGAAGTCGTATCTTCAGACACGAATTTACCTAAAATTTCTTGTCCTGTTTGTAAGTATAAAGTTACAATGTCACCGCTTTGATATGTATTTTCTTTTAGCATTTTGTTTGTCCGTTGTTGTTATATGTATTTATTTAGTCAGAAACTTCGCACTTAATCATTTTCTATTCTTAAGGTGCGGTTCTATGTCATTATACACAGTTCGTTCCATAATGTCAATATCGTTCTTAATATCTTCATATTTTTCGACTTTGCCATTTAATCTGTTCAGAACATAACCGTCCATATGGGCAACTAAGTATATTTCACCGCCTTCCGTTAGGTCTAATATTAGCCATATTTCTGGGTTATGTTCTGGGTAGGAGTGGTATAGAGTATAGAAACATCCTAATCCATTACCACTATTCGTATAGAATTCTTCGCTGATGTATTCCCATACATCTGGCCAAGTCTTCACATCATCGTAATTAAATCCATTGCTATGATAAGGAAAGGCTTTCCACCAATTAACGATTTCTTGTAGAGTTGATTGTGTTAATTCTTCTTGTAGTTTTAATCGTAATTGTCGCCATTCATAAAGCAATATTGCTTTATCTCGCATTTACATCGTCCATCTTTTTACTGTATAACTAATCTCAGTGAAATTACTTGCGTCTTGTGTGTAATTTATTTCTAAATCATCACCATTGATTGCCGCTTGAAATTCGATATTTGAAAATTCATCGTCTTCTTGTACAATAGTATCAGTATTCAAATCTTGCCATATCTCTGTGTTTTCATCAGTTATATTCACTTTGGCAATACCTTGTGGCACACCATTGATAACTCTGATTGTTCCAACACGAACAAACATATTTGAACCATCTGATTGTTTCAATGAATAATCAATGAAGAAAGATGTACAATCTGCTTTCTTATATTTTAAGAATGTACCAATTTGTTTTACAGTGCCTGTTCCGATAGGAGTAGTTGCGTTTGCATAAAATCTAGTACCTACTGTACTATCTGTTGCGCCGTTTAATGTAAAGTTTGTTGTTCCTGCTACCACGATTTCATATTGCTTTCCTTCTAAACAAGAAGTTGCATTGATTGTAGTATCAACGACATTTAAAGATTTCTTATATAAATCTGAACGCAATCCTGTTGCGGATGAATAAGACTTTAAATGTTGATTAGTAAATAATTGATTTCTGGACTCTTCAGTAAGAACTTCTACGTTTCTTCTTTTATGACCAAACAATCCAATCTTAGTATCTGTGCCACCTGTTACTGATATTGATTCAACTGATGGACTTTGTGTTGAATAATTAGGGGTACTCGCAGTACCGAAGTAGAAAAATGCTTCATTATCTGGTGCAGTTGCGTAAGGTTTTGCTCCTGTGCCTTCCTGTTGTATAGAAAAGTAATCTGAATTTTCATCAACATCAACCACAACTGTAGTATTACTACCACTAACTGTTGCAGATGTTATTTTTCCGTTAGCATAAACGTCATAACCATCAATTGCCGCTACTGTATTAGCGCCATTATCATAAGTTGCGATACCATTTCCTAATCCACCACCAGTTGCAGTAAATACTGTTCCTACCATAAGGGAAGAAGCAGTACCAGTGCCTTGATAGTTTGCAACACCAGTGCCTGAACCCACGCCCGTTGCTGTAAATAATGTACCAACACTATTATTAATTGCACCTATTGTTGTAAAGTCTGTATTTCCTTTTGTACTAATTGTGTCCTGTCTGC
>Ga0181377_1000840_pt1 | contig 10713 bp, 10 predicted proteins | sample LowvirmetaG_9_FD_130160 | JGI IMG/M metagenome (GOLD analysis project Ga0181377, IMG submission 130160) | Marine viral communities from the Subarctic Pacific Ocean - Lowphox_13 viral metaG | ecosystem: Environmental > Aquatic > Marine > Oceanic | place: Subarctic Pacific Ocean | collected...
ATATCACTCGAAGAGATCCAGAAATTTGATTTTGGATTGTTAGGGGATATTCATAAAATGCAATATCTTGATAGTAAAAAAAGAATAGCATATCCAGGCTCTTCGATACAGCAAAACTACGGAGAAGCAAGAAAAAAAGGCTACTTGTTTTGGGAAATAAATGATGTTGATGATTACAAATCAGAGTTTTTTGAAATTCAAAATGATTATCCCTTTATAACCTTAAACTGGAAAGGTGATTTAAAAACAACATGCAATACATTAAAATGCGCAGAAAATGCAAAATATAGAATTAAGTCAAAATATTCATTAGATCAAAAAAGTATAAAAGAAATATCAAGATTTTTAAAGCAAAGCTATCAAGCCCAAGAAGTTGTATTTAAAATCGATAGAGTTCAAAATTATTCTGACAATATAGACCCATCAGAAAAGCTTTCTCTATGCAAAAATGATAAAAAAAGCGTAAAAGAAATTATTAGAGAATATTATTCAAAGGCAGCTTTTGCAGAAGAAGACTTTAGCGAAATGGATTTAATTGTTGACAAGTGTTTTGATGAGCTTAGTACATTAAAAAATTCTGATATTATTTGGGATCTTGAAAAAATTGAATTTGACAATCTTTTTTCATATGGTGAAGGAAATTTTGTTGACCTAAAGTCAAAATCAGGTTTAACTGGCATTTTTGGTAAAAATAGAATAGGAAAATCTTCAATTGTTGGTGCTATAATGTACACACTATTTAATGCCTCAGATAGAGGAACAATTAAAAACGAGCATATTGTAAATAAAAGAAAATCTTGGTGTAGAGGTGTTGCTTATATAATGTCATCAGGACTAAGATATAGAATTGAAAGAAAGACCAGCATTAAGCAATCTAAAAAGAATCAGTCCTGGAGTAAAACGACACTTGAGATATCACAAATTGATGAAAATGATGAAGTTATTTCAAATCTAACAGGTGAACAAAGAAGAGATACTGAAAAAACGTTAAGAGAAATTGTTGGAAATAGTGATGATTTTTTAATGACCTCAATTGCAGCACAAGGTAAAATGAATAACTTTATTTCCCTTAGCTCAAGTGCAAGAAAAGGAATTATTAACAAATTTTTAAATGTCAATATATTTGATGACCTATACAATGTCGTTAGAGACCTTTCCCAAGAAACTCGTGTCTTTTTAAATAAAATGGACGCTAGAAACTGGGAATATGAGATAAATAAAAACAACCTATTGATTAAAAATAAAAATAAAGATTTGATTGACATACAGGAAAAGATTGAAAAAACAAAAAGTAGACTAAGCCAAGTCAAAAATGACAATTCGGACTTAAATATAAAATATACAAACTCTGATTTAATAAAAATTGAAAAAAATATTGCTGACAATATTAGAAAAATAAACTTATTTGAATCAACTCTTGAAAATATTTCTCAAAAGTATTCTAAAATTGAAGATGCACTAGAAATTGCCGATGAAAAAATTAAAAGTATTGACTTAGAAGAAATTAAAGAGCTTAAAGAAGAAAGATCAAATATTGAAAAGAAAATTATAATGATCTCAAACATGGTAAGAAACGAAGAAAACGAACTTAAAAGAATGAAAAAGTCTGCCAGGATTCTTGATGAGGTTCCTTGTGGCGAAACTTTTCTAAATTGTAAATTTATTAAAAATTCATATAAAGATAAAAGTAACCTGTCTAAACAAGAAGAAAAAGTTAAAAACGCAAAAAATCTTTTAAAACTTGAAAATAAATCTTTAAGAAAGATTTGCAAAAAGGATATAGACAAAGAACTTGAAATATATAGCAATGTTATTAAGTCTCAAAATACGCTTTTAAGAGAAAAAGTAAACCACAAATCTGATATAGACAAATTGTCAGGTAACATAGATATTTTACAAATTAAGCTAAAAAAACTAAATGAAGAAAAAATTGAAATTAAAGACGCAATAGCCTCGTCAGACCAAGAAGAAATTGTTAAGATTATTGAAAACTTAGAATTAACACTAAAAAATCAGGAAAAAAGAATAATAACACTTAGCAAAGACATTGGCATGCTAGAAAACCAAGTTAAAACCATAAAAGAAGAAGAAAATCAGTTTAATGAATTATGTAAAAAATCAAGATTGTTTGAGGCATTATTATCAGCATTTTCCAAAAAAGGCATACCCGTGTTTTTGATTAAAAAGGTTCTTCCAAAAATCAATGTAGAAATAAGTCAATCAATTCAAACTCTTGTAGGCTTTACTGTTGAAATAGAATATTCAGAAAAAGATGAACTTGAGATATATATTAACTATGGCGACTCAAGAAGAATTATTGAGCTTTGCTCAGGTATGGAAAAAATGATGGCTTCAATGGCAATAAGGTTTGTTCTTACAAACCTAAGCACATTACCTAGGTCAAGTATGCTTGTAATCGATGAAGGCTTCGGTGCACTTGATAGCGGTAACATTGATGTTTGTAATGAATTTTTACTTAGCATGAAAAAATGGTATAAAAACATATTAATTATTTCTCATATTGACGTAATTAAAGATACAGTTGACAATATTATGGAGATTACAAGAAATGGAATCGACTCAAAAGTTACTTTCTAAAAAGGTGCCACTTTTTTGCCCAGTGTGCAAATTAGTGATGTCTTCAAACGATGATTATATTTATTATAACAAATACACAGCATGCGCTTTATGTTCTATAACCTATGCAGAAGGAAATAGAGAAAAGTGGAAGAAAGGCTGGAGACCAACAAAAAAGGAGATAAAAAATGACATTAGATGAAATTAATGTATTAGGAAATATTTTTAACACCACATATGGAAGAAGTAGCACAGCTATTTCCCCGACAAGCTCAACAACAGTTACAATGCAAGGAGACACTGCAATTGTAAAGTTTGTTACACAAATGAAAATGCTAGGTGGTAGTCATGATAGGCCTCTAATTCAAACTGAAAGAGAAAAAGCTGAAAAAATATTAAAAAAGTTTGTATCTGATACTGAGAAAGCTTTTAAAAGGCAGTGTGGAAGAGACTTAAAAATGAAAGTAGCTAATACGAGCGACTACGTGGATCCTGTTTCTTTCCCTTCAAGTAATGGAATTGGATACGGCTTCTTTAAAATGACAAAAATATATAACTTAAAATAATGAAGCAAAAAAACAGACAGATATCAGAAATTATTAAGTGCGGAAAAGACCCGATATACTTTTTTAACAATTACTGTAAAATACAACATATGACTCGTGGAACCATACCGTTTAAAACGTACCCGTTTCAAGACGATTGTGTTAGTGCCTTTATTGATAATAGGTTTAATATTATATTAAAGTCAAGACAGCTAGGTCTTTCTACGCTAACTGCTGCGTATTCTGTCTGGCTAACTCTTTTTCAAAAAGATAAAAGGGTCCTTGTTATTGCCACCAAGCTAGATGTTGCACAAAACTTTATTCAAAAAGTAAAAACAATATTGTCATATCTTCCAAAATGGATGATACTTGTTGAAAAGGTAACAGATAACAAACAGTTTATTGAGTTTAGTCATGGATCTTCAATTAAAGCAATACCAACATCAGACGACGCAGGTCGATCAGAGGCATTGTCTCTTTTAATTGTTGACGAAGCAGCATTTGTAAGAAACTTTGATACAATATGGACAGGTATATACCCTACGTTAACAACAGGGGGTCGTGCGATTATTTTATCCACTCCCAATGGTGTAGGAGGCCAATACTATAAGCTATACACAGATGCTGAAGAGAGTATCAATGAATTTAATCCTATTAAGTTGCCTTGGACAGTAAATCCTGACACTGACGACGCATGGTTTGAAAAAATGACAGCCAACATGTCAAAAAGACAGATTTCACAAGAGTATTTATGCGATTTTGTTTCGTCAGGAGAGACTTTAATTAGCGCTACTGATTTTGAATGGCTATCTTCATGTATAAAGGACCCTGTTGAAAGAACTGGGCCCAATAGTGATATTTGGATTTGGAGATACCCGTTAAATGAGTCAAAGTATATAATCTCAGCAGACATCTCTAGGGGCGATTCTAAAGACTTTTCAACTTTTCATGTAATTGATGTATGCGAAAAAGAGTGCGTTGCTGAATTTAAAAGCAAAATACCTCCTGACGAATTTGGTTCTCTTCTGGTTGATTGGGCCAAGAGATATAACAATGCATTAATAGCGCCTGAAAACAATAATTATGGGTATGCAACCTTAATGAAAATTAGAGATCTCGGGTATTCAAATGTATATATGCATAAAAAGAGAAAGGCATCAATAGTAAACTACAGCGGAAACTTTATTCTAGACGATGCTGGTTTTAATACTAATCAAAAAACTAAAAGTATAATATTAACAAAGCTAGAAGAATTGATTAGAAATAGAGTACTTAAAACCTATTCAAGAAGGTTTTATGAAGAAGCAAAAAGATTTGTCTGGAAAGGCAATAAAGCTTCAGCATTGAACGGTTATAATGATGACTTGGTTATTTCAATGGCAATAGGAACATATATTATGGACACTGAATATGCCAATATCGGGACATCAAAAGATATAAACTCAGCAATGCTTGCAGCAATGAGCGTAAATTCCCGACAATATAATCATGACAGATATTCAAAATCTGCCAATGAAATGGTAAGTAGAAACAATGCAGTCAAAAAAAATCCAAACTTAAAGACAGGTGATCTTAAAAAAGATAAAATAAATGTCTCAGAGTATTGGTGGCTGTTTTAAAAGGAGTATAAATGTCTGAAAGAAACAATAGTCTATTTAGAAGGCTAACAGACCTGTTTAGCGGTGGACCCGTTGTAAAAAGAAAAGTAAAAAAAATCAAACCTAAAACTTCAACATCTTCGTTTGATTTATTCAGAAAAACGCAGAGCACAGTCTATAGTGCAGCAATGTCAGCATACGGAACTTATGACCGTCTTGCAAGATATTCTGATTTCTCTGAGATGGAGTATACACCAGAGCTGTCAAGTGCTTTGGATATCTATTCTGAAGAATGTGCATCTCCTGATGAGACAGGAAATATTTTGCACATTTTCTCAGATAATCCTAAAATCAAAGAAGCACTTGAAGATCTCTTTATTGATACATTAAATATTGATTTTAATTTAACATCTTGGGTAAGAAACCTTTGTAAATACGGCGATTTCTTTTTGTTCAATGATGTCGATCCAGAGACAGGTGTTATTAATGCATATCCAATCCCAGTATCAGAAATGGAAAGAGAAGAAGGTTACGACCCTGACAATCCTCTTGCATATAGATTTAGATGGGTAACTCAAGGCAATCAAATTCTTGAAAGTTGGCAAGTTAGTCATTTTAGACTACTTGGTAATGATGCATTCTTACCTTACGGGTCATCTGTTTTAGAGTCTGCAAGAAGAATTTGGCGTCAATTGATACTTGTTGAAGACGCAATGCTTGTCTATAGGGTTGTAAGATCTCCTGACAGAAGGGTATTTTACATTGATGTTGGAAATGTTCCTGTAGAAGATATTCCTAACTTTATGGAACAGGCACAGTCAACTCTTAAAAAGTCGCAAGTTGTAGATAAAACTTCTGGGCGTGTTGATTTAAGATACAATCCATTGTCTGTTGACGAAGATTACTTTATACCCGTTAGAGGAGGCGAATCAGGTACAAAAATTGACACTCTGTCTGGCGGTACAAATGCCACTGCAATAGAAGACGTAGAATATATCCAGAAAAAACTTTTTTCTGCAATTAAGATACCTAAGGCTTACTTAGGATATGATGAAGGGCTAGGCTCTAAGGCAACCTTGTCGCAAGAAGATATTAGATTTTCAAGAACAATTTCTAGAATTCAAAGAACGGTTTTGTCTGAATTAAATAAAATAGCAATTGTGCATCTCTTTTGTAAAGGATTTACGGAAAGCGACCTTGTTGATTTTAATTTAAAGCTTTCAATTCCTTCAACAATTGCACAACAACAAAAGCTCGAAATATTTAGAACAAGATTTGATATTATCGGATCGATTCCTGAAGGCACTGTTGATAAGACATGGGTAAGAAAAAATATCTTAAAAATGACAGATTCTGAGATTGAAGATATTCAAAGAGGCCTTATCGAAGACAGGCTTTATGATCTTAGACTTGAATCAACGCAATTACCGCAAGAGGGCAAAAAAGATTCAGAACAACCAACAGATCTCTCTAGCGACTTTGGCTCATCTGTCGGAGGCGAAACCTTACCTGGTGGTGGAGGGGGTGGCCTAGAAGATTTATTTGGCGGAGGTGATGAAGGATTAGGTGCACCTGATGCAATGCCAAGTCCAGCTGAGCCGGCAGCTGCCTCGGGTGCTGAAAACGCTAGCATAAACAGACAAGGCAGTTTTTTAAAAGAAAAAGATAGAATAAGATTTAAAATTATGGATGACAATACACCCATTAAGGCACAAAGCAATGTGAATAGGATCCTAAAAACACTTAATTTACCGATATCTAAGCCTAAAATTTTAAGTGAAATTGATTATAAAAACGCAACGCCTGAAGAGAAAAAAGAGCATTTAAAAAATAAAAAGAAAAAATACAGGCAAAAAAAGAGCGGAAAAAGACCTGAAACAGGCGGTGAAGATATTTTATCTTCTGTTAAGGTAGGAAAAGGCTCAAGAAGTGCTGAAACAAAACCTTACGACTTAGGTGAAAATGAAAAAAATGAGTCTCTTGAAAAATATCTTGATGAAAGATTTGAAGCATGGAATAAGGATATTTCTAAAAAAGAGTCATTTACTAATAATATTAACGAATTGTTAAAAAGCGCTAATAAAGCAATAGATATAGATAAAGACGACGACAATTAATAGGAGATCGTAAAAAATGAAAACAAGTCATAATAAAAAAAGAAATATAGGTTTAGTCTATGAATTACTCCTAAGAAGTATTTCTTCGTCCCTTGTTGAAGGTAATCAAGAAAAAGCAAATATTTCCCTAGATATAATGAAAAAAAGATTTGCTCCAGGAACTGAGATTTATTCAGAGTTTAGAATTTTTAATGCAATTATGAATACAACCATAAATGATACCTCAGTTGCTGCAGGAATTTTAACAGAAGCTAAAAATGCAATAAAAAATATAGATTATAAAAAGCTATATCAAGAAAAGTCAAAGCTGATATCCGAGATTAATAAAATTATAAAAGACCAAAGTTTCTATAAAAGAAAAATACCAAACTACAGAGAGATGGCAACACTAGGCATGGTTATTGACCAATGGCGTCAAGGAAATAGATCAAATCTTTCTCACCAAGTAATTAACGAGCAGCGTTTAATTGAATTTATGCTATCTGAAAAAGTCCAACAACAAAGTATCGAAGAAATGACTGACAGCCGTGCTGACAATCTTGTTGTTAAAATTATGACAGAAAAAATTAATGAATCTTACGAATCTTTAAATTCTGAACAAAAAGGAATATTAAGCCAGTACGCAATATACGCGTCTGATGACAATGCTGAATCTTTTTGTGGTTACCTAAAAGAAATTAAAGAAAATAGCCTGGTCGCACTGTATCAGCTTAAAGAAACAACTAATAATACGGTTCTTCTTTCAAAAGTAGACGGTGTTATTTTAAAAGTCAAAGGTTTGTCTGAATCATCAATAACTGATTCAGACATGGCAAGATATTTAAAAGTATCAGAGCTTAAAGAAAAAATAGGAGTATTGTAATGAGTGAAAAAGTTTTATTAAGAGAGTGGTACCCTTTGCAAGTTGATAAATCAGTTTTAAATGAATCAATGAGGCAAAATGATGGAAAAATGTTTCTTAAGGGTGTTTTACAAAAAGCTGAAACGTTAAACCAGAATGGCAGGATTTATCCTAAGTCCATACTAGAAAGAGAAGTAAGAAACTATCAAAAGCTAATTAATGAAAATAGAGCACTAGGAGAATGCGATCATCCAGACACTGCTGTTGTCGAGCTTAAGAACGCGTCGCATGTTGTTAGAGAAGCTCATATGCAAGGAGACGTTGTGTATGGAACCATTGAAATTTTAAATACACCATCTGGTCAAATTATACAGAGTCTTATTAAGGACGGCATCACATTAGGAATTTCAAGTAGAGGTGTAGGTTCTGTCCAGAGTATGGGAGGAAATACAGTTGTTCAAGAAGATTTTCAATTGATTTGCTTTGACATGGTTAGTGAACCTTCAACGCCAGGGGCATTTATGTTATCTGAGGGGAAAAAAGTAAACACTAGTGATTTAAATAAAGTATTTAACTCAACAGATAAAATAGATAGAATTTTTAATGATATCCTGGAGTGGTAATGAAATTAACAAAAAAAGTTTTAAAGTCTGTGGTTAAGGAGTGTTTGTTGGAAATTTTTTCGGAAGGTTTTTCTACTTCAAAAAAACAATCAAAAAGAGAATTTGATGAAGTTGTAAGTGAAGTTGCTCAACCTAGGAGAAAATCGGCAGACTTGTTAACGTTTCAAAAAAAAGTTGAAAGAACTTCTAACAGTCTGACATCCGATCCGGTCCTTAGCTCTATTTTTGCTGATACTGCTATGACAACATTACAAGAACAAATTAATGCTCCTTCAAGTGTCTCAGCAACAGACAAGGCTTCCTATACAGCTTCTGTGTCAGATCCAGAAGATCTTTTTGGTGAATCAGCTAGCAAATGGGCTTCTTTGGCATTTTCTGATTCTTCAAATAAAAAATAAGAAAAATATAATTTTTCGCGATATTTATTTTCGATAGGAGGACCTAACTATGTCTAAATCAAAAATTTTAACTCCCCATGTCCTAAGAAAGATGATCATGGAAGAAAAACAAAAGCTCATCAAAGAGTCAGCTAGCAAATTTCTAAATCAAGGAGAAAATAAACATAATCCTTATAATAAGAAATCTTCTAAAGCAGGAATGAAAGAGACTGAAGCTGATAAATTAGCTTCTACATCTGCACTTTTAGGCAAGGCAAAAATGCTAAAAGAAGAAGAAGCAAAGATTAATACGAGACTAAAGAAAATTCAAGAAATGAAAAGAATAATTCGCAAAAAGCTTTTAAAGGATCTATAAGATGTCTTCTGTAAAAACCACTACAGTTAAAGCAAAGCTTCCTGGTTCTAATCCTTTAGGAAATAGAAATCATAGTAGATTGCAAGCAGCTTTTCCGAATTCTCCGTTACCAATCGGTAAGAATGAATACAATGAAGATTATTTAAAAAATCTAGCTGAGGCTGTTCTTAAAGGTAATGGAGGCCCAGGAGAAAATTTTTCTAATTCAAATGTTTCAAACGGTATAGTCAATGACGCAGGATACATGTTCGGATCTTTTGATCTAAATTATTCTGAGGCACCTGATCTTTCAACTGTTGAAACTGGTGGAGAAGGAAAACCTGCCTCTCCTTTCGTTCCTAATGTAGCGTCTGCGGAAGGCGCAATACCTTCAAACCAGCCTGAGTTTTTAGGGGAGCTTCCTAAGAAATCAAGCTTGTTTGGATCAGGCGTTGGCGGTGCTGTTTCCCCTAGCAAAACGTCTAAGATAATAAGTGCCCAGAAACTAGGTGATCTTGTATTAGGTCCTGTTGCTGGCCAGTCCAAATCCTCGTAGCACTAAATGTCAAACTTTATATCTTCAAACACATATGACCCAACACATGTAGATACATCGGCTAAGTGGCGCCCTAGAGCTGCCACTTTTCCGTATAGTGACGAAGATGAAGAGTTTGATTTTAATGAAGAAGAATTCGAGCTTGTTCCAAATAAAATATTAAATAAAAAATATAAGGAACTAGGAAAAGGAAGCGGAGACCACATGGCAGGTGATTCTCGATCATTTGGAACGTTTCAAGCTATGAGATACAACGAAGCTATATCTCATAGGTCTGGAATTTCACCGATTGCAGGTCTTTACAAAAATTTAGATGGTGGGCCAATAGGAACAGGTGGAGCTGGGCAGGCGTTTCGAACAACAGGCCCTAGAAGAAGAACGGGTGACGAAAGAGCCTACACAATGGGAAATGTTAAGGCTGTTAAAAAGAGTTCAAAACCTAAGTTTAGTATTTTGGATTTTTTTGATGAAAATTCTGACGATGAAGATTGTAAGTTGCTAGAAAACTTTTTTTTGAAGAATCAGTGTATTTTTAACTTTTAAAGTATAATTAAATTAGAGAGCGGAGAAAATAAAATGTCAAATAACATTTATGAGCAAGCAATTGCAGACGCAAAAATGCTAAGAGAGATTGCAGAGCAAAATGCAAAAAACGCTATTATTGAAGCGATTACACCACGTGTAAGAGAGTTAATAGATAACGAGCTTACAAATAGCAATCCTCAAGAAAGTATTTCTGAATCTTTTGATAACACTGAATCGGACGAAATCGTCTTGGAAGAATCAGCAATTATGGAACTTGCAAAAGAGGTTGCATCTAATTCGTCACAAACTTCACCTGATGCTAACAGCATTTTAGATCTTTTAAACGAAATTAAAGCTGAAGATAGTGATGGTGACGAATGTGACGCTTGCGGAACAATCAAAAGAGGCAAAGGACCAGGATGCGAAAATGCTGAATGCTCAACAAACAAAAAAGAAAAAAAGAAAAAAGATGTTGAAGAATCGATGCAACATTATGAACAATACAATCAACAAGAGGAAGATATGAACTTAGAAGAATTGTTAAATGAAATTAAAATGGAAATCGATCTTGACATCGAAGATGAAGAGATTGAAGAAGC
>Ga0181377_1000841_pt1 | contig 10712 bp, 17 predicted proteins | sample LowvirmetaG_9_FD_130160 | JGI IMG/M metagenome (GOLD analysis project Ga0181377, IMG submission 130160) | Marine viral communities from the Subarctic Pacific Ocean - Lowphox_13 viral metaG | ecosystem: Environmental > Aquatic > Marine > Oceanic | place: Subarctic Pacific Ocean | collected...
GTTTTGACTCGCTGATCACCGATTGTTACATATGCATCAACCTTCTCAACTTCCCAATCAAGGTCAGCCTTCTCCATCATCTGAAGAGGTGTTAGATCGTTACTTACTTCTACACCTAATCCATGCCATGGTAATTCACCGGCATACGCCATTGTTTCTACTTCATGTGACATTCTATATCTCCTTCACACAGTTGCTATTTCAGAAAAAATGAATTTTGCTTCTTGAGCAAATTCGCTATTAGTGCACTGACTAAAGTCAAATGCTGTACATTCCATAGTGTACAAAACTTCTTTTGCAGTCATCTCATCAACGCCACAGATTTCCATAATTCTTTTCGTATATTCAGTCCATATTGACATTAGTGTTTCCTCTCATTTAATAAGTATATCATACACTATATAAATAAGGATGTACACAGTTATTTTCAATTAATTTGAATTTTTTTACATTTAATGTGTATGTGTTACATAAATGATACAGTGAGGTAATTATGAATAACGAATTATATTGTGCATTGACTAAGTATGGTAATTTTTGGCCGTTGGATATATATCATAATCCAAAAATAGATAAATTAAAAGAAGAATTAAGTATATATAAATGGATACAATATAATCCTACTAAAGATATAAACCGTCATGGATTATCAATAACTAGTTTTGATGGCGGAATGTCTGGAGTACCTGATTTAGACTCACTTGTAGAATATTGGAAACGAACAGGCACATGGATTGATGAAACTGAATTAGATGTAAAAACTAAAATATATCCATTATTTGCAAAATGGTTAGATCCAATAGAGAAACATATATGTAGAACACATATAATAAGACTTGGATCAGGTGGGTTTTTTCCATTTCATAGAGACTGCAGAGATCTCGATATTAGATCATTTAGACTTTTTATACCATTAGACTTTAATAGTCAACAACATTATTTTATTTTAGACGATAAACAAGTGCACTTTAATAATGGACAAATGTATTTTTTTAATGCTTGTTTATCACATACAGTAATGAATGCATCTATGATACCATGGCATTTTATTGTAGTAAACGTAGTATTAACAGAGGAAAGTGTAACTGATACACTTAAACATATTATCGGATGATTGCATTACTTTCAGTTCCATCACAATTACCTCATATGCCTACCGCATCTATATTCTTTTTAAAAGGATGTTTAGATGAAGAAGGCATAGATTCTAAATGCTATGATATGAATCACGTATTTATGAATCAATATCCTGATGCTTTAATATGGTGTGAGTTTGGTTTGCATTATAAAGAAGAATATGGAGAATGGATAAGAGAATACTGTAATCAATTATTAGATTATGAATGGATAGGTCTATCTGTTTTTACATATAACTCTCAGGTGTTTACTCGAAAGTTTTTAGAAATATTAAGACCGCTTACAAATGCTAAAATAGTTTTAGGGGGAATGGGACTTACTAATTCTGGATCTGACGTTGATGTACACTCGTTCAATTTTGGTCAAGACATGATTGATGATGGTCTTGCTGATTATCAAATAAAAGGCGAAGGAGATTTATCTTTACCAGCTTTAATAAAAGACGAAGATTATAAAGAGGGCCAAAGAGCTAGTATCGCTGGTTTAGCAATTCCTAATTATGATGATATAAATTTTGATGATTATGAAAGCAAAGTAGTTACTATTACAGGATCCCGTGGATGCATACGCTTTTGTACTTTCTGTGATGTAAATTCTATATGGCCAAAATATAGGTACAGGCCAGGTAAAGAAATAGCCATTGAAATAGCTGAGATGCATAGAAGATATGGTGTTAATCATGTCACGTTCTCTGATAGTCTAGTCAACGGTTCTATGAAAGCTTTTAGAGAATTTTGTAGTGCTTTAATAGAAATAGATGTACCCGTCACGTGGGATGCAATGTTCATTTTTAGAAGTGGCATGACGCAAAAAGATTGGGATATGATAAAAGATTCTAAATGTACAGCACTGTATATTGGTATTGAATCTGGATCTGAAGCTGTACGTACACACATGAAAAAACATTTTACAAATAAATGCATGTATGATAGTATAGAACAATTAGGAGAAAGAGGAATCAATATGACATTCCTCATGATGGTTGGATATCCTACAGAAACCGATGAGGACTTTTTAGATACACTAAAACTTTATCACTTTGCAAGTAAATATAAAAAGCTAGTAGAAGTGAGAACTCAAATAGTTATGATAGTGAGAGGAGCACCATTATATACAGATGTCGATTGGTATGGCCATGCAGAAGTATGGAGATATGTTAACGAAGAAGGTGAGTTGACATATTCAGAGAGGTATAAAAGATGGAAAGAGGCAACCGAAGCTGTTGATGCTTTTGGATTAAAGCAAGATAGACGAATACATCAATTAGGAGAAGTTCTAAAACTTAGACTAACTAAAGAAGAAGCATATGAACATGATAATATTAAGGATGTACAGATTCCGGTTGAACAAACGCTTCATGCCACGGACAGCTTAATCTTATCGAACAACCAATCTTAAAGCCTGATTGTTTACTAGAACAATGTATATTCCTTGCACTAAATGAATATGCTTCTCCAATATTCCATGGCATAACATGACCAGTTAATCCATAAAAATAATCTTCTTCATATGGTAAATAAGGTTTTAGATTATCAGGTACAGGAGAGTCTGTTACTCCTTCTACTCCTTTAGTTTCACATGGTCTAGATGTATATGTTTTAGGTGGATAATTAGATATATCATCTACCGTATTCCACACCCATGTACCTCTATCCTCTATGCGTTGATCGAAGATAATCATAGATAATTCTTCATCATATTCTGATGCCATAGGTATTAATAAATTTGTTTGTACATCTGGCAAAAATACATCTGTATGAGGCTTATAAGAATTACCGATTTTAAATATGTTTGAGCAAGGAACAAATGCATCTGAGTTAACAAATGGAAATTGTTGTACAAAGTCTTTATCTAAAATCCATAAAGTACCGCTAGCTGTTTTGCGAGGTTCTTCTTTAATTTTTTCATTTAATATATCTAAGTACTTTTGTTCTATTTTTAGTGACTTAAACATTCATAAACCTCATCGGTTGTTTGATCGAACCATAGAGTCATAGTAGTTTTACGTCCACCTTTCATATTACCAGTGCCATGTAATTGCGTAGGATGAAATATTCCACCTTTACCAATTTCCCAATGCCATACCATACCCGTTAATCCAAAATAAAATAGAGGATTAAATATGCCATGTTCAGAAAGTTCCCAAGGGGCAGGCTCATTAGTTAGTCCCATAACATCAGGAGTATCATAAGGTCTTTGATATAAAACATTATCAGGATCTGCTTCATATTTACCAATAGAATTATCTCTATCTCCTTCTATCCATACCGCCGATTTTTCATATGTTTGATCCATAACTAATAAAGATTGTGGCTTAGTCATTTCTAATGGAATTATTAAATTACATCTATTTTCTGGAAAGAATGTATCAGAATGTAAATTAAAAGGTGTGCTGTGATCGGCTACTAAACCAGATGATAATTTTAATTCAGGCCATGGGCTTTCTTTTACTTCCCATATTTTAAAATCCATATCGTCACGTACAAGTATATCATCATGTCCCTTGTGTGATAAACCAAATTCTATTACATCTTGACTTATGTTTACTGTACGCATTTCTTAAATCGCTCTTTTATCTCTTTATTGTTTTCTAATGTTTCACAAAGCATAACAACAACACGCTCAAATCTTTTCGGATCTTTTTCAAAATAGTTAAACCAATCTCTCTCAATCCAATATTTTAAATCATCGTCTGATGGTTCCCAATCATAAGTTGCTCTATAGTCTTCTTCTGTACGACCACCGAAGTGATCAGCCCAAAATTTTATAAATTCACTTCTTCTATATTTTATAGCATCATTATCAAAAGGTGCTTTTCTCTGTGCATAAGTTTTATCAGACATATCATATGTAAGTGTATCTGTTAATACTTGATCTGAATCAAAATTGTTTTTAGTCCAATCTCTAAAATAATCATAAAAAATATTATTAATAGCAAAGTTATGCATAAACTGATTTCGTTTATAATATGTTGCTACTAGACCTCCTAACTCTCTCATATGATCATTGTCAGCAAATCCTAATTTATCTAAATGATCCTTATCAAATCTAATGCCATCTATTACAATTTTGGCTAGGTGTTTGCGAATAATCCATGCTTGTTGTTCTCTTACATCTAATCCAGATTTTCTTTCACCGTCATCTCCAACTACCATACCATAATGGCTTGTCCAATCCATTAGTCCGGCTTCTTCACGTTGTGCATCATAATACTCATCATCAGTAGAATTGCTTTCAACTTTATATCCATAATTAGAAGCGTCAAGCTTAACTAATATTTTTGCAAATTCATCTAAAGTCATTTTCTACCTTTATAATATAATACATTATCTTTTTCGTATACAAGATCTCTTGTTGCAAACCACCCATCATATATGCATTGTTTGCTTTTTATATAAAGCTCATTATTATATATTTTCCAATCAACATAAAATGTGTCACCTATAATATAACCATTGCCTTTATGTTTATCTATTTCTTCTTGCGTCCTATACGTAGCATTAATACAGCACGGTCCAACTTCTGACATTCCCCAGTTAGGTTGTACTATTGCACCCTTTTCTACAAATTCCTCTATAAGAAACCATGGCACTAAAGCAGAGCCACCCACAACACGAATACCTGTTAAATCACACGATTGCCAAGCTTTAGTCTTTGTAACTGAATGCATCATTGCAGGCGGTAAAAAAGTGTGTGTGTAATTATTAATTTTTTTTAAGAATGTATAAGGATTAAATGTTTCGCAATCTACATGTGCACCTATATGTAATGCAGGAATTGTTTGTAGCAATGAACCTCCTGCGTGTGTAAGTCTAGTAACAGTTAATATCTTACTATTCGAATTAATCTCTTGTCCTATACACGCATTGTGTATACAGGTTTTTATATTCTCGTATGTTCGATGAATTTTTTTAGGTTTACCAGTAGTACCACTAGAGCTTATATCTAAGCCATCACAATAATTTAATTGCAAGAATTGCTTCCTCCAATGTTTCATAATGTTCAGGTACCATCATATTCATAAACACTCTGCGTCTATTATTTTTCTTACCTGAAAATCCTATAATTTTTTTATTAAGAGTATATGCTAAGAATAATTCTGATGCCGTACCAGTATTTTCTGCCTCGGCGTATCTTATATCTGCAAGAATTATATCAGCTTTGCGCACATTGTTTAAAGCTAATTCAAATATTTCTTTATCAGTATCACCTTGATTAACTTCCATCGGATCTAGAATGTTAAACTCAGACAGATACTTTTTAGCTTTCTGTCTCCATTCTAATCTTTCATCACTAGAAATATCATCTATTCTACCGGCTAAATATAATCCTCGTTGCTCCATCAAAGCCAACATCCTGATCTACAGTTTCATATTCTATTACATTTACTAAGCTCTTTATAGTCACTTCAGTATCACTATCATCTATAGGTGTTAAAAAATTTCTACCTGAAAATGTAATTACACCTTTGCCATCATCAGTTAATAAATCTTTATATCTACTAATGTCACTAGGATTCTGCATACTCAAGCCGTTTAATGATACAAAAGCTTTCATTGTACCTGCTCTTTCGCTTATCCAATCATCATCAATAACTTCACCTATATTTAAATCTACACCTGTTATATTAGAATAATAATTACTAAAAAAATTATTACCACATCCTAAATCATATATTATGTCTGGATTATCGGCTTGTAATTGTTCTATATAATAAAATGGTAATATAGAACACCAACCTTTACTGTGTAAATAATCTCTTGGCGTAACACAAGGCCAACTATCTGTAAAATTAAAATCATTATCTACATCATAATCAGCTAATGTAAATGCTGGATCACACACAAGAGTTGTAAAATCACTATCTACTCGACTGCCAATCGGACCAGCTAAAAATGATGTTTGCCATGCAGAATCATATCCAGGCATTTTTTAAATCCTTCTCGTAATATTCTACGACACTATCGAACGGCACATCAAAGCAAAGTTGAAATACTATCCTCGGTCCTTTTGTTACCTTCACATTATGAAAATATCCACCGGTGTTTAATATTGCACCGTCTTGCAGGTATTTATCATAGTTTACTGTTTCAACAAGATTTTTATTATCATCATAGAATTGAGTTATACCTTCGCCTTGGATAGGCCAACTAACAACTGTTGTCCGTGGCATGTAGATATTATCAAATTCATTAGTTCTATTACGATCTTTATGTATTCCTGATTCTTCGACGGTTTGTTTTAACATCTGAACTTGCCATAATCCATCAATCTCAAGGTCATCTAATTGTAATGGGTGCTTATAAAAGGATATTCCATAACTATTATCCATAAAAGCACCAGGCTCATTGGCCATCTGAATCATTTGCTCACGCTTTTTAGGCGTAAATATATTTTTTACTTTATGATGCATCATGTTGTTCTAATGATCTGTTTACTTGATGTTTAACCTCTACAAAATTTGCTTTTAACGGTAATTGATTTATATTATCAACTCCCACGTATGTACACGCAGATCGTAGCGCACCCTTGAGTTGACCCATCACATCTACCAATGGTTTTCCTGCTGGCAATTTAAGAGTTCTTCCTTCAACTGGCCTATACTCATTTTCAGTTGGAACAAAAGTATTATACATTTGTTCTGACCCTAATCCAAAGAAATTAACAAATCCATCTTTACCTGCAAACTCACGACAACTTGCAAACATGCCACCTAACATAACATAGTCTGCACCAGCAGCTATAGCTTTACATACATCACCTGGTGTTTTACAACCGCCATCGCTGATAATAGGAATATCTAATGATCTTGCAATATTTTGAATTGCAGAAAATTGAGGAACACCTACACCAACTTCTGTCCTTGTTAAACATGCAGCACCTGATCCAATCCCTACCTTTATTATATCTGCACCGGCTGATTGCATTTCTATTGCTAGTCTTTCAGTAGCTACATTACCTGCTACTACTTTGCCATCATAAATTTGTTTTATGCTAGTTATGGCATTAATCATGCCATCTACATTTGCACCAACGTTTGCAATGTCTATATTTACATACCCTATCTTGGAATGCCTTTTTATAATCTCAAGTGTCTTCTTTACATCCTGTGGTCTAACGCCTGTTGTAATGCCAATATATTTTAGATCTAATCCTAATAGATTATCATAGTCATCTATTTTATATTCTTTTGATAGGAAAGTTAAAAACTTATTTTCAGAAGCAATTTCGGCAGCTTCAAATGTACCTGTCGTAACCATATTAGCTATAATAATTGGTACATAACCGTTAGGAGTAATGTTAACCATTCCTCTGGTTAGAGGTTTTGATGAAACGCCTGGCTCTATCAAAACATCATCAAAATCTAATAGTGTCATTTCTTCCTCATTATAAAAAAGTTATTATCTAATACATCAAAGTTTATATCATTCGTTACAGCTGATGCATCTATACTCGTATGAATATGATCTATATAATAACCACCACTCTTTAAGTATTTATTTGCATAGTCAAAACAAGCTTGCTTGCTTTCTCTGTTCCATGGCCATGGCCCAATGCCATTCCAAAAAAAAGTAATTTCTCTTTCAAGTGTTTTTAGATATTCTCTAACATCTGCTACTATGATATCATATGGACTATAGTTAACTATATCTATACCAATAACTTCTATATCAAATTTATCTTTAATTAAAGCATAATCAAAGCCATCGTAAACTCCAGCAAATATCATTGTACCTTGTGGATTTAAAGATTCTAGATATGGCATTGCCTCATTATGAAACCATGTGTTATAGTTATTCCATTTTGGTTTCCACCAATCAAACTCTATAACCTTTTCCATATACCTTTTATCATAATCAATTGAATCGATTGTATCAGGCGGAAATAAGTTTGTCATACTTTTCTTTTATAAAATTAGTAACTTCATGTTTATACTTTACTCTACCTATATTTTTTACTGGAGTTATGCCACCGCTTGTGCTGCATAAAAAACATTCATCGAAACCAACATGTAAAAAATCTTGACGAAAAAAGTTTAACCCTTCTCTTTCACAAATTTCTTCCACGACCTCAATTGTAACGCTATTTAATACATCTGTTTTAGGTGTTAGTATATTTGTATTTTGTACAAAGCATATACCGAATCCTGGACCTTCATTAATATATCCATCTACATTTCTTATTATAGCTGTATCAGTTTTACATTGTTGTTGAGCATGAGTTAATTCTATCCATGAAAAGTTTTTATGCTGTTGATATCCAGGCGACCTAGGGATCTCATCAATAATTGATAAAGTTACAGGCGTTTGAGCTATTGCATAATATGGTTTTGTATATACTAAAAAATGATCCGGTCCATTTAAATCACGTGGAGACCCAGTTGGTGGTACTCCTTTCCACATAATTAACCATATAAACATATCTCCGTCTAAAAGATTACCTATGACTTTTTTTAGATGATTTTTATATGGTGGTTTAAATCCATAAAATTTACAATTATCACTGAATCTGTCATAATGCTTATCAAAAAAAGTCATACCTCTCATAACATCGTATGTAGCGTGACTATGAATAAAACCAAAATCAAGGGGAGATATATGTACCTGATCTAAAGGCATATATTCTCCATCAAAAAAACTATTCATCAAATGTAACTTTCATAAGTTGTGGGTCTTCGGGTAGCTTCTCTTTAAGTGTTTTGAGTCTCGCTATACGCCACTCCAGTAACTTAAAATCTAACACCCATGGTACGAATGCATGAATAATACTACCTAACATTACAGCAAATAGAAATAGTGCTTCTTTCATCGCTAGTTTCCAATGCCACCAATATCCGCCTTGGGTATTAGCAGCTCGCTTTGCTTCAGATAAGTGGTGGCGATTGAATAGTGTACTTACCAAGTTTCTTTCTTTCTGTGATATATTTGTCAACGTCAAGTCTCCATATAGCTTGTTCTACATTAAATAAAATTTTTATTTCGTGTAGTTGTAAAAAACCTTGTTTAGCAATTAATTCCATTGCTCTATGGTTTTTATTATCTATATTAGTAGTTAAGTATAGTTCTGTAGAACCATAATTCTTTGCCCATTCTATTTGATAGGGTATTAGTTCTCTAAATGTCGATGAATTAAAATGTGATTTAGATAATGTCTTTTTAACATCTGATCCAGGTAATTCACAACCTCTAAATTGTATTCTATAAGCATTACTAGATACTTCAGGAAATTCTAAACATGCGGCGCACGCTACTAGAGTTCCTTCTTTTTCAAGTCCCCACATATTACCAAATCTATATTGTATCAAATCTAATTTCATACTTTCATCTGATATATTATTTACGTATCCATGCTTTTTACATTGATTATAAAAATCAGATAAATCATATTTTTTTATATTATTAATTACATTAAACATAATACCTCAAATAAAAATGGGGAGCTGACCGTGGCTCCCCGCGAGGTTATTTCCGGCTCCTACCCCGTGGATCAGCGTAATTGCTGAATTAGAATGCGAATGATACGCCGAGTGTTGCATCGCCGAATTCGAGATCCGCATTAGTACCGATTTCTCCGTACGCACGCAGACCTGTACCTCCGATTGTATATCCCGCTTCGAGATCTACTCCCTGAAATACGTCACCTGCATTTAAGTTAATAACATCAAAAGTTGTTGATGCTTTAAAGTCAGTTCCCCAAGCATTCATACCGACTGATGGAATAAAATCCATAGCCCATAGCTCAGTTCCTGTATCATAATTTAAGTCAGCTTTTCCGCCTGCGGATAAAGTCTGACCAGCTACTGTGAGGTCCAGAGCAGAAACTGCTGAGGACGCCATAATAAGAGTTGCTGCTAGTGTTGCTGCAATTTTCATAATCGTTTTTCCTTTGTTGTCTATTTACGATTCCAGATTTCATAGAGTACCCAAACGGCCACTAAACCTACGAGTCCTTGTGCTCCTAACATTGCTATTATTCCGCTAACGTTAGATATCACGCTCGCAGTTGGCAAGAACGGCATAACATTTGCACCGAGGCCTAATACCTCTAGTACTATCATTAATGCTGCTACGGATATACCTACTTCAGCAAGTGCTCCTGCCCATGTTTTAACTTTGTTTAAGATTTCCATATAATCTCCCCTTTCTTATATGTTACCACTTTTCTGTTGCTAGGTAAGTGGTCAACCCCCTGTGATTAAGCGGCTAGCGCGAATCCAGATGGTGCAAAATTATTGTTTGCATTTATGTTCTGTAAACTAAATACCATGTCGATCCTATCTCAGCCCCATCAAGAACATACCAAATTCTGACTACTGGCTCTAAGGCTCATTGTCATTTTATGATATGCTCATGGTGGAGCTGCTCGGTACTGCCCCGAGGTCCATACTATCTTTATAACGTCTACATTAATATTTATTAAAGTTAAGTATACTTAATAAACATTTTTAAGGGAGTGTGACATAAATGTCACAGTTGGTTATCATGCACATAAAGTTGTATCAAAGCATAATGTAATACTTTTAACAGATCTTTACGAGCATCATCTCGTGATCCTTTCTTTCCATATCGATTTGA
>Ga0181377_1000842_pt1 | contig 10708 bp, 9 predicted proteins | sample LowvirmetaG_9_FD_130160 | JGI IMG/M metagenome (GOLD analysis project Ga0181377, IMG submission 130160) | Marine viral communities from the Subarctic Pacific Ocean - Lowphox_13 viral metaG | ecosystem: Environmental > Aquatic > Marine > Oceanic | place: Subarctic Pacific Ocean | collected 2015-12-10
ACATTTTTCATCTTTAAGGAACTTTACGAAGTCTCTTTTACTTAATGTAAACAATCTACCAGAGTTATGCTGAATAGTAATTTCTTTACCATCATTCTTCTCAATCTTACCCACCTTCGTCTCAGGCGAAGTATTAAGAGATATCATTACGTTAGGGTATAGAGAGTTAGCATCAAACGATATAATATTCTCTTTGAACCCCCGCTTAGGTTCGGCAACATACGCGCCAGGATTCTTATGATCTTTATTACCATTACGTACAAAGGTGGAAATAACCTCACCACGCTTTCGCGCACGTATAGTTAACGCTCCGTTAATAACACCGATCGTACCCATAGCACCTTCAAGAGTAGTTAAACCAACGTAAGACAGCATTCTCAGTAGAGGAATATATTGAAGCTTCTCTTCCAACTCAACAAGAAGGTTAACGTCTTGAACGTTGTAGTCAATAAACTTATTCCAGTCCTGATCAGCAAGTTCATGGAGAGCTAGGCCTTCATAATCGATCTTCTTCTGACCTAACTCAAGTTCACCAATAGCATCAAGCTTATATGATTCACGCAACTTAAGACAGAAGCGTTTATACACATCAAGATAGTCAAGATTAGCAACACCGTCGAAATAGTAACGCTTTTGCTCACGTCCAAATGTACCCTTACGCATGCGGAAATAAACATTACGCAAAGGTGAGAGGCGATCTACATACTCTTGACCTAAAATACGTTCCATTCGATTAACAATGTACGGTATATCAAATCCCTCAGAGTTCCAACCACTGATAATGTCAGGATGCTGTCTCTCAATATACTTAAGGAAAGCTAAGAACATCTCACGTTCAGACTTACAGTAATGATAAATCATATCATCGCGTCCTTCACCAGTATACTCGTGAATACCAAACGTATTAAACTTTTTACTAAAGTTATCCCATACTGTTATAACATTACAGACGTGAGTAGGATCATCTACATCAGGAAAGGTATCGACAGAGTAGGTCTCAATATCAATAAAGCAATACTTGATAGGATTACTATTGAATTCAGGCTTTTCGTTTTCCTCCCAATACATATCAAGAAGAAACTGCTGTGCTGGTGGCGAGTTCTCAAAGACACGTTTAACTCCAGAGTCTTGAAGGAACTTATAGCGATTGTAACCGGTATTAAAGGAACGTTTCTTTACTTTAGTACCAAAAATGGATGTCTTATCTCCTCTAGGATCTTCCGTATAAAGGTAAGGCTCGAAAGAGCATTCTCTACGAATACGATCACCAGTCTCGCTCCAACCAAATAAAGTAACCGTTCCTTCGCGGCCATTATACACTACATTACGATACATCTAATATCATTATAACGAAGTTCCTTAAGGGTTCCACTTCTTAAGGTACTTTCGTTCTGGTGACCCATATGGTGTTGTTAATGCTTCCATATGAGCGCCAATATTTTCTGGTTTTTCAAGAAAACGATCAACTCCTATTTCGCGAAGCATTCCAATGTTACTGAAATACCGTTTACGATTTTTCCAGTTAACTATCCAATCAATCTTTTCTTCAAACTCTTCTGGCGTACTAAACTTTAGATCGTCAGGCGCTGTTGAATACGTATGCATATCTTGACATAAGCATGGAATACCCATAGTACAAGCTTCAATAAATTTAATATCGGACTTGGAGTTGTTAAAATTATTGACAGTGAGTGGTGCTACCATTAACTGAGGGTCTAAATTAGTTATAAACTGTGGATACTCTAATAATGACTTCCACCTATAAAACTCAATTTTACCAGACTTAACTAAATCTTGTAACGGCGGTGGATATGCTCCAACAAAAATCCATTGATACTTATCTACAGTCTTACGGATAATATGATTGACTGCAGACATATCATCTTTACCACCAGTTTTATTCGCAACATCGTAATGTGCACCAGAACCTGTATACAAGATACGTGGTTTCTTTTTAAACTTTTCAAATGCAGATTGTATGCGTGAGCGGTTAAATAGATACCCCATCCAGTTGTATGGTACAAAGTTTGGTATAACAGTTACTTTCTGATTGGTAAGTTTCGATTGAAAAAGCTTACGCATAAAATCACAAGTAAGTGTAACTTCATCACACAAGTCCATAATATCAACAACGGTCTTTCTTACTTCCTCAGTATCAAATGCAAATTTAAATTTATTATAGTCAGGAATCTCTTCACGAAATACAACATCATCAACTTCATAAATAATTTTAAAGTCGTGATCCTGTTGAATCTTTTTAAGATGCTTAACAAACTCTAACTGAGCTGGAGCCGCTTGACGCTGAAGCTTAACTGCTTTAACATTCTGATACCATCTAGGCTCCGCTACCATAGCAGTAGTCGATTGACTAATGCCTCGCTGTGTCATGTTAATCACATTTTCAGGCCATAAAATACGCCAATGACCACAACCAGAATAGTCAGCCAAGTAATTAACAAATCTAGGCATTGATTCTTCTCTAGGTCTCTCTGGAGCTGACTTCTTCTGAGGTACAGCTGTACCGAAAGGTTGAGCAATAGGGCTACCAAACGGTTGCGGGAATGGGGACGATCCAATCATTATATTTAATTATTCTACAATTCAGTATAAGCCACTCTACGTGAAATGCCATTCTCCTTTTCTATATATACAACTTCTCCAGTGACTGCCTTAATAGATTCTTTACGGTGAGATATAACTATAGAGCACTCATCTAACTCTTCTGTACGTTCTTGAAGTATTTGTGTTACTAATTCAATACCCTTTTCATCAAATGACGAATCAAACAATTCATCATAAATAGCAAGATTATATTTTACACCTCCTTGCATACGCCTCATATCAGAAAACGTAAACAAGCACGCTAAGTCAATAGACTTACGTTCAGCCCCAGAGAAGTTAAAATACGAACAAATTTTATTCTTTTCATTTGTAATTTCTTCTTCAAAATATTCGTTAAAGATGCATATAGAATTAGAATCAAGCTTACGTAAATAGGTTAACAATTTACTATTAAGCAACTCTAGTAGCTTATGTACAATAAATGACTTTACCCCTTCTTCTGAAACAACATACTTAACAATATCTATCTTAGAAATATCCTTTCTAAATTTATCAACCTTTACTTCAGTTTCTTTTAACCTCTTATTAGAATCAACAATTAACTTATCGAAATCTGTTTCAGTACTCTCTACTGCTTTGAGATCTATATCTAACTCTTCTAACCAAACATCTAGTTGCTTAATACGCTGCTGAATATATAGTTGCTTTTGTTTAGATAATTTAGCTTCTGACAACTTAGTTGTATGACTTTGTATAATCTTCATACATTTAGTTTTTGCCATTTTAGCTTTATCTAAACCTTCATTAAGTAATTTAATATCTTCACCAAATTTAATAAGTTTATCTTTAAGGTTTGCTTTCTCTTTCTCCATGTACTCAACATCATGATCCTCCATAGGACGTAGACAAACCGGACACTCAGCTTCATCTGTACCTATCTTATCATATGCAGCTTTGCTATGAGACAATTCAGCTTTCTTAGTACTTACTTCAACTGTCTTTTCATTAATTTTTTCATCAACTGTTAAAAGAGTTTCATTATAATGATTAATATCACTTTCTATTTTAGGAGTATCTAAATCTTCAAATTCTTCTAGACGCTTACCAAGTTTATCTTTTTCGATAATATTATGCTCTTTTCGTTCTATATAAATCTTCTTCTTATCAGCTCTCCTCTTAAGGGCAGATTCCTTCTGCGCAATATAATTATTGTTCTGATTCTTAACTTCTGTTAAAGTTGTTTGAACTATATCATGCTCACGTTTTAGTTCGTTATATTCAACTCTAAGTAGGGCTAACATCTGACTAAACACCTCCATACCAAAGATGTCCTCAATAAACTTCCGTTTTTCAATTTTACTCTTTGCCATGAAAGGTACTGCATTATTAACAGTCATAATAACACAGTTTTGAAATATAGATGGTGTAGCACTTGTTACATCACAAATAAACTTATTAGTATTTGAAATACTATCTCGTGTTATATCTACACCATCCTTAAAAATAAATACTTTTGAAGGATTTAAATTACGTATTACTTTATATTTGTTTGTTTCTTTAGCATTAACAACTTCAAAGTCTAACTCAACATGAGTCTTACCACCTGTAATGTTATTTGGTATAAGGTCCTTTTTTAACTCTCGTAGAGTATCACCAAATATTGCAAAGTAAATAGAGTCAGCAATGGTACTCTTACCGATTGCATTCCGTCTATCAGGCTTATCTTTATTAGTGCCGGTGATTACATGTAGCCCCTTACTGAAGTCCACAACTACCGGCTCTTCACCTACTGATAAAAAGTGCTGTATAGCAACGCGTTTAAAATTAACCTGTTTCATTGTTTGCAACGCTCGTATAAACCTAACGTATATTCAATTATAGCCTTAGCATCATCTAAATCCATTGTTCCTATAAACTCTTCGATGGCTTGCTCTACATCTACCCCTGATAAGTCTTCAATATTGTCTCTATTATCTAAAATTCTATTAAAGTTAATATCATAATCTATAGAAAGCTGTTCTGGTTGTAGTTTGTTAAATACTGCAGTAAGAATATCCATATCGTCTTGTGAGATATTTTTATCTACTTTTAACTTAACAATATTGTTACTAATTTTATTTTTGACGATTGGTGTAATATCACCTTCTTCTACTAATTCACTAAGAGTAATTTTTTCATAGCATGGTGAAACGTTATTTTCGAAAAATTCATATTCTAAGGTATCCAAATCTAGTATATGATATCCTTTTCGATTACCTGCATCCCCGAAATCCATCTGAAAGGGATTACCAACATACAAAATAGTACCAGCACCAAACTGCTTTTCATGTCTAGTATGGAAATGTCCGGATATAATTAGAGAAGATTTTTTGAGAAGATCTTTAACTCTAACACCCTCTTCACAAATCTTAAAGGCATTCATTTTAAAGGTCTCAATTTCAAAATGACCAAAGATTACATCACTCTCCTCAATAACCTTTGTAGGAGTATTCCATGGACAGAAAGAAAGCTTTTTATCAAATGCTTCTAACGTCTGATATTGCTCTAATATGGTAACGTTTTTTCTATTTTTAAAAATAGATAATGAGTTTACATCTGTTCTATGCTTATAGTAAATATCATGATTACCAGTAATAGCAATAAGATTAAACTCTTCAAACATATCTAAAATATCTGCTGATACTTGTAATGTATTAACAGATATTTCTGAACGATTGTGATGCCAATCACCACAAAAGATTATATCTTTAATTCCTTTATCTCGACATTCTTCACGAAACCAATTAGCCCATTCAATAGCGTACTTATGCCATTCAGAACTATTAGAGTGTACTCCAAGATGTAAGTCACTAAAGATAGCAACTTTATTCTTTTTAATAGTCGGAATCATCATCAATAGGCTTCACATAAACAGTACCGTGTGTATTTCTAGGATCTGTCATATACTCTTCATATACTTTTTCTTTATATGAAGTGATAGTTTGATGATGTTTTTTCTCTTTCTTAATACGATTAATAAATGCGTGATAAGCAATAGTTGTAAAATAAGAAAACGGGTTTGACTTAGTCTCAAACTTATACTTTTTATATTTTAATGCTGCATACATTTTAATTAATGCATCACCAATCATATCATCTTTATACGAATAGTTAATAAAGGATCCGTTATAGCTCAAGCCATAAGCGATCTTTTTGATATTCTCAGCCAGGTCGTCAGTCAAGACGTCCGAGTCGTAATACTTCTGCAGACTCGCCTTAAACTCAGCAGGCTTAATATAATACTCTTCTTTAGCTGTTTTAGACATGTTAATATATTATAGGTTAAATTTATGATATATCAACTTCCTTATACAGTATTTTTTCCTTATCATAGATAGACTTACGTTTATCGCAATGTGCTATTCCATAATTTAGCTGATCACAAATGTCAAAGATAATGAGTTTATCTTTTGAATCGTGCTTACGTAGGCCGCGACCAATAGATTGCACTGTACGTATAAAACTCTTACCACCAGACGCAAAAATAATATTGTGTAAATTTTTGATGTTGACGCCTGTTGCAAAAATTGCACTAATCGCGACGACCACGACGTTAGTTTCTCTCTCCATTAATGCTTTAATTTTTTCACGCTCCTCAACATCAACCGAGCCTTGAATAAAGTAAGCTTTTTTACCTTCAACTTTTTGGATATATTCCATGATAACATCACCGTGAGCAATATGGTTGACCATAATAAGAGTATTAGCAGAAAGCTTGCTAACAAGGGATTTGATAATATCATTTCGTTTGTCATTATTATAAATATACTCAAGTTCATCTCTATAACCAGTCTGACCACTAAAATGAGGCCTTGGACTATAGTTAATATTTAAAATTTTAATGCTAACATTAGTAAGATAATCTTCTAAGCGTAGTTCGAAAGATGATTTTTCGTAAATAACAGGACCAAGCTTTCCAATAATAGACCACTTGTTAAGTTGATCTTCTGGCAGGGTTCCGGTAAACCCAAATTTATTAGGAGTTTTAATTTGCTGAACTATTTTCGAAATTTTATTACCAGCCGTAATTTTATGACATTCATCAACAATAAGTAAATCAATATACTTTAACCAATCATTATCATCAAACCTACTTTGTATAATTCCAATATTTGCAATAATAACATTAGCTGTAAGATCTGGTTTATTTTTACCAGTCCATTTTGTAAGCTTAAATGTAGTACCACAGTTTAAAAACTCCTCATATGTTTGAGTCACTAGTCCTAAATCAGGTACAAGCATTAAACATTTAAAGGTATCTTTGTCTTTTGATACCCTAAAGAAGTTTTCAATTAATGCTGCTGTGGTAAATGTCTTACCGGCCCCAGTTCCAAGCACGCAAGTACCTGTACCAAGTCTCATAGCTTTACGTATTACCTCTTCTTGATATTCACGCAATGTAAATTTAAACTTATCAAATAAATCTGCGTTAATACCAACTTTAATAGCCTTAGATAGTTCGTCTGTTATAACTATCTCTTCGTTAATTTGATTTTTTATTAGATATTGACGTACTTCCCAGTACATTCCCAACTCACACGTACCAGTTGGAGTTATAACATATTTACGTCTTGGAGCAAAACGAGCATATCTTCTAGCAAATCGAGCACCAATATTTTCTACAGAAAAATGTTCGCGAATATTTTCAAACAAATCTGCGTCAGTACATCTTATAATTAATTTACTAGGTTGTCTCGCTGTAGGCCCTTTATAGTCAAACTCTATCATTACATCTGCTCCATCTTCATAATTTCAACAGCATTTTTAATATCGAATCCCATTTGCGACATAGTTTTTTCAACCTTTTCTAAATATTCAATAATAATATCTAGCTCTTTTATCTTTGAAGTTAGTGATGAAAGTGATTCATGTCTCTCTGCTGCTTGCTCTGCCGCAGATTGAGATAGCTTTACTGGGGATGTTGCAATTACCTCTTTTGTAATGTTTTTCTTAAGCTTCTTTTTCTTTTCAAACGTTTGATTACGTTCAATTTTAGTTTGAATAAGTTTAGCTACCCAGTAATGCTTCCGCGCAGGTAGGCGTAGAGATACCTCCTTAATATTAAAGTCGTCAAGAACTAGATCTCTACCAACCTCATCAATATATTTTTTAAGTAGTTCCATCTATTAACAGTATATTAATCTACTAATATGCTAAATCAACTAGCAGTTGATATTTTTTCGAGATTTGTTAAATATAAATATGGCTAATATGAAGCAAAAAATAGATCCTGCAAATATTTTAAGTTTATATTTAAGCCATGATGCAGCTGCTACATATATAGACAAGGACGACAAAATTAAAGTCTTGGAGTATGAACGATTTGTCAAACAGCGTTATGGCGCTTTTACTCATACGATGAGTAATCGCGAAGGTCTTGGTACAACAGACGAGCAGCGAAGAGATTTTTTACAATATATTAAAGATAGTGTAAAAGGAGATATTAAAACGATTGTAATAAATGATCCTAATCTTCATGATGGGCCGCTTATTCAAGAGTATTTTCCTAATGTAGAGTTTAAGATTGCAAGTCACCATGATGCGCATGCAGCAAGTGGTGCTTATACTTCTGAGTTGAATGACGCAATACTGCTATCATTTGATGGTGGTGGGTATGATGATGGGAGCAATGTATGTTTTACTAGGACATATTTATATAAAGATAATAAAATTCAGCGTTTAAATGACTATAATTTTTCTTTGGGTATACCTTACGGTCACCTCGCAAAATGCATAAAAGAGATTAAAGCTGGGCCAGATTGCGAAGACCACTCACTTGTTTACTCTGGTAAAATTATGGGATTATGTGGTTATGGTAATATACGTGAGGAGTGGATTCAGCCTATGTTTAACTATTATACTCAAGGCAACTCTTTAAGTATTTTAAGTAAAGAAATTAATCTAACATTAGAATTAAACTCTATAGAGGGTCAAGATGCTTATGACTTAGCTGCTACTTCACAATATGTTTTTGAGCAATCAGGATTTGCAATAATTAATGATTTAATAAAATCTGATTTATCACTTAACGTAATATTAGTTGGTGGGTGTGCATTAAATGTGTTGTTTAATCAAAAAATGGCGCATACTTTAAAGGAAGCAGGTGGAACTCTCTTTGTGCCACCATATCCAAATGATTGCGGGCTTTCTTTAGGCCAATTTTTATTGTATACAAAAATAAAAGAAAAATTATCACCATATATGGGATTTGATATTCTTGATAGAGATAAGTTTGATGATTATAAAAAAGAATATAAGGCTACAAAATGTAGTGTAAGTCAACTAGTAGATCATATTAAGGATGGGAAGATTATAGGCATACTACAGGGTGAGTCAGAAATAGGACCGAGAGCATTAGGTAATAGAAGTATTATTTGCGACCCTTCAATTAAAGATATGAAGGATATTCTTAATTCAAAAGTAAAGTTTAGAGAATGGTATAGACCTTTTGCACCGGTATGCAGACTTGAAGATAGTAATACTTATTTTGATGATGTTTTTGAGTCTGACTTTATGAGTTACGCTCCAGAAGTAAAGAAAGAGTATAGGGATGTATTACCTTCTATAGCACATATTGATGGTACTGCTAGATTACAAACTGTATCAAAAGGTGGTCATAAACTCTTTTATAATATATTAAAAGAGCTTAAAGAACGAAATGAAATTCCTGTTATTCTAAATACTTCTTTTAATATTAAGGGAGCTCCTATTCTAACTACTATTGAAGATGCATTATATGTATTAGATAATACAGAAATGGATTTTGTCTATATCGAAGGTTTTATTTTTAAAAAGAAGATCTAATCTATAAATAATAGTATGGAAAAATCAACTGGTAAATTTGCTCGTTACTTCAAACGGTTATTACAAGTAGAAATGACCGCTGGAGACGCTGGTGTTGGTAGTGGAAAGGGTGGTTTTTCCTCTACCAATATTAATTCTACTGATTCTTATGCTCCTGGTGATATGCGCACAGCCACTCCAATAGGTAAAAAGATTGCTACAAGGAAAGGCTCTGTGGGTAATGTTAATAAAAAGGATAAAAAGAAAAAAAATATAGATAAATTATTCTTAAAAGGAGAAAATGCAGAAGAAAAAATGTGTCCTGATGCTTGTTGTGGTATGCCAGTAAGTAAATGTAAATGCGGACCTGACTGCCCCCATTGCGATTGCCACGAAATTAATAATGCTTGATTTGGGACACTGGACTTGCAAAGAGTCATTAACTGAGTTACCGTTTGGGTTTGTTTATATCATTACAAACCTTTCAAACGATATGAAATATATTGGCAAAAAGCAAATAGTCAAAAAAACTAGGAGACCCCCACTTAAAGGTAAAAAACGTAAGAGAATTATAGTTGGAGAGTCAGATTGGAAGACATATACTGGATCATCAGACAGGTTAAATGCAGATATCGAAAAAATTGGTAAGGATAAATTTAAATTTGAGATAATTCGTAGTTGCGGTACTAAAAGTGAGTTAGCCTACATGGAAACCTTTTATCAATTCCAGTCAGAGGCATTATTACGCGAGGATTACTACAATGGTATTTTAAATGTGCGTATAGGTAAGGTAAAATTTACTAAAACCCCACCAAAGCTATTGCTATCATAAGGAACATTTTTATAATTAGGTAAACTAGTAATGAGAAACTACTTTGACCTAACGAATAACGTGGAATACGTTAATTTAAGGCCATATTTAGATATATCTTACAATGAATATCAATATTACATAACAGAATCCGAGTTATATAAAATTTCTGCTAAAGAAGAGAAGCAACTTAGTTTACATTTCATATTAGCACAAATATTTTATATTTGTACGCAATCAAATCGTAAAAAATGCTTTTATTACGATTGCAGTAGTGAGGATAATGAATTTAAACTTATTAAACTCATTTTTAGTGCATTACCATCACGGTTAGTTGTTAGAGAGCAATCGTTTGACGATTTTGTCAAAGAGGATTGCATGTACTACCCTTATATACCAGTTGACACCAGTAAAATATGCTGGAAAAAGTTTAAAAAGCTTCTTAAAAGATATAATCTCACTGCTTTAGAGAAAAACTTTACTAAAAATAATAACGTTAAATTATCGCTAATA
>Ga0181377_1000843_pt1 | contig 10690 bp, 5 predicted proteins | sample LowvirmetaG_9_FD_130160 | JGI IMG/M metagenome (GOLD analysis project Ga0181377, IMG submission 130160) | Marine viral communities from the Subarctic Pacific Ocean - Lowphox_13 viral metaG | ecosystem: Environmental > Aquatic > Marine > Oceanic | place: Subarctic Pacific Ocean | collected 2015-12-10
AAAATGAACAGAAACTTTTTAAAAGAGGCTATTGCCGATGCAAAGACTGTAAAAGAATCAGCCATTGCAAATGCTAAAATCGCTTTAGAAGAAGCTTTCGCTCCAAGAATCCAATCCATGCTTTCAGCTAAGCTAGAAGAAATGGATAGTGAAGGACTTGAAGAGGAAATGGACGATAAAGTTGAAGAAGCTAAAAAAGATGACTCTGATAAAATGGAAGAAGCAAAACTTAAAGGCTCAGATATGAGACACGGTGAAAAAGAAGATGGCAAGCGCGAAACAGGTGCAATGGCCGCAACTGAACGTGATCGTGAAAGAATCAAAGAAGAGGACGATAAGGAACTTGAAGAAATTTTAGCAGAATTAGACAAAGAACTATCTGAAGAAGAAGAATCTAAAGACGTCAAGAAAGAAAACATCAATGAAGATGAAGCATCTGACGAAGAAGAGGAAGGATTTTTAGATGGTGAAAAAGATGCTCGTGAAGACAAAGACGAAGAGGAAGATGAAGACATCGACCTTGAAGATATGTCAGAAGAGGATCTTAAAAAATTCATCGAAGACGTAATTGAAGATATGGTTGGAGCTGGCGAATTAGAAGCTGGTGAATCATTCGAAGATGACGTTGACGTAGATGTAGATGAAGATGGTGAGGTAGAAGTAGAAGACGATATGGTAACTGCGGTTGACGTTGAGTTGGACGAAACTAAAAAAGGTAATGCAGAAGAACAAGAGCGTGAAGAAGGTGCAATCAGAGATGATGAAGACCATATTAAAGCTCTTAAAAAAGACAAAAAGGAAGATGAAGCTAAAGACAAAAAACTTCAAGCTACTGCTCGTAAAGACAGTAAAATGGAGGAAGAATTAAGAGAAGCGTATGCTACTGTTAAAACTTTAAAGTCTGAGTTGAATGAAATCAATTTGTTAAACGCTAAGTTACTTTACACCAACAAAATCTTTAAATCTAAAAATTTATCTGAATCACAAAAGGTAAAAGTATTAGAATCATTTGATAAAGCTACTTCAGTTAAAGAAGCAAAATTAGTATTTGAAACTGTTAATTCAGGATTAAAATCTAAAAAAACTTACGTAAATGAAAATTTAGGTAGAGCTTCAAAAGCTGCAGGTATTGCTGTAAAAAAGACAGCTAAACAACCAATTGTAGAGTCAGACGAAATGGTAAAAAGATTCCAGAAATTAGCTGGTATACTTTAAAAATTAATTATTAATCAAAACTAAAAAAAGAAAATGTCACAATTAAATTCACTTTTAGAATCGGCTAATACTTACAAATCACTACAAAGTGATGCTGCAAGATTAGCTAGCAAGTGGTCCAAAACAGGATTACTTGAAGGCATGGCTTCTGAGACAGACAAAAATAATATGTCTATGATCTTAGAAAACCAAGCTAAACAATTGGTAACAGAGAACACTCAGACAGGTGGTGGTACAGCAACAATGACTGCTGGTACTGGTCCTGCTGGTCAGTGGGCTGGTGTTGCTTTACCTTTGGTAAGAAAAGTATTTGGACAAATCGCAGCAAAAGAATTTGTTTCGGTTCAACCAATGAACTTACCTTCAGGTCTAGTATTTTATCTAGATTTCCAATATGGAGGAACTAACGTTAACTCACCAGAAACTGCTGGTAATGTTGTTAAGAATCCATTTACTACTGGTACTTCACTTTATGGAAACGCTTCTCCAGCAAACCCTAACCCAGCTAACACAGGTGGTTTTGGTAACTTTGCAGCAGGAGGTTTATATGGAGCTGGAAGATTTGGGTATTCAACTCAAAACTTAGTATCAGGTGCTATTCCAGTTACTGCTTATAACGTTGGTAACGCGGATTTCTATAGAGATATGGATGCTGATTCAAGCTTTGCATTTACTGCAGCTACTGCTGGTGCTTTACAAACTACAGTAACTAATGTAAGTAAAGTTAATATTTTAGCTACTCAGTTAGATGCTAACTATGATAGAACTGCAATTGAAGGTTTCTATTTAGGAGCATTTACTAACACTCCTGCAAACGGATCAAGACAATACCCTGCATTTACTAAGTTAAGTTCAGGTGCATATTTTGTAACTCCTGTTGCTGGTGTATCTACAGCTACTGCTGACGTTGGTGGTGTTATCACTGGTGCTGCAAATGCTGTTGATTTAAATATTCAATCAACTTCTACTACTTCAGTAGCTGGTGTTGGTGCTTCATTTAACTTTACAGTTAATGGTGCTGGTAACGCAACTGCTGCTGTTATTAATAACCCAGGTCAAGGATATGTTGCTGGAGATGTTTTAACATTCTCAGCTGCTTCAAGACCAAACGCAAATGCTGGTGCTGCTGCAGGTATTCTTACGATTACTTTAGAAGCTGGTACAGCTGCAGGTTCAGTTAGAGGAGTAGATGCTTTAATCTCATTCTTCGTAGTTGCTGGATCAGTTGTTGCTGGTGATGCTGCTGGTACAATTTTACAAACTCTTCAACCTACTGATAATAACAGAGGTGATTTTGAAGATGGTAACATTGCATTAAATGCTGCTAACCAACCAATCGCTATCCCAGAGATTAACGTACAAATGAGAAGTGAGGCTATCGTTGCTAAAACTAAAAAATTAAAAGCTGTTTGGACGCCTGAGTTCGCTCAAGATCTAAATGCTTATCATTCTTTAGATGCAGAAGCTGAATTAACTTCAATCATGAGTGAGTATATTTCATTAGAAATTGATCAAGAAATTCTTGCAATGCTAATCGAAGATGCTGGTGCTGGTGATGAGTACTGGAGTGCACAAAATAACGTAGCTATTAATGCTGGAGGTGTAGTTTCTGCTCCTGCTGCTGGTGCGTTAGGAGGATTAGGTTTCTTTAACTCTCAAGGACAGTGGTTCCAAACATTAGGAACTAAAGTTCAAAAGTTAAGTAACATTATTCACCAAAGAACTCTTAGAGGTGGAGCTAACTTTATGGTATGTTCTCCAACTGTAGCTACTATTATCGAATCTATTCCAGGATTTGCTAGTAACTCAGATGGTGATGCTGCTAAAATGAGCTACGCATTCGGTGTACAAAAAGCTGGTTCAATGAACGGAAGATACCAAGTTTACAAAAACCCATACATGACTGATAATACTATATTATTAGGATATAGAGGTGGACAATTCTTGGAAGCTGGTGCAGTTTTTGCTCCATACATTCCATTAATCATGACTCCATTAGTATACGATCCACAAACGTTTACTCCACGTAAAGGTTTATTAACTCGTTATGCTAAGAAGATGTTAAGACCAGAATTCTACGGAAGAATTTTCGTATCAGGATTAAATACACTATAATATTTAATTATATTAGAATATTTAATTTATTATTCTTAAAAGAGCCCCACGTTAGTGGGGCTTTTTTTATTGATTTAATTTCCCCTTTAATATTTATAACAAAAACCTATGGCATCTATATTAACCCCAAATACTTTTCAAGTTAAAATTAAAGAAGAGCATGTAGTTAATGGTATAAGAACATTAAATGAAAATCAGTATGATATACCTAATGTAACTAACTATGATAGAAGAATAGTTACTGTTCCTGAAAGTACATCTGTAGATTTAATAAATACTAATGGTCCAACACCTGGACCTGCCTTATTCCCGTCTAGTAGTATTGCATACGGAAGAATAACAAACATGGATGATAGTAGTCGATTAGCGGTTACATTTACATCATCTGCGGGATTAGACAATGTAGGGTTAGTAGGTAGAAATATAAGTGGTTCATATACAAGTGGTGGAACTTTAACACCAGCAGCAACTGCATTTCCAACTTCAGGAGTAATATATACAGCTTTATCATCTTCAACAAATGGATCAGGAGCAGGGTTAACATTAAATGTTACTCAAAGTGCTGGATTAGTAGCACAAGCTATAACTTTAACAGGAGCTTCTACAACAACACAAATAGGAACTTATAATAATGTACCATTAGGAGGATCAGCAACAGGAACAGGAGCTTTATGTACAGTAAAAGTAACATCAGCTGGGTTTTCAGAATCAGCACCTTCAGTAGCAACAGTTTCAATTTCAGATCCAGGAAGAAATTATGCAGTAGGTGATGTATTAACAATAGCAGCAGATGCTATTCCAAGTACAGCTTTAATAACAGCAGGAACATTACCTATAACTACAAACGTAACAGGAGCTACAAATGGAACATCCGCAGCAATTCCTATTACTTCAAACAATATAGGATCAGGTGCTTCAGTAGTATTAACAGTATCAGGTAATGTAATTTCAGCAGTTACAGTATCAGCAATTGGTGGTGGGTTTGCTGACGGTGATACTATTACAATATCACAAGCTACTTTAAGAAATTATATTGGAGTAGGAACTACAGGAAATTTAGTTTGTACTTTAATAGCAGGAAATATTAACACATCAACAGGATATACTTTAAGAGCATTAGTTGCTGCAGATAGAATAATGACTCCTATAGATGTTACAATTGCAAGTGGAGGAAGTGGTTATGCTGTAGGTAATACAATTACAATTGCAAAAGCATTATTTACACCAACTGATTATACTCCAACAAATGATTTAGTTTATACTTTAGTAGCTGAAGATTTTGCAGCAGTTGGAGCTAAAAGTTTTTGGACAATGGAATGTTTACCTACTTCGTCAATAATGTTTTCAAGCCCAAATTGTTCAGGAAGTCAGTTTAATGGATTATTTGAACAAGATATAGAATTTATTTCAGTATATGCTATAAGTTCAAGTATAGATGTAGAATATGTATTAGTTAATGCTCCAATAGCAACTAATTAAAAAATAAAAAAATAAGATATGGCAAACATACCAATTTGGCCCGGTTCAAGTTCATTTCATCCAGGAGATACTCCATTTGGATTTTACGATAATGATCCTACGTTTGAAAAAGATGCAGATAAAGTTTGTACTTTTGTTACTAGAAGATTAGGTTATCCTTTAGTAGAAATTGAATTACAAGCAATAAATATATATGCTGCTTTTGAAGAAGCAGTTACTGTATATGGTAATGAATTATATGCTTATAAAATTAGAGAAAATTATTTAACATTAGAAGGAGCCCCTTCAAGTATAGATATAGAAGAATCAATCGTTACACCTAATTTAGGTCGTATAATAGACTACTCAGAACAATATGGTGCTGAAGCAGGAACAGGTGGTAATGTACCTTGGAGAAAACTTGAAGTTCCCTTAACTTCGAGTGTACAAGATTATGATTTAGATGCTCTAGCATCTCAAAATGGATTTAGTCAAAGTAATGACATTGAAATAATGAGAGTATTTTATGAAAACAGACCAGCTTCTGCTTTAATGATGAATGCTTATGATGGATTTGGATTTGGTTTAGGCGGAACTGTAGCAGCAGGAATTGATGGTGTAGGTGGTTTAGGTGGATTTGGTTATGGTGGAGGATATCTTATGATGCCTTTAAATTATGATATGCAAATTATTCAACAAATTGAATTAAATGATATGATTAGAATATCTAATTATTCATTTGAAATGCATGATAATGTACTAAGAGTATTCCCAGTTCCAACATCAGGAAATCCTGGTACTGGACCTGTAAAAGAAGATGGAATAACTTTAGTAGCAGGAGGTACAGGATATGGAAGTGGAATTACAGGTGTTACTGGAGGAACAGGAACAGGATTAACAATAAACATAACTCAAGTTGGTGGTGTAATAACTGGGGGAACTATAGTTAATAAAGGTAGAGGTTATTCAAATGGAGATCTTATAACAGTAGGTGGAGCAGGAACTTTAGGTACTTTTACTTTAGCAGTAAGTGCAGGAGCAGCAGGAAGTATGTGGGTTGAATTTATGTTAAAATCAGATAGATCATCAGCATCAATAGTTGAAGCTAGTGAAAAAATAAAATATGTTAGTGGTGTACCTTATAAAAATCCAAAATACCATGAAATTAATTCTGTAGGTAGAAGTTGGATATTTGAATTTACTTTAGCTATATGTAAAGAAATGTTAGGGTATATTAGAGGAAAATATGAAACTATTCCTATACCAAATGCTGAAATAACGTTAAATCAAGCAGATTTAATAGCAGCAGCTAGGGAAGAAAAAGAAGCTTTATTAGCTTCATTAAGAGCGTTTTTTGATGAAACCTCAAGAGAAAAGTTATTAGAAAGAAGAACAATGGAATCTAATTTTGTAATGGAAGAGTTAGATAGAGTTCCTCGTGTAATATATATAGGATAATATGGCGTTATTTGGAACAGCAAGAGATGTAAGTCTATTCAGACACATGAGTAGAGAATTAATGGCTGATATAATTACTGAGCAGTGTGGTTATTATAAGTATAAATTAGAAGAAACTAAAATTAATTTATATGGAGAAGCAGCCCACGAAAAGTATTATATGGGACCTGTTTTACTTAATGTTTTAGTAGAAAGAACAGACAATATATATCCAGAAACAGATTTAGGTACGGATTATGATAAAGAAATACAATTTAGTTTCTTAAGAGATGATTTATTAGATAAAAATCAAGACTTTAATCAATTTGATAATAAAGGTAATAGTTATACTGGACTACCAGGTACAGGTTATGGGGCGGATTTAGTTCCACAAGTAGGGGATATAATTACATATAATGATGGTTATTACGAAGTTCATGAAGTAATAGCTAATCAATATTTTGTTGGTAAAAACCCAGATTATCCTAATAACCCTAACCCAATTAATTTATCAGGAGGTCCTGGTGATTTAAGTGCTTATGGTTCAAGTATATCAATAATATGTAAAGCTCATTATGTACAAGCAGATAAATTAGGTTTAACCCAAGCAAGATATATATAATATGGCAAATCAAAAAACCCCAAGACCTAAAACTCAAAGAGAAATATTATTGAGTAATCCTGTTCAAGATACTTATAAAAATCCTGAAACAGGAGAAACTACGGGTAATCCTAATAGAGCATTTCCTGATAAAAATAGAGCAAATCAAATATCTTTTAGAGATGATACAACTAAACCTTTCTCACTCGGTTTAAAAGAAAATGATGAAGCTATAGTTTATTACATGGAAAATGTAATTAAACCTACTGTTATGCAAAATGGTGTAGTACAAAAGGTTCCAATTTATTATGGTTCTCCCGAAAGATGGGCTCAAGTACAAAAAGAAGGTTATTATAGAGATTTAAAAGGTAAAATAATGATGCCTGTTATTACATATAAACGTAATAATGTAGAAAAAATTAGAAATTTATCTAATAAATTAGATGCTAATGGGCCTAAAAATGTTCAATTATTTCAAAAACCTTATAGCCCAAAAAATCAATATGATAATTTTAATATTTTAAACAATAGAATACCTAAAAAAGAATCATATGCTGTAGTAGTTCCTGATTATGTAAATTTAACTTATGATTTTATCATATCTACTTATTATGTAGAACAAATGAATAAAATTGTAGAAGCAATGAATTATGCTTCTGATTCATATTGGGGTAATCCCGAAAGATTCCAATTTAGAGCCAGTATAGATAATTATGCTACATCAGTAGAAATAGTATCAGCAGGTAATAGATTAGTTAAAACTAATTTCCAATTAAAATTATATGGGTATTTAATACCTGATACTATACAAAAAGAATTAGCATCAGTTAAAAAAGTAAGTAACGCTACACAATTAAGATTTAATATGGAAACTGTATCTAGATTACCAGAAATTAATTATTCAAGAAATCCTAGATTATCAATTCAAAGTAATAATAACCCAGCAAGTTTTGTTGATAAAGCATAATGATAATTATATTTAGTTATATTTATAAAGAGAAAGTGAAATGGCAATAATTTTAAGAGAAAATAAGGGATCAGAATTAACATTTGCGGAAGTAGATGGGAATTTTAAGTCTCTGCTATATGATGTAACTTTACAAGGAAGTGTTCTTAACTTTTATACAAATAATGGTGCTGATGTTTTAAAAACATCTCTCGATTTATCTCTTATACCAGCTTTTAGTGGAGTACAGGTTTATAACGGTAGTACATTAATTGGCTCACAAGTCTCAACGCTTGAATTCACAGGATCAGCAGTTGAAAGTATTACGTTAATAAACGGTACAACAGCTTCAATACAAATAACAAGTTCAGATGCTTTTTCAACATTTCCTTTTAGTGGATCAGCACAAATTACAGGTAGTTTAGGGGTAACAGGTAGTGTAGATATTGATCTTTATAATTATGCTGGCGGACCTACTAATGAATTAAGACTTCATAGTGCTTCATTACAAGATACAACAATAGTATTAACATACAACACAGCTTCAGGAGAAGTAGGTTTTGTAGATGTAGCAAGTGGTACATCAGGTTTTGCTGGTTCTAATGGAACTTCAGGAGCTGCAGGTTCAAGTGCTTCTTCAGGGACACATGGTTCTTCAGGTATTACTGGTAGTAGTGGTAAATCAGGATCTAATGCATCTTCAGGTGCAAGTGGTACTGCAGGTTCATCAGGATCAAATAGTTCAGCTGGAGCTTCAGGTACAAATGGTTCTGCAGGTTCATCAGGTGTAGCTGGTACTTCAGGTGAAGCAGGTTCATCTGGAACTGCAGGTACATCTGGTTCAAAAGGTACAGCAGGACAAGATGGTAATTCAGGAACAAGTGGGGTTAGTGGTGAATCAGGAACATCAGGTACAGCAGCAAGTTCTGGTTCAACAGGATCAACAGGTTCAGCAGGACAAAGTAAAGAATCATCAACTTCAGGTTCATCAGGAACAGCAGGTTCAAGTGGTGGAGCTGGTACAAGTGGTACAAGTGGTGAAGTAGAGGGCTCTTCAGGTAATTCAGGAGAATCAGGAACTTCAGGTACAAATGGTTCAGATGGTTCTAGTGGTACATCTGGAGTTAATGGTTCAGCAGGTATTAGTGCTACATCTAATACAGCGGGATCAAGTGGTTCAGCAGGTACAGCAGGTTCTTCAGGAGCTGCAGGTTCATCCGGTTCAAATGCTTCATCAGGAGCTAGTGGTTCAGCAGGAACAACTGGTACAAGTTCTTCAAGTGGTGCTTCAGGTACAGCAGGTTCATCTGCAATATCATCAACAGCCGGTACTTCAGGTTCAAATGCTACTTCAGGTATAGCAGGTATAGCAGGTACTTCAGGTACATCTTCTTCATCTGGTACAACTGGTTCAGGTGGTTCATCAGGAGGTGGAGCTACAGGTTCATCTGGTACTTCAGGAGAAGGTGGTTCATCAGGATCCTCAGGAGATACAGGTACTAGTGGTTCAAGTGGTTTAACAGGTACTTCAGGTGAATCAGGAACAAATGCATCTTCGGGTTCTTCAGGAACAGTAGGTTCATCAGGTATAGCAGGTACAGCAGGTACATCATCTTCATCAGGAACTTCAGGTTCATCATCTTCAAGTGGTAGTTCTACAATAGCAGGTACTTCAGGTGCTTCATCAACTTCAGGTTCAACAGGAACAGCAGGTTCAAGTGGTCAAAGTACAGCATCAGGTACAAGTGGTTCAGCAGCATCAGCAGGTTCTTCAGGAACTGCAGGTTCAACAGGATCAGCAGGTTCATCAGGTGCATCTTCAACTTCAGGAGATAGTTCAACAGCAGGATCAAGTGGTACTTCAGGTTCAGTAGGTTCTAGTGCTCAAGCAGGTACAAGTGGAACATCAGCTTCAAGTGGAACATCAGCTTCAAGTGGTTCAGCAGGTACCTCGGGAGAATCTAATACAGCTGGTTCAGCTGGTTCATCAGGTTCAAGTGGGGCAGATGGTACTTCAGGAGCTTCATCAACATCAGGTACTTCAGCTTCAAGCGCAACAGCAGGTTCTTCAGGAACAGTTGGTTCAAGTGCACAATCAGGTACAAGTGGTACAACAGGATCTGTAGGTTCATCAGGAGAAGGAGCAGGTTCAGGAACAAGTGGTGCTTCAGGTACAGCAGGTTCATCTGCATTATCAGCAACTTCAGGATCAAGTGGCTCAAATGCTACTTCAGGTGCATCTTCTACAGAAGGTACATCAGGGTCAAGTGGGGCATCAGGATCAAGTGGTGTAGCAGGTACTTCAGGTGTAAGTGCAACAAATGGTTCATCTGGTACAAGTGATACTTCAGGTTCAGCAGGTTCATCAGGAACTTCAGCATCTTCAGGTGAAGCAGGTGAAAGTGGAGCAAGTACAACAGCAGGTTCATCAGGTACCTCAGGTTCAACAGGAACAGGAGGATCTTCAGGTGCAAGTTCTACAAGTGGTGTAGCAGGTACATCAGGTGCTTCTACAACAAGTGGGTCAGCAGCATCAAGTGGTTCAAGTGGTACAACAGGATTAAATAGTACATCAGGAGCTTCATCAACATCAGGTACTTCTGCTTCAAGTGGAACATTAGGTTCAAGTGGTGTAGCAGGAACAAGTGGGGAAAGTAAAACATCAGGATCATCAGGTACTTCAGGTTCAAATGCTCAAAGTGGAGCAGCAGGAACAGCAGGTACTTCAGCAACATCAGCTTCAGGAGGATCAAGTGGTACTTCGGGTACAGCAGGTTCAACAGGTTCAAGCGCAACAGCAGGAGCAGATGGTAGTTCACAAACTTCAGGTGCAAGTGGTACTGCAGGTTCTACAGGAACAACAGGATCAGCTGGTCAAAGTGGTGGAGCTGGAACTTCAGGTTCAAGTGCAACAGCAG
>Ga0181377_1000844_pt1 | contig 10684 bp, 20 predicted proteins | sample LowvirmetaG_9_FD_130160 | JGI IMG/M metagenome (GOLD analysis project Ga0181377, IMG submission 130160) | Marine viral communities from the Subarctic Pacific Ocean - Lowphox_13 viral metaG | ecosystem: Environmental > Aquatic > Marine > Oceanic | place: Subarctic Pacific Ocean | collected...
ATTTTTTCTGGCCTATAAGGCTTCGTTCGTCCATCTTTCTTAAGACTTGTTGAACTATTTTATCTTGTGTTTTAATTTTCATCTTTTACAAATGTTCCGTTAATCATTTTACCTGTTCTTTTGTTTATTACCTCATACGCTGTGCTAATACATGTTTCAATGTGAACACCTCTTTGATGTGCTAGGTTTGTTAATACTACTACCATATCTCCGATAGCATCAATAACCTCTGGTTGGTCATCTTTTATTAAAGCTTTAGCAAGCTCACCAGCTTCTTCTTGAAGCTTTACATATTGTACCATTGGATCTCCATGTTTATACAAACCTCTGTTTTCAGCCCAGTCTCTTATTTTATCAAACATTTTTAAAGATTTTTTAGTACAAGACTTACCTTGATGTTTAGGGTTAAAAAATGCTTCATAAAAAGCTTTATTGTAAATATAGCATCTATTGTTATTAAACATAGACGTTTTAGCATTTTGCATTATCCACGGTATATTTTTGTTTGTAACTTCAAACTGGCCAAACTGTGGGTGTTGCCATTTTAGACCAATGTTATCGTTTAATCTACCTTTTAATTTATTTAAAGGTACAGGGAAAGTTGTGGTTTGTTCTGTTATGTTTATTTTCATTTTATTAAATAAGTTTTTATATTTTTTTAAATCAATCTTATAGCCATAAGACTTTTGAAGTTCTATTTCGCGGTCTGATATATAATCTATATCCGGTGACTGCTCAAGAACTTCATACTCATTCTCCTTATAACCTTGTATAAGGGTAACTCTGTTATTAAGATCACGTGTAACACCGATCTTTTTACCTGGTATGTGGTATAAATAATACATATTATTTTGTTTTTATTTTTTTTGTTTTATCAGACTTTATACTAATAACTTTATCTTTAAAAGTTAATTTCATCATTTTATCAAACTCTTTTATTGTCATATTATTTTGTTATTTTATCGTTATACAAATGTAAGTTATGTGCGAAATGGTAGTAAGTACCTATTTCATATCCTGTCCTCTTAGAGACTAATTCCTGTAGCTTTGAAAAACAATACTGATCATTACAGAAACCGTACCAGAGATCATTAGAACGCATTACAACTGACATATTTAGTTTATTATTTAATACTGTAAACTGCACAGCATAAGTACACGGTGTATCTTTAGCATATGTGCTATGTTCTTTACCATCGTATATACTTACTGTTGCATGTCTAGTATTAGGATTGTCTTTTAATTTAGCTATAACATAATCAAGTTGATGATTACGTTCCCATTGCCAACCATAGTTAGATCTTACCTCATTGTTACTGTCAACCATACGTTGCCATATCTCAGGTACTTTACCATATATATCTCCTAGTTTATCTACATTAGGATTTCCTGATAAGTACCATTGCCATTCGGCCTCGGCATATTCTTTATTCCATTTTCTGTGATCAGCCAATATACTATTGTCTAAAGGGTTTTTAATATAAAAACCTACGTTAAACAAAGCCATCGTATTATCGAACTTTATTCCATCCCACGTTATTAATGGAAAAAAATAATTAAAAGCATCACTTGCTGTTTCGAATTTTGTTTTTGTCATAATAAAATTTATATAGTTCAAATATTTTTTCGTTAAGCTGATTGCCATTGTATTTAAATGGTGATCGTTTTTTAGCACCGTTAACCTCTACGTCAATCCACCAATAGTAATTATCTCTTTCACTACTAGCAGCCCAAGGTGTTATTTTAATTCCATTATTAATACACCATCTATAAGCTTCACGAAGCTCTTTGGTCCAAACTGGACCTGGTATTGTTACTTTTTTATATCTAGCCATTAATCCCAAGGCATTGTTTCAGCTTCAAGCTCGGCCATTTGATGAGGTATAAAACAACCTGATCTTGGTTCCCATTTAAAATGAGCTTCAGCACCATTTTCGCCTAGGTTTTGAAACTTTACTTTAAGTATTTTTGCTTTAACTGTTTTAGCATCATAATCTCTGTGGACCAATATACCATGATAACTTGCATCGTACCATTCACCACCGCCTTTAATGTTATACATAGTAGGTTCTTCAATTTTTCCATCTTTATCTTTATACATTTTAGTTGGGTGAGCTACAATAAATACAAGCACATCATATTTTTTTGCAAACATTTCAATCTTAGTCAGATATTCCATTGTATAACGGTTTACATCTTCAGTCTTGCAATCAACATCCCTGATCTTATTAAATGGATCTATAACAAGACATTTAATACCTTTACGTTTAACAAGCTCTGCTCCTTTACGTAGCACAGACTCTAACGTGTATCGTTCCATATCAATAAAATAATAATTATCGTTTACATGATTAGATATTTTATTCCATTTATCTCCGTGTATATCAGCTGATGTAGGCATGCCTTCCCAGGTCTTACGCATTAGCTTGTGAGCATGTAAATACGTTGGCGCATTCTCTGGTGACGCAAAAGCCGTCTTCCAATTGTAGTTACGATTATAGCCGACAACCATTTGGTCAACAAAGTCTGACTTACCTGAACTAGGTATACCAGTGACAGTAATAAATTGACCGGTATAAGTAGAAAATATGTCATCAAAATTGGACAAGCCAACTTGAAATCCTTTTTTAAAGCCATTACGAACAAAGTCAGTAACTTCATCTTCAATATCTTTGAATGTTGTAACATTTTCAAGTGGTACAGGTCTTGCTTTGTTGATTCTTTCTGTAAGTTTTTCTTTACCATGTTTTATTAAATATTCATTAGCATCTTTGCAGTCATCAAATGTAGTTAAAAAACAAACTTCAGCTCCAAGTCTACGGACTAATTCTGATTGTAATGCTTGTCCAGCTTCATCTGAATCTACAGCTAATATAATTTTCTCTTTGTCTTCAAAATAATCAATACAATTATCTAAATAATCAAGATTATTATTATTAAGAGTAGCACCGTTAGGTACTGAAATACTATTAGGTATACCAGCTTCATGTAAAGCTAATACATCCATTTCTCCTTCAGTTATAATGCAAGTGTCATAACCTACAATACTATTTATATTGTAAAATACTTTTTCAGCACCTTTGTATAACTTAAAGTTTTTACGACCATCTCTGTATTTAACATTAATAAGCTGATCACCCATTATATAATTAAATTGAATCGTATTCTCGTTTTTACCGGTCTGTGGAATATACTCAGGACCCTCACTGACCGATAGATCAGTAAGAGTTTTCTGAGAAATACCTCTTGTGTTAAACCATTCAACTACCTTGCTAGCTGGAGACTTACGCTCAACCTCTGCAGGTCTTACATAAGTTTTTTCACTAGCACCTTTACGTTGATAAGTATGTAATTGAAATGATGTACTACAATTGTGACAAGTACCAAGACCACGTTCCCAATCATATGAAGCACATTTTAATTTTTGCTTCTTGGGTTGTCTTTTAGACGAACACAAGGGACAAGTCCCCTGTGATTTTCCTTCGTCTAGACCATGCTGATTGAATTGGTCAATCAAAAATCCATTGATCTCTGTTGTCTGCATTTATTATTGTTTAATTATTAATCTTCATCTCTACAGTCAGGACAAATGTCGCAGAACATATATTCATCTAGCGTCATACCTTGTCCACACATTTCACATTCCACTAAAACGGAAGATCATCTTCAATAGCTGCAGTTGGTGCTGCCATTGCAGGTTGACCTTGTTGTGGGTTGTCAAACTTTTTAACCTCTCCGTTAGTCCAGACTAGCTTTACATTACCTAAGTATGTTTTTGCTTGCTTTGCCGCACGTTCTTCTTTACTTTGCGATACAATGACTGGGCCTTGATTACCGAACTGGTCAAGCTCATCATTAAGAGTAATGCTGATAGGTAAGTATTTACCTTTCTTTCCAATAATAATTTTGTCTTTCGGTATTTCATTTAAATTAATGCTTGCTGCTAATATTAGTGCCATTAGTAATTATTTATTTGATGAAACATTCTTTGCATCTGGTCTTTAGTAGCACCAGTTGCTCTGCGCAGATTATCTACGGCTTTAACATGATTTTGATTAGTATAGAAATTGTTTACACTAGTTTCTAATCCTGTTACAGTACATATTCTTGTTTGATTTTTTCTTGTTCTAGCCATAATGGTTTAAAGGGTTTTATTAATAAAATATTGAGTAGGATCAAAGCCTTCAGACTTATAAAATAATTCATAAGCCTGCACTGCTCTTTCGACTTTGTCTTTGCCTCGTTCATAAAATTCTGGTGAGCAGTCAAATATACCTATTTGTTCTGTGTTTTTGTCAACGGCAATAAATACCATTTCATAACCAAATAGTTTACTATAAATATAAGCTTGACTATCATAATTGTACTTAGATGCTGAATATTTAAACTTTTGAAGATCTGCTGTTGTTTTTAAATCAACAACTAGCTTTTCATTATGGTTTATAATATCTGCTTTACCTTTCCAAAACTGACCTTCAAGCTTGGTAATACCCGGTTTTTCATATTCATTATTTTTACTACGTATTAAATCAAAACAAATTTGATTAGCCAATACTTTGTCTGTTAACTTTTCTATTTTGTCAACTTCATGCTGTAGTAAGCATAATTCTCCATCCGAGATCTCTTTATAAGCTTTAGTATTTCTAGTTGTTGATTCTACAACTCTAAAATTCTTTAATTTTTCAGGTTCTAGTATTGCAGTGTGAAAATAACCGCCAACTAAAAAAGCAGGTCTCATTTCTGAAGCCTTACCTAAAGCTAAAGGATTGTTAAGCAATGTACCAATGTCACTGTTACTAAGATATTGTTTACCAAAATCTCCGTAATAATGCTCATCTTCACGTAGCTTTTCAATTACTTTTTCGTTTGTCATTATAGTGTTTTAAGTTCCTTTTCTAAATCAGGAGTTACTTGGTATTTCTTTTTAATTGTTTCTATTTTGCCGCCTGATTTAATAAATGCTTTTGCTTTTATTATAGCTGTTTTATCCATAGCTATTCCATTTATTGCATCACTATCAGCAGTGTCATCAATTAAGAATAAATTACCTAATGCGTATTTCTTCCCATAACTTGAAGCAGTACCAAACTGTTGTGGAGTTTGCATACCTTTTTGATTAAGATCAACACCTACTACAGCTGTAGCATTTAATGTATTTTCACCATCAGTTATAGTGGCTGTTGTCTCTAGTATAGGCATAGGATCTGAAGCTAATAACTTTTCGTTAATAACTACTGATACTCCTAGTTCTAATAAATAGGGTTTTGTTGCTTCAAGGATGTCTTCGGCAGAGCGGAAGTAATATTTGCCGAATGAGTTAAATCTACTTTTTTTCGATTTAAACTTTGTCTGGATCGTAGCCAGCTTAGTGTTTATTGTCATATGGTATAATGGTTTTTCTTATTATTATAATTACACATTTTTATAAAGTTTTACATAGTAAACTACAGGTAATCAAGCACTTGCGAGTGGTCAACACTGTCAATCAATGTTTGAACTGCCTGCTTTTTAAGCTCTGAAACTCTTACGTAATTACTTACACCGTCTATATTTAGACGACTAGCAATTTCTTTAGCAGAGTATTTATCACAGTCTAAACCGTAACTCATACGTAATACTTCATATTCTTTTTCATTTAAATGTTTGTTCATTAAACCTTTTAAATAAATATTTAATAACTGTATGTTATAAGGTTCTGATTTATCAGGTAGTTGATACATTACGTTTTCTCCTTCATCATTTATTGGTTGATTATCTATTGATAAAAATATACTATTAAAAAACATTTCTACAGCTTTTTTATCTTTAGGATTTTTTCTTATTTCATTTAGTTTATGTTCAGGTATACGCATATTGCCTCTTTGTTGATCTATTCTTCTACGTATGTTACCTTTTATTCTTTTGCTAAAAAAAGATTTTAATGTTTTTTCTATGTCATCACTTTCTTCTAACATTTGCCATTCAAGCTTATCAACTGACTTAGTAAGTCCTTCAGCGCCGATCTGTATAATATCTGTTATATCTAATACGCCGCTTGCTTGTTGAGATGTAGCAAACTTTCTACCTAAAGACTCTACTAAAGGCATAAACTTAACTATCATTTCATCTCTTGTATACTCTGACCACTCTTTGTCATCAGGCATTGTTTTTTTTAAGTCTTCTTTGTATCTTATATAATTAGGTATGTTATATTTTTTCATTTAAGTTTTTTATTTCTTGTTTTAAGTCATCACTTATGTGACGATATACTGTTCTCTTTGATACACTTAACAAATCAGCTATGTATTGAATGCTAATTTGTGCTCCACTGTCATTTATGTTTAACATGCACTCATAAATATCTTTTTCATCTATGCTTGATGATCTGCCTATTAATTTACCTACAATTCTAAGTTTTTGATTTATAGTTAGCATGCTATAGTCTTTAAATATAACTTTTCTTATTTTATTTTTAGGTGGATCACCACCAGTTTTTAATACATCATTTATCATGTTATTTAACACTTTGTTGCTTATAAAAAAAGTTACAAAACCATTTTTTTTGTTAGCTATAAAATTAAATATAGAATACATGTCATCTTCAAGTGACACGATGTCATTCTCAATACCGTCTTGATTTAAATAATATAATACTAACATATGCCATTTTAATGATCTATATGTTGTTATTTTAGCTTTTGTATTGAATAAACTATAAAATTCACGCGTACCGTTTTCAAAAAACATGTATTTGTCATTATTAACAGTGGGCACGTCCTCTACAGGATATTGCCTATAAATAACTCTCCTGTTATTTAACCATTTTATGTTTCTTTCTTGTGACATAAGGGTGTTACTATTAATCTTTAATGGCTGTTGTCACAGCTATATGCTTATATAATTTAATCTTCTACAATATTTTTTAAATAATATTGCTTTGTTAGAAGCATTTTTATGCTCCTCAGACAGTACATGACTAACTATTTCGCCATGTACTCTTGCTATTGTTGTTTCTAGATACTTTTTGTGCGCCTTTTTTCTTTGGCTTTCTAAAAGCTTCAATTCTATCTTTAATTCCATTAAAATTTGTTTTAATTATGTGGTCTACTGATTTTTTGCTCATTTTTTCCTTTTACTTTATGTTTTTCTTGTTCATAATAATTCCAGTAAGCTGAAATGCTATCGCCTTCAACCTTGTATTCATCAGGCATACATTGTGGTGGTTCTGAAAAACCAGTATGTAATATACCATCAGGATATTTAGCTAAAGGCTCTTTGCATTTTTTAATAGATAAATGTACTTTACCATAACGCTTAGTATATTCATCACCTAAGGCTAGCATGTGATAATATAGCCAAAGATAATGACTAGCACTTTGTCTAGCCCATATTGTAGATGGGTGATTGACATGTGCTTTTTTATAAGGTACCCATTCAACTTCGTCATCTAAACCGTGACATCTATGTGCTGTACAAAGCATCTGGGCTGATTCTAAGATCATTTTAACAACATGCTTATTATATTGTAGCTTTGCTGCTTTAACAGGATCCTTATGTAAATAAAATATATTCATCTGTATTTTTTATTTTCTAATCTGTTATAATGTTTGTCTAATAAGAGGTTTGCCACCTCTTCCGATATTAAGTTTTCGTTGTATAATTGCCATATTAGTTTACTCATAATTTCTGATTGATTTAAACAAAGGATGTCTGTAACTACCGTATTGAGTACGTTCGAAATATGTAAACGTAGCTCTTTGGCCCATATACTTATGTATATTTTTAAGCATTTTAGCTAAAGCTTTGTAATTGTAGCCTTTACCTGGAGGACAGCCAAACTTGTTGCCATCATCATCTTGCATCAAGAACTTACCAAGAGTGCCTTCACGTTTGCCTTTACCTTCTTCATAACCTACAATTATAGCTTCATCATCTTGAAAGTCTTTAAACTTTTGTAAATTGTAAGATCTCTTACATTCATAAGGCTTGTCTAGACGCAGTATAGAGCCTTCATAGCCGTCATTTAAATTATATTGATGTATAATGTTAGCAGAATCTTTATTGTTAACTAGCTTAGTTTCTACATATTTAACGCAATAAGAATACATATCACTTGTAACAAGTTGATTCATTCTGTATCCATATGGTTGATTCATTACGGTTTCTATGTAGTCATAGCAATGAAACTGAACTAAATGTTTAGCTTCAAATCTATCATTATCAGTTGGTTTTTTCTTTCTAACTAATGATATAATCTTTTCGAAATTATCTTTAAGATCATGGTTGTATAGTTCACCGTCTAGTACAACATCTGTATTAGCGCTAAATTCTTTTTCCATTTTAAAAAAATCAGTTAATGAATCTTTAATATGTTGTAGGTTGTAAAATTCTTTACCTGTTCTGGAGAAACATCTAATGTTTTCTTGTTCATCAAGATATATAACACATCTAACGCCGTCAAGCTTAGGCTGTATAAATACATTCTCGGACCAGTCGACAGGTTTTTTGCCTACTTTGTATGCGAGCATTGGTTTTATCATAAATTATTTAATTTTTTTTCTATTCGGTTAATTTTCTTTAATATAATCGCAGCTTTGCGATACTCCTCTTTTTCTTCTAGCAACATAAGAATAGTATTAAGTCTTGCTAGTTCAGAAATGAGTAGTTCTTCCTCGTTTGCTAACAAGGTTAGGGGACTAATGTCCCCGTATTTATTTAATATTTTTGCTAACACTAGGTCAGCTAGATGGTCTAAATCATTTGCATCATTTATATTATCGTTTTTCATTTGTATTTAATTTGTATTGTTTCCAGTCAGTATAATCAAACTCATGATCTCTTGACCATTTTCTTATTATATCATCTATTTTACTTACAAATACACAAGAGTTAGAATATTGATTCCAACATGTTATCCACACATCAGGTTTACCTGTCCATATAGTATAAGTATAATTGTGATCTACACTTAAGATAGAAGGGTATAAATATTGTGAATTGTAATGAAAATCTTTTACTAAATGTGCTGCTACTCTTGATCCATCACCAAAGTTATTAAAACCTTGATCGTCTTGCATGTGTTTAACCCAATTAGCAAGCTCTACAGCTCTATATTCAGGATAACCATCATGATGTAAATACATATTTACATAGCTTTTGTCACTAACCACATCAGGGTTACAAGCAAAGCCAAGCTCATTGTCTTCAGCGGCAGATCTATCTACCACCATTGTTACATTTCTTGTTGCCATATTATTATTAATTTAGAGCGAAAAGCGGGAGTCGAACCCGCAACCACTAGCTTGGAAGGCTAGAGCTCTACCAATTGAGCTATTTTCGCATAAAGAGAGATGTGCCCACGAAGCACTTCGTTTACGTAAATCCGCCGTTGTTTATTGGACAAGTATATCTCTGCATATCTGCCACCTCTCTATGTTTTAGTCTAGTAAGACCATATAAGCTTTAGCATTAGTTTTTCTAAACCAGTCTAAGCCATTTTCAAAATCTTTTATTAGTTTTTCACTAATAGGTACGTTAGGTTGTTTTTCTTGGTGTACAGCAAATGTCATTTGTGCACCCATTATAAAATCATACATACTTAGTTCTAAGTTTGTTAGCTTGTATTCTTCGCCTGAAAAAGGGTTTGTTACTGTTTCGCCTGTGTCGTATATTGTTCCATTGAACCATTTTGGTAATTTATTTAATTTCTTCATAACCTTCATCTATTAATTCTACTATTATTTCTTCTTGTCTTTTTTCACAAAGATTTGTATATAGTTCTCTCATAACATCTGTTATATAATAGTCATCCATGTCTGCTAGATATATTTTACAACCTTCTGTTATAGCTTGAGTAAGTTCAGCGCCAAGATTATTGTCATAATAATGTACGTTTTCATTGACATTAACATTTCGATCGTCATAAGTTGCTACATAAACACTGTAGCCATCAGCTGTAGTTTCTTCATATATGTGAAAATCTACTGCTTGACTCCAATCATTTACTATTTCTGCTTCGTAATAATCAAGCACAACTTTTTCTACGTGTGCTTCATTGTGAGAGTCTTGTTCATTAAACTCTGTTTTGTTTAGTAGTTCTTCTACTAATTCTGGTGTTATTAATTTTTTAATTTTCATATTATCTATATTTATTTATTATAGTTTCACCGTATATAAGATCTTGAGCAGATAAATTGTAAGTTTTTATGTCACAATAAACTGAAATATCAGATAGTTGACTTATTGTTAAGTCATACCATGATGTTTTAGACATAAGTACATACTTAAGTCTTTTAGCGCTAGAATATTGTCTAGCATTTTTTTGTAATGACGACTTCAAGTCTGGTTTTAGCCTGTCATAAATTGTTTTAATTTTACTCATATTTAATATTTAATTGTTAGTTGCGGGAGAAGGAATCGAACCTACGACCTTTGGGTTATGAGCCCAACGAGCTACCTCTGCTCTATCCCGCATTAAGATAACAGTAAGCATATTGTTCACTGTGGGCTCACTTCTGAACGAAGTTACATCGCCTCCCCAACATACTTACTGTTTAGTGGAAGTGGGCGGAATCGAACCGCCGTTATCAAAAAATGCTGATTGATGCTTTCCGCATGTCTTGTTTTTTGATCTTACCTTATCACTCCCATGAATCGAGGCACCAGTTGTGGACAGGTAGTTAACTAGTATTGTCATTTATCCACA
>Ga0181377_1000848_pt1 | contig 10667 bp, 10 predicted proteins | sample LowvirmetaG_9_FD_130160 | JGI IMG/M metagenome (GOLD analysis project Ga0181377, IMG submission 130160) | Marine viral communities from the Subarctic Pacific Ocean - Lowphox_13 viral metaG | ecosystem: Environmental > Aquatic > Marine > Oceanic | place: Subarctic Pacific Ocean | collected...
TACGCGAGCGGCGCTCTCGTAAGCTGCCGAAAAGTCGGATCTAAAAACTGGGGCAACAAGAGCAAGGCGACATGAGCGACTTACGCAAATGGTTTGCTCAAAACGGTGGCAAGGGCTGGATCGATTGCAAAACGGGCAAGCCTTGCGGACGAAAGAACAGGACGACCAGCAAACGGGGATACCCTGCGTGTCGCCCAACTAAGGCGAAGTGCAACAGCGCGGCGAAAAAGAAGACAAGCTCGAAGCGCGTATCATGGAAGAAGGGAAAGAAGTAATGCCACAGGTCGGAAACAAAAAGTATCCGTACACACAGGCGGGTAAAGCCGCCGCCGCAAAAGCGGCAAGGAAATCTGGCAAGCCTCCTGTGCGTAAAGCATCCGCATCTAGGAGGGGAAAACCAATGAGCAGGCGGAGCTATTAAGTTTGCTACTGCATTTCCCATCTGTCTCCGATCTCGACCGCCAATTCGAGGAACTCGAGCGCCAGAAGCAGATGATCACCTTGCAGCGCGAAAGGATTGAAGAACGTGAAGTCGAAAGAAGTAAAGAAGCTCGGCAAGCAAACCCAAACGGGCAACATGCAGCACCGAGATTGTCCCTGCACTCAGAAATAGGAGAGCCCATCATGGCTATGCCGACCAAGAAAATCCACACCCAAGCCACACTAGGCGGAAAGAAAAAGGGGAAATAACCATCACCGTTAAACGCAAGATCAAAGACATCATCGCGTTATCGGAAAGCAAAGGATGGGAACACGTAAACATCGTGATGAAGGACGAGATACTACAACTCGCCCTTCTCATGTCTCGCAAAGCGGACATGACCCAACAGCAGATGGATTTCCAGCGAGGAGCAATCTGGGCAGCAGAGCAAATGCTTAACCTGCCCGAACGTCTCGTCCAGCAAATGCAGGGCGATTTAGCACTTGAAGAAAGCACGAGCCGCCAAGGCCGCTCAGAAGGAGAATAAAATGGCTATTGATCCCAGAGCCGAAGAGCAAGTCGCTCGCATTGCCGCACAACAATTAGGTGCCGCACCCCAGCCCGCACAGGCTGCACCCCCACCTAAAGATGCACCCACAACACCGCAGGAGCAGGCGGCAGAGGTTGCATCCCCGCAAACCGAGGGAGACCGTCAGGCCGAAGAGGCTGTTATGTACTCGATCAAGTTTGGAGACGAGGAGCGCAGGCTTTCTCCCCAGCAAATCGCAGGCACGTACGACCGCTATCGCGACCTTAACCACAAGCAAGCTCTGATGAAGCCTGTCAACGCTCTCGCTGAGAAACTGATGGACGTGACCAAGGGCAACCCCGAGCAGGTCGCGAAGCTCATGGCTGCATCCGTTGACGCTTATACTAAGAGCCCGCAGATGGGACGCCAGCGAGCGCCTACTGAGGGCGCTGCTCAAGGCGGAGATCAAACGGGCACACCGTCAGACTACGCCGCCAAGATGAATGAAGAGTGGCAAAAATACGAAGACGACAACGCCATTTCCTTACCCCCAGGGTTTAGGGAAAGCATGGAACGCATGTCTCGCATGGAACAACAGATGGGACAGCAAATGCAAATGATGCAGGGCGTTATGAATAACGCGCAGGCTGCCGCCCAATCGGGCAACAACTCACGAGACGCAGCAATCGCCTCTCGTGACCAAGTTATTGCTCAAACCATCTCCAACAACCTCGACCGAGCGCAACAGGAAGCTGGCCTTCCTGACGAGGCAGCCGCCGACTTCGCCTCTTTCATCGGCGAGCGTGGCTTTGACCGCAATGACTTCTCCGACTACGACCTCACCCGCCGCGTGGTGGATGACTTTAAGCGGATGAAGGACACGCCTCAATTCGAGCAACTCAAGAATACAGCGGCTCGGCGCGAGGCATACCTCACCGCTCAATCGGGCGGGCCAACCTCAAGCATGGCTGCCTCGGGCGGCGATGATACACTCGCTCGTCTTGCTTCGCGAGCAATGAATAGAGGATGATATGGAACCGTGGACTTTGTTTTTCTGGGTTATCTTCGCCAACGGACAGCAGGTCTTTGGCGAGAATGACGAAAAGTTTGAAACAAAGTCCGCGTGTTACCTTGTGGCTCAAGAGAAAGCACAAGCCTTACAGATTGAACTATGGCAGCAAACAGGTATGCCCGTTCAAGTCCGCCATCGTTGCGCCCTAAACGACACCCCCACATAAAAAGAATAACAGGGACGACCGCCCTGCAAAAATAAGTATTCTGGTCATCAATATCGGTGAGCGCCAAGGCTCTCGTGAAGTCGATGTTAAACAGGAATACGATTTATCCCGCGTGAAATTCCGCGAGGCTTCTGACGTTCCAACCAAAATTAAACCCTATCCGAAGGAGGATTAGCAATGACTGCTATCCAAGGACTACGGGGCACAGGTACGTTTAGCACGGACTTCCGCCCAAAGAATTATCGCGAATTATACAGTCTTCTTGAGCCAAATGGCAGCGCACCTTTGCAGGCATTGCTTGCAATGACGAACTCGGAAGCAACCGATGACCCCGAGTACAAAAACTTTCGTGACGAGCTTCCTGCTCGTACCCTGCAAGTAAACGGAGCACTGAGCAACTCAGCGACTACGATTACTGTAGACGCTGGTGCTGACAACTTGTTCGCGGTGGCTGGTACAATCGTTGTGAACTCGCTGACTAACGAAGTCATGCGGTGTACCGCAGACAGTGGCGCGACAACCTTGACGGTTGAACGTGGCATTGGCGGTGGCGCGGCTGCGATTGCCGATGATACCAAACTGTATATCGCTGGCACGGCACATGCGGAAGGCACAGGCTCTCCAACTGGCGTATCATTTGATGCGACTGTAGCCTCGAACTACACTCAAATCTTCAAAACCGCCTTCACCGTCACCAACACATTGAAGGCCACAAACCTTCGTACTGGTGACAAAGAAGACGAGATGGCGACTAAAGCTCTCAAGATGCACATGATGGACATCGAAAGAGCGATGCTATTTGGCAAAAAAGCCGAAAGCAACGGCTCGACAGCCCAGCCACTTCGTTACACTGGCGGCCTCGTCAACACCTTGTCCAGCGTGATTGATCGCTCAACAGCGTCAAACACAATGACAGAGGATCAATTCGACCGCGCATTGGTCGAGGACATCTTCGCATTCGGCTCCAAACAGAAGCTCATGTTCTGTGGTGCCAAAGTTGCGGGACACCTTCAAAAGTTCGGTAAAGACCGTTGGTCTCCAACCGTTGTCGAAGGAAGCTACGGCGTAAGCCTTTCGTCCTACTCGACATTTGCTGGTGACTTGATGGTTCATCTTCACCCGCAGTTCCGTCAAGTCCCTGGAATGGACACGGCGGCAATCATCATTGACTTCCCTTACGTCAAGTATCGCTACCTCGACGGTCGCGACACAAATCTTGAGCGTGATCTGCAAGCCAATGACGCTGACAGCGTGAAGCATCAGTACATTTCTGAGTGCGGCCTCGAGCTAACTCAGGACAAGGTTCACACTTACATCAAAAACTGGAACCTAGTCGCTTAATTACCAGAGCAATACCAAAGAGGGGGGCTGCGCTTATGCGCGGCCCTTTTCGTTTGGGACGACTGAGAACCAAAAAACATTGATAAAAGTCCCACACAAAACAGGAGCAAAGTAATGGCAAGAAAAAGAGCCCGCACGAGCACAGGAAGTTTTATCGCTGACGATCCCGCCACCCCCGAGAACGAGGCGTACGTTGACGAGAAGCCAAAGACTAAAAAGAAGAAAGCATCCGCCACAGTCAGATACGCGACAGTAAACGAAGAGAACGGCGTCTTTGACCTTCGTTGTGGTGAGGAGCGTTTTTCTGGCGCGTGGGATTTAAACCGCGAGCGTGTGCAATGGGACGTTCCTGCTGAGTACAAAAAAGCAATGTCGGGCCATCATCTCGTTTGGTCAGGCCGCATCATGGAAATTGAGGAAGAGTAACAATGGCTGAACTGAGCGTCCAAAAACCTTTTGCTGCGGGTACGGGAAACTTTACCCCACTCGAGAACCTTGTGCGCTCGGCTCTTGTTCGGGCGGGTAACTTTAGCCCGTCCCGCATCGACGGCGAAGTGATGATGATGATGATCGAACTCGCAAACCGAGTGGTCGAGGACGTTCGCCAGCACCCTTACTGGACGGGCGGCGATATCGACTATTACGCTGACATCACCCAAAGCCGCGCTATCCCTGACATGATTATGATTGACGGGCTGACCGCTCATTATTTCATTCAGCAGGGCTCGGAGAAAGCTATGGTCTTCTTGCAGCTTTACCAAGCCGGAATGAACAACATCCTTCACGAGCGAGCGAACGGCAACAAAGCGTACACCCGCATGATCACAGACGGTGGCTCAAACAAATCCTACGCACCCGTTACCACAGAAAAGGCGTACTAAATGGGTCGCCTTACATACTCTCCAATCGCAGTAAAGTCTGTCTCGAAGACCTACTATGGCTTTCGGGGCATTGACCGTTCTCGTGACATTACTGCACTCGAGACAGAGGAAGACCAAAACTTTTGGGAACTTAAAAATTGCTACGTGGATTACCGAGGGCAGCTAATCCGCGACCCCGCATTCTTTCTACACAAAAGCTCGAGCCGCTTTCCCGTCAAGGCTCTGCGCTTCTACAGCCGAGAGGGCGTTGTCTACGCCGAGACAGACGCAGCCGCTACGCACTTACGATCCGACCGAGACCACGTTGTCTTGAGCGCATACGACAAAGACGCTGTTGTTCACATGACCAACTTTAAGGGTCAGGTGCATATTTTTTCTCTCGACACCAAAATGTTCAGGTATGACGGGTTTCAGTTCTCGACATCCACTGCCTCGATCAAGCCAGCTTTCGGCGTTCCCATCCAGCGCCGCCTTGCGGTCGCAGGCTTTAAGGACAGGCCGACCACCATAGAGTTTAGCCGCGTTGATAACCCAGACATTTTTCTTGAGGAAGAGGCCACCACCGCAGAGGTAACACGGGCCGCCTTTATCGACATCTCGAACTTGATCGGCACTGCTGACCAGATCATCGGGCTGGGTACATTCGAGGCCAACCGCCTTGCCGTGTTTACGCAAGACCAAACGCTCGTTTACATCATCGACCCCAGCTTCGAGGAATGGCAACTCGACAGCCGAGCCAACCTTCGTATCGGGTGCATCTCTCACGGTACGATCATCAACGCTGGCTCCGACCTGCTGTTCTGTTCTCGCCGAGGCATTCACTCGATTATGCGTAACGAGACAAACGGGCTGACCATTGCGGAAGCCTCTCTGTCTGACGAGATCGAGCCGCTATACCAAGAGCTAGTGCGTACCACACCTGACCCCACAACGATCTCGGCGGTATTTGACCCTGACGAGCAGACTTACCATGTATTCTTCCCACGAGCGGGTGGCAGGTTTACACAACGCCTCTCGATGAACTTCCGCTCGGGCTACGAGATGGTGAACTTCCAGCTAGGCGACACGCTCCTCCCGAGATGTGGCACGTTCTTGGGCGGTCGCCTCATGTTCGGAACGTCAGACGGCGTTTACGAAAGTACGAGCCGAACTTTTGTGCAAGACACGGGCCTGTCTGACCTCCGCCGATCTCCAATGGTTGCTGAAACTCCTGTCCTTTGGTTGGGCGATTTTATTGGCAACAAGCGGACGCATACTTTCGTAATCCAAGCAACGGGTAGCGGCAGGTTTTTTATAGATTTCACCGACGAAGACGGGCGTGATATGCACTCTATTGAGGTCGTGCTTGATCGCATAGATGGCGACGAACGCTGGGGTGACGCGCCGCTCAAGCAAGACTTTACTTTCCCATTTAACCACACGTTCCGAGGCGTCAGAATGCGCTTTCGGACAGAAGAAAAAGACGTTGATAGCGATGTCACGATGATCTCGTTCGCGTTCCTCATGCACAAGGAGAAATAGAATGGCTCGCCTCAAGGTACTGTACCCTGGAAATCATACAAGCTCTGGCAATATTGGTGCTGATATTGAGAATATCGTTCGCTACCTAAACGCCACAGAGCTTGGAGAAAACACCCTCGCGGAGCTTGTCAAAATACTGTTCGACAGCACTGGCAAATTAGTTGCGCCTCTCGAGTTACGAAACGACAGCATTAACGGGCTGCAATATCGCATCGGCACCTACACGGAAGCCGAGCAGGGCTGGACAACTCTTGCGTCAGTCGCAGAATTGCGCGGTGTGTCAGGCTCGGATGTGGGCACAATCGGCTCTCCCCTGTTTTCTGGTCGAGAAGATCATGTCGTCAATGCAACTGTCAGCGGCTCGATCCCTTATCCAACAGGGACAACCGTGTTTTCTTTTGTCCACGAAGCGCAGGACGCCATCGTTGTTTACATTAACGGCGCTCTCCAAGCGGAGACGACCTTTACGAGTAGCGACACCGCAAACACGGTAACGCTTGGGTCGGCGACATCAGCGAACGATCTGGTCACTATTTACAAAGTGCAAAGTGCAAACGATAGCGGTTACACCCGATCAGACGTTATTGCCGCCGCAGCGCAAGCGGTGTTCCCGTTCAGCCACACAGTAAATCAATCTGTTCTTGTTTATCGCAACGGTGTCCTACAGCGTCAGGGCGGCACGAACGACTACACGCAACAGCCGACAAACTCGACCATCACGTTTACGAGCGCCATGTCGGCGGGTGATATCGCGACCTTCATCATTATCGAGGACACCTCTCAAGTTCGCGTCTCGGGGCTGATGACTGAGGACAAGTTTACAAACGCTGACGGCCTGATCCCTTACACAAACCTAGCTGTCACTGACAACCAAATCCCGCAGTCCAAAGTGGACGGCATCTCAACTCTGCTCGCTAATCGTGGTCGTGTTTACGTGTCCGCCTCGCAACCATCCTCCGCCAACGCTGGCGATATGTGGGTAGACACAGCCGCCAGCCCCAACGTCCTAAAGTTCTACAACGGAACAGGCTGGCTCCTTACCTCACCCGACACAGGCATTCCAGCATTCTCGACATCGAACGCTTTGCAGTTTCTCCGCATTAACTCGACGGGCGGTGGCTTGGAATTTAGTGACGTTGACCAAACAGCCCTAGTTCCCAAAACCTATATGGGCGCAGCGGACGGCGTTGCTGGTCTCGACAGCACAGGTAAACTTCCTGTCGCACAGCTACCCGACACCTTCGCAACGCGCTCGTACTTCTTCCAGCAAACGGGCTCGGTAGCAAACGGGGTCAAGAAAGTCACTCGTGCGTTCAAACAAAACGTGCGGATCGATGCGGTCGCTGCTAAATCCACTTCGGGAACTTGCAACATCCAGCTTCGTGTCAACGGCACCAACGCTGGCGATGTGATCCCCGTCTCGTCAACCCTTACCGAGCAGAACCTCTCGGCATCAATCGCGGTGGATGCGACCACCGCCTCACGAGAGATCGGCTTCGAGATTACATCGCAAAGCTCGCTCACTGATATCGAAGTAACCTTGGCCTGCGTCATCACAAATGTCTGATAAGTTTGCCTCCCTCCTGTCCAAGCTCAGAAAGCAATACCCTCTGCTTTCTGACTTGATCGACAATGTTGATATAATTGACAGGCGTGAGCAAGGCATGGATAGCACGGGACGAAAACTCGAATGGCAAGAGGCGTACGATGATCGTTACGACAAGCATGTCATGGAGATTTTTGACCCAACGCTAAAGGGAAGCGAGCTAGACCAAGCGGTTCTTGGCGAGTTGCTTCATTCTGCTCATAAATATGTCCCAGAATACAACCAAATGCGTGAGCAGCTAAAGTCACAATTAAGCAACTCTGATGTGAATAACTTAATCGGCCTTTACGAGCAAAGTGGTGACAACCGCTCGTTCGACAAGTGGTTCGATCATAGCGGTCTCGACGCCTTTATTCGCGGACATGCAGTAGGCCAGTGGCCTGATAGCAAATATACAGACAGTCAAAAAAAACAAATCGACAAGATGATGGGTGTCCTACAAGGGAAAACAGATATGGATAAGAGCTTCAACCCTGCGGGAACGTGGGATCAAAGTCCCGAGGACGAGGCCGCAGGTATCGAGCGAGCCAAGCAAGGAGGCGGGCAAACTCTCGAGATGCCCGCTTACCAAAGCAACGCTCCCGAGACATCTTTGCGACCCCGCCTTCGTCCAGAAGACCCAGAAATGTCGAGCACCACAGGCATGATGGGATTGGACGCGCAGGGAAACTTAACGGAGTACGGCATCGAGCCTGACGTTATGATGGCGAATATGCAGGCGGATGGCACACAGTCTATTCTCATAAACGACCCCGAGCTTGAGATGCTAAAATCAATGCTGCCATCTACGCCCGACCCGACACCGTCTCTCGACTATGTTGCCCCCGAGGACGAGGCCGCCGTTCAGTTTCGAAATATGGATGTGCGGACATTATTTCCAGCCGTATACCGCGAAAGCGTTGAGACAGATGTTGGATCGGCAGGCCCGATGGCAACTTCTGGGTTGCACTATATAGACACTCGCGGAAACGGCGACAGATCAATGTTAGGAAACAAAACCCCAACTCACCTTCAAAAGTTACAAGACACAACCGAGAGCTTTGTCTCTTCGCAAATGTTTGTGTCGGCGATGGATCAAATGCGAAGCCAGCTAGATCGAGAAACCCAGCAAAACTTGCGGGGCTCAATGTTTGGCGAGCAAGGCGATGACGGCCTGTTCCATTTATTCGTGGGTGACGATGACACTGGCTATACCGAGATGACTTACGGCAAGGGCGAAGATGGAATGCGAGACGCAAAGCTCGACGCTCGTAAGGCGCTCAACTATGCGAGCCAGATGCTCGACTACAATATGGACGGCGGCTTTATGGGGCGCGTAGCGATGGCCCACACTTATCGAGGCTACGAGGATAACGACCTCGAAAGAATGCAGGCAGACTTAGCAAGAGAAGCACAAGAAACCGTGGCTCGTGACGGCTCGATGGGCAACCCCAACGTGGGAGCGAACATTGCTGCCATTCTCGAGCAGTCCGAAAAGATCGAGGACGAGCAGAAGCGGCGCGGCGGCAAGAAAGAAACGCAAGGCTTTGACTACTCGGCTCGCGTCCTCTCTCGAGAAATTTCCGAGAAAGCGAGAGGAAGTATGTAAATGGCTGGGCTCGCTGAGTATATAAACCCGTCTGCGTCTACCAAGCAAAAGCGCTACGAGCGTGGCAAGGGCTTTATGGATAGCGTTGACGACTTCATCGCTCCCGTAACGGGCGCAATATCTGGAGCGGTCTATGACTTTGAGGACGCGGTAACACCCTTCATTCCGCCCGAGCTACGCCACCTTCCGCTCTCCCCCAGCGACATAGGCGGCGGCGCTCTTACTCTCGCGCAGATGATCAACCCGCTACCCATGATCGACCAAGCCATGACCGACAGCGGTGACGCGGCAGACGGCACCCAGACAGTCGTGGGTGCGGACGGGCAGTGGTACGACCGCGAGCTTACGCTTGATGAACGTGCGGGGCTCGCCACGGGCTCGGCAGTAGAAGCCACAGCCGCAGCCCTGCCCGCCGCAATCTATGGCAGGGTCATGGGCAGCAGCGCAGGCTCGGCGATGACAGAAGCTCTGACGGGCTACACAGCACAAACCTCTGACGAGGTAGGCGAGGGCTTGGCAAAAGCCATAGCCAAGCAGACGGGCAAGCCCAAAGAAGGAATGACCCGCCGTACGTTTAACAAGGGGGCCGCCGCAACAGTGGCGGCAGGCGGCGCGGCAGTGGGAGCCAAAAACACAATAGGAGACGTTCTCGAGACGGTAGGGAAACGAGCGGTTAAGGTGGCTCCAAAAGTTATTGACGACTTTGGCGGTCGGCTTGGAGACATACTTACGAGAATTAAAGAAACGGGCGATATGGTGGACTTTCACGATATGGAAGCGGGAGCGTCCCAAGGCGGCGGCAACCTAATCCCAAATGATTACCACAACCTCAGAGAGCTTTTACCAAAGGATGCTGATGGCAATCTTCTCCCGAGAGACAACGGGCGCGGCGGCTTTTACGAGGGAGAGCCCGAATTTAATGAAGTCCATGATTGGATGTTAGAGAACGACATTGGCGGCCCATACAAAGCATATTGGGATGATGCCAACGCTTATGAAGGAAATTATTTCGGAGCGCAGACAGAGCTTTTCGATTTGGCGGGAGAGGTTGACGAGGCGGGATTTAGGGAAAGCCTAAAAGAACTAAGTTCGGACGAACTAGAGGATATGTCTATCGAGCTAGACGATTTCGCCGCAAACCGTTGGGCCGAAGACAACAATTTTAAACCTCAAGATCGCCAAAAAATAGAAGAACTCAGAATGAAAATCGCTGACGAAGTTGGGCGCAGAGACAATTTAGGAGATGAGGTCATGGAAGAAGTTGCAGGGGAGGACACCTTTTTCAAAGATGTCATCAACACGCGCAAAGCAAGGCTCGAGAAAGAAGCAGCCGAGGCAGCCGAGGAACTCGCCAAGCAGCAAGCAGACCAAGTTTGGTTTGAGAAATATCTGCCCGAGGGCTGGAAGACAGGCAACTTCTAATGGGACGACCCCGCCCATCAATATCGCATACATTGACCACAGATAGAGGAGGCCGACATGGCTTTTAGCACACAGATTTTTGGCCCGAACACGGGTATCTCGATTGCAAACCGCAAACAA
>Ga0181377_1000850_pt1 | contig 10651 bp, 11 predicted proteins | sample LowvirmetaG_9_FD_130160 | JGI IMG/M metagenome (GOLD analysis project Ga0181377, IMG submission 130160) | Marine viral communities from the Subarctic Pacific Ocean - Lowphox_13 viral metaG | ecosystem: Environmental > Aquatic > Marine > Oceanic | place: Subarctic Pacific Ocean | collected...
GCTCCTATACCAACACCTGCTCCGACAGCTCCATGTCATGCATTTACAGTACAAAGTAATTCTGGAGCACCTTACGGTTGTTGTGGAGCACCAAACGATACTGTCAAAACAGGGTACTTTAATGCTACCACTGTTGCAGCAGCAACCAGAATGTACTCTGGAGTTGGTTGTTTAAGCTTACTAAGCGGTACAAGATACGTTGTTGATCCAAGTGATGACTCAGTATTCTTTACATTTGTAAACGGAATAAAAATAGGTGGAGCAAGTAGCTGTAGTAGTGTAAATTGTGAATAATAAGATATGAGAATACCAGACTTTCAATTTATCAACCCAGGAGAACAGACAACTTCTTTTATATTCAACTCGACAGGTAGTGCGTGGACTGTAAAACAAGTTAATATAAGTGTAAACGATTCTGCTAATACTAATCTTTTTGATGTACTACAAAACGTAACTTCATTAGCATTTACTTTTGATAATGTTTCCTACTCTACTACTGTTCTAAGTAGAATACAGAGAGCTAACTTTTTTCATTATGAAATTGAAGATTTTGTAATACCGTCCGGTTCTACAGTGACTGCCAATACAAAATACGAAACCACTCTAGTTCCTGGACCAGATGTAACAGGATTTCAAAATAGTGAATTTGAAGTTCTTATTTCTAATGCTACAGCAACTAGAACTAATTCACACATATACGAAGTAGATAGGTCATCTCAATTTATTATACCAGGAAACTATAATAATATAGTCTCAGAATCAGCAGAATATGCTGACATACCCGATTCTAATTACACATCAGAAGGTTTAATTAACAGTAGGTATGCAGGAGCAAAAACTAGTACAGAGGACTTTGGAGTTGAACCACTTATTGGAGGAACCTTATTTGAAGGAGCAACTTACTTACTAACAGCGTCTAACAACTTTATATGTTCGCAGTCTCTAGAAGACAGAACATTAGAAGACTTATTATTTTCTATCACAGCAAGTGCAGCACAAGATAGTGAGGTACCGATAGTAGACTCTAAAATATTTCAACTAGAAGGAAGTAAGATACTTCCTATAAAGAATAGTAAGGTATGGGTTAAGAGTAATACATCAATTATACAAACAGATCAAAATGGTATTGTACAGTCTACCATAACTCAATGTACTGTCGATTAAAAACATTAAAACAATATATTTATATAAAAGAATTAAATTATGGGATATTTAAATAACTCGGTCGTAACAGTAGATGCGATCCTAACAAAGAAAGGAAGAGAGCTCTTAGCAAGAGGAGACGGCTCTTTCAAAATTACACAATTTGCCCTTTCGGACGATGAAATTGATTATACGTTGTATAATACTACTCATCCATCTGGATCGGCGTTTTACGGCGAGGCTATAGAAAATATGCCTTTGCTAGAAGCTTTTCCTGATGAGAATCAGATAATGAAATATAAGCTATCAACTCTGCCAAGAGGTACATCTAAGCTACCGTTACTTGAAGCAGGGTACTCTTCTATTAGAATAAAACAAGGAGCTTCTCTTGCAATTACTCCTCAAACTTTAAACTATTTAGGAGCAACATCAACCTTTGAAGCAGGTGGATATACAGCAACTATAGCTGATGTTAGAGTACTTTCTAACTTCACAGGAGTAGGTGTAAACACAGAAGAAGCAGAAAGATTAAATAGTACAACTACAATAGGAACTAACGTCTCTAAGACAGTTATAGGAACCTCTATTAATCTTACAGCAACTACTATTAATACACTGTTCGGAACAACAAGAACTCAACTACAGACAACAATTTCGTTGATAGGAAGAGATTCAGGAGCAAGGGTATCTATACCGGTAACTATAATCAAAGTAAATAATTAATTATGTCATTTAAAAGATTAGATCAAGAAGATATCGTAATAAGTGCTGATTCAATAACTGCCCCAGCGTGGTCAGATAATCAGACAACATTAACAGAGTTTTATACATCGTCCGCACAAGTATCTAGAAATAGTGGAGACTACTACTATGATACTTATCAAACAGGATCAGGCTTAACAGGAGCAGCAATACAGTTTTCCTTAGCCTATGGACATGTAGCAGGTAGTGGTTCACTTCCTTTTAATCCAGGAGTGGCAGGAGCTGCACCATCTCAGGTAGTATACAAACAGTTTAGAAACCTAGTAAATGGAACTGAAGAAACGAACTTAGGATTCGCTGGAACAACCGTAGAGTCTATATATGCAGTTTCAATAGAAAGAGCAAGATTCAAAGAAAAATTACTCCCAGGATCTTTACTTCTAACTCTATCAAGCTCAGCAGGAGACATTAAACTTACAGATGATAGTAATTATGTAACTACGGTCACATATGGAGATTCTGGTAGAGAGTTTAACCTAGTTAGTGCTAGTTCAGCAGGAGTAAGATTTACAGGTAACGGTACAGACGGAGTATATGGGTATAATACAGCATCAGGATCCTTTGGTAAATTTTTACCGGATATAGGAGCTATATTACTTAACGGAGATGCATTAGACTTAGCACCTGCAAACGGAGGTATAACTTTAGGTACTGCAGCAGGAGTTGGATCTAACAGTGCCAACATTACTAAGATTTATAATGCTATAAATGATGGAGGAAACTTTGTACTAAGATCAGAAGAGACAGTATCATCTAACTACATATTTGTTAGAGCAAGAAATAGTGAATTTAACTACTCTACCAATCCATCTAATATAACAGGATCAGGAGAACTTAGACATAGCGCAATGATTGACTCACCTCAAGCTTACGTTACGTCTGTAGGACTTTATAACGATAATAACGATTTACTTGGAATAGCAAAACTTTCTAGACCACTATTGAAAGACTTTACAAAAGAGTCTTTGATTAGAGTAAAGCTTGACTATTAATGAATGGGAGCTTGGAAAAAACTAAATCAACAAGATGTATATCTGACAACATATACAGCTAAAAAGTCTTGGACTATTGAAAGTAGTTCATTTAATTCTCAAGGCAGTGTTCGTCAATATCTTGCTCATTCTCAATCATCTACTACTTTTGATCTGAGAGATGAAGATCTAACAGGAGGACCAGATAGTGGCTCTGATAGTGCTAGATACCACCAACCGTTAGTTTATAGAAGTATAGCTCAGCTATATTATCAACAGTATGATACGGCATCTGGTGAACTATTAACATCAAGTAGTTTTGATAATTATCTAGAATCGACTTTAGAAACCGGTAATAGAAGATTAAAAAAAGATGCAATAGTATATAGCATACCAAGAAACAGAATTGGAACTCATATTGAACCCGGTACACTATCTTTAGGTTCAGAACAATACTACTGGAGATCAGCAAGTTTTTCATCAGGAGGTTATGCAGCAGAAGGAAAGCTGGTATACGACGATGGAGAGGGAGTATTGAGAAGAGACAACGTTTCTGGATCTGCTATAGGAAATATAATATATTCACACGGGAACATAATCTTAACCGAAGGAGAAGCACACGCATACTATTCAGAGTTTGCAGATCAAGACATTAGCTGGAAATCAAATGTGCCTATTTATACATATAACTACACTGTTAGGCTTTCTGATTATGAGTTTAATTTTACTCAAAATCCATCAGCAATAACCGGTAGTGATAATAGGCTAAGAGACAATGTAACTGGTTCGTATTTTCAACCGTATATTACAACAATTGGTTTATACAACGATAGTAATGAATTAATTGCTGTAGCTAAGTTAGGTAAACCATTACCTAAATCTCAAAATACAGAAACAACAGTACAAATAAAATTAGATATTTAAAATGGGTATAACATTAAGAAATACAAAAGGAACATTTTTATCTCACAACGAGTTAGATACCAACTTTTCAGAACTATATCATTCTAGTTCAGTAAACAACCACGTTATTACTTTATTCTCAGACGGATCAGGTAGTAGCTTTCCTACTATATCACACTCACTAACTATAAATACAGGATCTACTCTACTTCTATATTCTGAAGCTGGGACACAAGCAACCATTACCGGTTCATTAGTAGTTACAGGAGATATAACAGCAGAACAGTTTCATACAGAAATACAAAGTGCATCTATAATATACAGATCAGGGTCAACTAAATTTGGTGATTCCCAAGACGATACACACTCGTTTACAGGCTCTTTAGAGTTATCTGGATCTACTACTATAGGAGGAAGCATTGCAAACGCTCACCAGATCACAGGGTCTATAGGTATAACTGGCTCAGCTGATATGGTTGGTGCTATAGATTTAGACGGAGGTATAACAGTAAATGGTTATGCAACTTTATCTCATACAGGTAGTAACGCAGCGACGGTAACTAACGGGTATGTAATATTGAGCGAGGTATCCCAAAGTCTAAATTTTGCAGACGATACTGCGGCAGCATCAGGAGGTATTCCTTTAGGAGGTTTATATAGAAATGGTAACTTTATACAAATAAGAGTTTCGTAACATGGCGGTAAACTATTCTGAATTATCGGGTTCATTAGTAATCACAGGTTCTGTTACTGCCTCACTTGGCTTTAGCGGAAGCTTTGACATTGATGAAACTACAATTAATCACGATAACTTATCAGGATTTGTCGGTAACGAACATATTGATCATTCAAGTGTATCCGTAACAGGTATAAACGGCCTTACCGGTGGAGGTGATATTACAACCAGCAGAACAATTACATTAGATGGAACCAGTGCATATTTTACAGCAAGTGTACAATCTGTTCTAGCATCACATACAGGTTCATTTGCAACCACAGGTTCTAATATATTCTCAGGCTCTCAAAATATTACAGGTTCAATTCAACTTACTGGAAGTGCAGCAATTGGAGGAGATATAACCGCAACTGGAGACATAACAGCCTATTTTTCTTCTGATGAAAATCTAAAAAATAACGTAGAATTAATTCCTAATGCTGTTGAAAAAGTGAAACTAATAAAAGGTGTAAGTTTTGATTGGAATAATAAATCTAATCATGAAGGACATGATGTTGGAGTAATAGCTCAAGATATAGAAAGAGTTTTACCTGAATTAGTTGTTACTAGAGAAAATGGTTTTAAAGCTGTAAAATACGATAGACTAGTTGCCTTATTAATACAGGTCAATAAAGAACTAATAGAACGTATAGAAAACTTAGAAAGTCAATAGTTGTAAAATACATTATTTTTTCGTATCTTATATAAAAATGTGTTATGGTTGTAGAACTAGATAATTTTATTTCTAAAGAAGAATGTGACTACCTTATCGGGGTAATAGAAAAAGACCATACAAGATCGTCTGTGGCTGGATCAGGAAACCAACAATCAGTATATGATGAATCTAGAACATCCTCTACATGTAATCTCTCAGATTCTGATGAAAAAGTTAGTAAGATTAAAAAGAAAATAGCAGCCTATTTAGGTTTACCTATAGGTAGAGGGGAGCCACTACAGGGACAGCTATACGAACCTGGTCAATATTTCAAACCTCATCACGATTACTTTACAGGAGACTCCTACGACAATCACTGTTTATCATCAGGAAATAGAACTAATACCTTTATGATATTTTTAAATGAAGATATGGAAGGAGGAGAAACAAATTTTCCTGATCTTAATAAAAAAATTAAACCGGAGATAGGAAAAGCAGTAACTTGGGACTTAATGATTGACGGTGAGTTTCAAACAGACACTCTACATGAAGGAAGTACTATTGATAAAGGTAAAAAATATATTATAACATCTTGGTGGAGAGAAAACGACTGGAACGGCGGTGAAGATACCAGACTAGCTCAAGTTAAACAAGATACGAAGGTAATTAACAGTAATACATCAAATAAAAAAATAATTACATCAGTAGAAGATTTTCCAAGGTTTACACCGGGAGGGTTTAATGTTATTAAAACTCCTGAAAGAGCATGGAATATTATACAGGAAGTTTATAATTTAGTAAGACACACAGGCATAAGAGAAGATTTCGAATATAAAGAAAACAGTATACCCACAGGGGATTCAGAAATATTAAACTTAGAACAAGTTAGAACTATTAGAGGTATTATACATGAAGAATTAAAAGGAGTACATGAACAATGGTCAGGTACAAGCCTGATACCTTCTTTTGTATACGGTATTAGGTCTTATACTAAAGATGCTACACTTTCTAGTCATGTTGATAGAATAGCTACACATCATATATCTAGTATTATAATAGTAGATAAAGACTTAAACTGCGGTTGTAAACAAACAGTTGGAGGAGAACATGATTGGGCTTTAGACATACAAGATCACGACGGCACATGGCATAAAGTCTATGCAGATATAGGAGATATGATTTTATATGAATCGGCAACTTGTTTACACGCAAGACTAGACCCTTTCAAAGGAAACTTTTTTAGAAATTTCTACGTTCATTATAAACTCAATGACTGGGAATATGCCGGCTAAGTTTATATCATTTGATTCCTGGTGGGGAGGCTTAAATAATATTAGAACTACATACGAACTTGCAGGTGCAATCTCAGTAGTTACTGGTAGGACATTAATTGTACCTCCAAAAATATATTGTCTCTTCCTTAGCGAACATCACGATAAAAAGTCTTTTTTTGATTTTTGGGAACTGTTTGATAAAAATGCTTTTTTCGAAAATTTTAACTGTATAGACTATAACGATGTACCCGAATATGAAAAGTATAACTCAGAAGTACAGTATTACGACGGCATCTGTGATGATATAAAATGTATACCCGACCTTAATCATCCTAATTGGGGACCTGCTAGTGATAGTTTTTTACATGATAGAATATCACCTATAGAGCTTAGAAGTGATGATAAGTTTATACATTTCCCTAGAAATTTATTTGGACATTGGTACTATATAGTGCCTGTAAATAATCCAAAACAAAGACAGGAAATAAAAGATAAAATAAAAAACGGTATTAAAATTAAAGATAAGTATGAAACTAACTTTATAAAAGAACCGTATAATGCTATTCATGTTAGAAGTGGAGACTTTAATCAAGTAAGAGAAAAAGAAACCTCAGCTCTCTTTAACAACTTGAGAGAGAAAGTAGACCAGTATATCAAACCAGATAAACCTCTATATATAGCAACGGATGAAACCGATAGAGAAAGATTTGCTTGTCTCAACGGCTATGATTGTAGGTACTTATCTGATTTTACACAAGCAGAAAATGTAGCAGCATTAGCAATGGATACGTTAATTTGCAGAGACGCAGAAGAGTTTTACGGAACAAGACTTTCTACTTTTTCTGACTATATTAATATTCTAAGGTATTATGAAAATAAAAAAGACTGTAGCAAGACCCTACTCAATTATAAATTCACAGGTCAAGAGTGCTACAGCTGGGATAATTGTTTTGTAAATGAATACTAAATTTGACTTAGGTTTATTTGGAAGCCATAACTCTGCTGTTGCTATAGCAGTAGATGGCGTAGTAAAAGAAGTTGTAGAGCTGGAAAGATGGCTTGGTATGAAAAATGCAGCATTTGCATTTCATTTTCCAATAGATAATCCAAAAGAAGTTCTTAATGATATATTAAATTACTTTAAAGAGAAATATAAAGTAGACAGGTACAATAGAGTAGCATTCAACTGTGATAACGATTTACATAAGACTATACAATGTAATGAAGCTGTATATGTGCCTCACCATACCGCACATTGTGCTAACGCACTATACCAGTCACCTTATGAAAAAGCACTCGTTGTAAGCTTCGATGGAGGTAGTGAAGAAGGTTTTTTTAAAATATTTAATGCAGAAAGAAAAAAAGATCCTGAACTTTTAACTTCTATAGGAATAGATTTATGCGTTACATACGCTGCAGTAGCACACTATTGCTCACCTATAAAACAAGAAGATAACTGGTGGTGGGGTAATTTAGTCTATGCAGGTAAGATAATGGGATTAGCAGGCTCTGGAAAAATTAGAGAAGAGTTTATACCTAAATTTAAAAGTTTCTATTTAGGACAGTCCGTAGATAATGTTAATACTGCTCATGAACGATTTCAAAAATTAGGGATAGACTTTGAACCAGAGGATATGGCTGCAACATCACAACATGTTTTTGAAAGTATATTCGTTGAAATTATTAATGGGTATAAAACAGACTTACCTATCTGCTTTGCTGGAGGAGGCGCAATGAATATAATTAACAATACTTTACATAATGCCTTTGTTTCACCAAATCCGGACGATAGAGGGATAGCATTAGGATGTTTACTCCATATACTAAAACCTAATTACACACTAGATAGCAGGTATATGGGAATGCCTTTTCAAGGGAAAAGCCACAATCCTAAGACACCGTATGAACTAGCTAAAATACTTTCTGATGAAAAGATAGTTGGATTAGTACAAGGAAGAAGTGAACATGGAGCTAGAGCACTAGGTAATAGGTCTATCATATGTATACCAAAAAAAGGTATGAAAGATAAACTTAATAATAAAGTTAAATTTAGAGAACCTTTTAGACCTTTTTCTCCTTTGTGTAGAGAAAAAGATACAGACAAATGGTTTAGAGCACCTAAATTTACTCAATGGATGTCACACAATGCTGAAGTTATTAACCCTATAGACGACATTAAAGACATTATACACTCAGATAATACAGCTAGATTACAGACGATCACAGGACTATCGAACCCTTATTTGTATGAAGTTTTAACAGAGTTAGAAAATTTAGGCTTTGAACCTATAATATTAAACACTAGTTTTAATAAACAAGGTAAGCCCATACTAAACACCTACGATGAAGCTAAATGGATGTTAGACAACACCGGGTTAGATGAGCTTGTAATATTATAATATGTACAATAAAAGCATACTACTTAACATAGCAAGCTATAAAGACCCAGAACTAATACCTACTATTTTGGACTGTATAGACAAAGCTAAATATAAAGATAGGATATTTTTTGGAGTATACGAACAAGATATTTCACATAATGTGGAGTTAGAAGAAATAAAAAATTTAGAGTATAAGTTTGAACACTTTAGCCATAATAAAGGCACAGGTTATTCTAGAAATTATATTAACAAATATTTATATAAGAAGCAAGATTTTGTTTTACAGATTGATAGCCATTCAAGATTTATAAAAGATTGGGATGTAAAGTATCTAGAAGATTTTGATAGAGCATGTAAGCAGTTAGGAATAGAAGATGGTAAGTTAGTTTTGACAGGATTTCCACCAGCATACCATATCGGTGAAACATATGAAATATATACTCAAAGGCCGGTAAATAGCTGGGTAGTTCCAATAGGAATAGCCCCATCGCCGAGCCATCATATTAAGGCTGATAGTAGAGCATTTAGGTCCGAATTTGAACTTACTGTTTATGCTTCAGGAGCAAACACATTTATGCCCGGTAAATTTGCATCTGAAAGCACTTATGATAAGTATGTAGATCCGTATAAAGATCAAGAATTAATTTCATTAGCTTGTTTTTTATACGAGTATAAGTTAGCAGCTTCTTTGAAGCCTAAGTTATATCATTGTTATAATGACAATACTCCTGGCAGTCCTAATAAGTATAGAACGCTAGTAGGTGAAGATAAGTTAGAATTTTATGAGCCGTACGAAGGACCATTAGAGGCTTATAGAGATAAATTTAGTAATAAAGTAGACGAATGGGTAGAGTACATTCAAAAAAATATTAAAAAATATAAAAATGCTTAAAAAAATTAAACCAAAATATAATTGGAGTTATTTTCTTCCACCAAATCAAGACTACTCAGTTCATAAAGGAACTTGTCTAGCTCACCAATTAGACGAATTAACGGATATTCATAAAGAGTATGGATTAGGAGAAACATATACATCTGAAAATACTGTTATAAGACAGCTGTGGTACGATAACAAAATGGTAGATTTTGAAGACCTAGGTAAACAACTTAACATGGAAGTTATAACTGTCTCGTCTATACTTCAACCACCTGGTAATACTATCGCGTTACATAGAGATACTTTTTTTCAGATAAACAAAAGATTTCCTGATGATAAAAGATTAAAGGTAAGAGCGAATATTTACTTAGAAGATTGGAAGGTAGGACATATGATACAGTATCAAGACACAAACGATTTAAATACTTGGAAGACATCTGACAATTGGAAAGCAGGAGAAGGTTACTTATGGTCATCAAAACCATTGCACCTATCAGCTAATGCTGGTATGAAAGATAAGTTCACATTACAAGTTTCAGGTTTTTATTTAGGATAAAATATGTGGTTATACAAAGGAAAAGTTATTAAAAGCATAGAGGATATGCCAAAAGATTCATTTGGTTTTATATATGAAGTTATTCATAATCCAACCGGACAAAAATACTTAGGTAAAAAAGTATTAGAGTTTAATAGAAAGCTACCTCCACTCAAAGGTCAAAAAAGAAAGAGAAAAGTCGTCAAAGAATCAGATTGGAAAACATACTACGGTTCTCACCAGACTATTAAGACGTTAATCAAGGAAGGCAAACAAGAAGAATTTAGCAGAGAGATACTACAGTTTGTACCGACTAAAAAGCTTTTAACATATTTTGAGTGTAAATACCTATTTATAAATGAGGTATTAGAACAAGGAGAGTATATTAATGATAATATATTAGCTAAGTTTTACCGAAAAGACTTTAATTATGAA
>Ga0181377_1000852_pt1 | contig 10641 bp, 8 predicted proteins | sample LowvirmetaG_9_FD_130160 | JGI IMG/M metagenome (GOLD analysis project Ga0181377, IMG submission 130160) | Marine viral communities from the Subarctic Pacific Ocean - Lowphox_13 viral metaG | ecosystem: Environmental > Aquatic > Marine > Oceanic | place: Subarctic Pacific Ocean | collected 2015-12-10
AATATACCTGGGTAGGGGATTCTATTTACATGAACATCGTAAAATGACATGAATATACCAATTACAAGGGAAGGTTGATTATACTGTTTATTACCTAAAACATCTTGTAATGTATAATCTATACCTTTAATTTCTACTATAGGGTCGGTAGCGTCTTTTACATATTTTTGATATAAAATAGTACCATCTGCAGGAGCATAAAAATGTTTATGATCTATATAGTTAGGACGCATAGGGTCTCTAAAGAAAAAAGTATTTGATAATTCACCTACTTCTAATTTAGAAAGTTCTGCAACTTCTCCTTCTAACCAATCTTCTAAATGTTGAGCCATTAAAGGAGAGATTTAGTTTCGTCAACATAATTTAGATACATCATCATACAACTTAACATAGCTCCTGATTTCATAAATTCTGAGATGTTAAAAAATACTGGTTCTAATCCTTCGTTAAAGCATATTTTTTCTAATGTATTAATTTTAGCTTTTTCAGCTTCATAATTTTCATCTGCTCTAGTAAGTTCAGAAATATTTGAGGCACATAAAATCATATTACCTAATCTAACAGAATTAGCAATACCGTTGTAGGTATCATCAACACTTATGTCTATTATGTCAGTATATTGTGATATTTGCGTTAACTCCTTAGGGTCGAAGAGCTCCGTGCAAATTAATGTTTTATCTTTAGTTAACGGGAAGATGCAACAATCAAGATGGTAAAGATATTCATCTACCATTTCGATTTTAATGATATTCATGTCAAATTCTTTTTCCATCCATTCAAAAGCCCGAATATCGGATCGTTGACCATATCCTCCTATGTAAATATTGTCATAAAGATATTTTAAATCAGCTTCTCCTTCCCATTTAAAAGGACATGTGTGGGTTTTATACCCCATTGATTCAAAAAATGGCTTTCCAACTTTTTCCTCTCCTTGTCTAGGTTCAGAAGTGAAATTAGACATGATAATATTATTTGAATCCTTAATGTGAGGTAATTGTAACCCCATATTAGCTACATATACTAAATCTTGGAAGTTACCTTCAGCAGGTAAAGTATAAACTAAAGAATTACCAGCTACGAATTGATATAAATCTAAAAATTGTCGGTAAGCATTTCCTTTATTTACTTTTAATTCTTCTTCTTTCATTTCTTGCATCCAGATATTATTAGGGACTGCAGTGTCTAAAGTAAAAGGGAAGTTCATAACGAATGCCGGGATAGGCAGTTGAGAAGGTGTTTCTTTCATTTTTTAAAACTATTTAATTATTTCCTATAAATATGTACTAACTACTAGAGGTACAAAAAGCCCCACCGAAGTGGGGCCTTTCTTTAACGTATGTTAAAATCTATATTAGAGGGTATTTAAACCATTAACGTAGATCTTAGCGTAGTATTCAGGTCTTAACATCTTCTTAGCGTAACGAGTCAAGAGACCTTTTCTTGGAGTGAAGGTCGTTGGATCGTACACAAGAGGAGTCATAATTAATGGAATATATGGAGCAAATGTTGCACCTGTTTCCAAGAATTGTGAACCTTTATAACCCAACAAGATTGTATTTTCAGTCATGTATGGGTTCTTATAAACTTGGTACTTGCTGTTCAAGTTACCAACTTTTTGAATACCGAACGCGTAGTTCATAGTATCAGCATCAGCTCCGTCAGAAGCAGCAAATCCTGGAATTGATTCTAAGATAGTACCGATTGTTGGAGAGCAAACTAAGAAGTTAGCACCTCCACGTAAAGTAGCCTGGTGGATCTTATTACTTACTTTATTAATCTTAGTACCGAGGGTTTGGAACCACTGGCCTTGAGTGTTGAAGAATCCGAGGTCTGCGTTTGAAGGAGCATCGGTAGTACCGTCATAGGCTCTGTTATTAACAGCTGACCAGTATTCGGTAGTTAATGCATTTTCTAACAACATACCCATGATTTCCAAATCAATTTCAAGAGCGATATATTCACTCATGATTGAAGTTAACTCAGCCTCAGCATCTAAACTGTGGTAAGCATTCAAATCTTGAGCAAATTCAGGAGTCCATACAGCTTTAAGCTTTTTAGTCTTAGCAACAATTGCTTCAGACTTCATCTTAACGTTGATCTCAGGAATATCGATAGTAGCATTTGCGCCGTTTAAGCTAGTATTGCCATCTTCGAAATCACCTCTCTTGTTATCAGTTGGCTGTTGTACGTAAGTAACTACTACACCCGATGCAGCAACACCATCAGTACCTAATGCATATAATTCAACATCAGTACCATTAGCAGCTACTGTATTGTATTGAGGGTAATTAGTAGTGATACCAGTAGCACCAGAAACGAAGAAACCTCTAACACCTTCTAAGTCAGGTTCATTAAAGACACTAGTAGCAATAGTAATCTTCTTCAAGGTACCATTAGAAACAGAAGCAGATAAATCTGAATCGTATCCTACATCAGCCCATGATGCAGATGTGGATGTTCCATTAGCCGCAGATTGAGTAGTATTTGAAGAGTAAGTCCACTTACCAGCACCGTATAAACCATCAGTTACAGGGTCTACATCAGTTTTACCGTAAAGCGATCCTGCACCAAATACATCACCACCATTAGTAAATTTACCACCTTGAGTTGGGAACGCACCGTTACCTCCATATTGGAAATCAAGGAAGAAAACGAGTCCAGAAGGTAAGCTCATTGGTTGGACCGAAACGAAATCTTTCGCTGCGATTTGACCAAATACCTTTCTTACGAGAGGTAAAGCAATACCAGCCCACTGTTCACCAGTACCAGCTGAAAAGCTACCACCGTTACTAACACCACCACTAGTTTGAGACGACTCAACAACGAGTTGCTTCGCCTGATTTTCGAGGATTAAAGACATGTTGTTTTTCTCAGTTTCGTTACCGATACCTTCTAACAATCCTGTCTTGTTCCACTTATTAGCCAACTTCGCGGCATCAGACTGAACTGATTTCCACTGGTTGGAGCTCTCTAAGAGAGAATTTAAGTTTGACATTTTTTGTTTTTTTAAAATTAAGTTAAAATTATTTAATACCTGCAAGTTGTTGGAAACGATTAACCATAGCATCTTCTTGAATAACGTTTTCAGTTATAGGACGCTTAGGAGCAACACCCGCGGGTTTAGAAGCAGCACCTAATGATTCTCTAATGTTAGATTTTTTAGTTTTAGCAACTAAATTTTCATTAAGAGTTTCAAAAATGGTTTTTGCTTGCTTGACTGTTTCGGCTTTATCAAAAGCCTTAAGAACCTTAATTTTCTGATTTTCTGTGAGGTTTTTACCTCTGAAAATTTTATTAGTATATAAGAGCTTAGAATTGAGTAAGTTAACCTCGTTAAGATCAGAACGTAATTGCTCGACAGCGGATTTTGCTTCTTCGAGTTCTTCCTTCATTTTTTCTTTTTCTTCATCAACTTTTTCTTCTTTACCTTCTTCAAGGTCAATATCGTCAATTTCAATGTCTACGTCAGCATCTCCTTCCGAGCCATCGTCAGTATCCTCATCTTCTTCAGCTTCGGATTCATCTGCATTTGGTCCGGGAACAAGTTCACCGTCTTCGATCATATCTTCAATGATATCTTCGATCATAGTTTTTAACTCATCTTCACTCATATCCTCGAGGTTAATTTCATCATCCATTTCTTCAGCTTCATACATGTTTTTTTCTTCATCCATGTCCTTTGTTTCGTCCATGTCTTTAGTTTCGTCCATGTCTTTAGCTTCATCCATGTCTTTTTCTTCCTCGAGTTCTAACTCAGCTAGAATTTCTTCTAAGTTAAGTTCTTCGTCCATGTCCTCAGCTTCATCCATGTCTTTCTTGCCGTAGCCTTCATCCATGTCTTTTTCTTCATCCATGTCCTTTTTACCGTACGCTTCATCCATCTCTTTCTCTTCGTCCATCTTCTCTTTATCAACTTCAGCAAGATCAGTTTCATCTAAATCTTCCATTTCATTGATTTTTTGAGCAAGCATGTCCTTAAGATGAGGGGTAAAAGCTTCTTCTAAAGCGGCCTTCGCATTAGCGATAGCTACTTCTTTAACTGCTTTAGCATCCGCAATAGCGTCTGCTAACAAATCTCTGTTTGCCATTGTTCCTAAATTTTTTTTGGGAAAGTACGCTTATTCTGTAGAAGCGTAATAGTGATTAATAAATTGATAATCGGTATCGTATAGACTGACGATACATTTTTCACGTGTAAATATATAAAAAAAAGGGAAGATGCAATTTTAGCACCTTCCCTTTAATATTTTACAAAAAAAAAATTTATATAATGGGACATTGCCCATTATTACAAAGAATTTCTGTGATTATTTCGTTAACTTTATAATATTCCTTTGTTGAGAGGAATTTAGAATCTAAACCTTCCTGTATAGGGGCAACATATGCTCCTGGAGTTGAGGGAGTTGATACAAAATCCCAACATAATAGTTCAAAATCATCTTGGACTTCTTGTACTCCATCTGATCCAGGTTTTAAACTACCCATCCCTCTTGAAGATACACCTACCGTAATCCCATTTTTAAACAGCTCTGTTAGTATATTACCTGAAGGAGTTGGGAGGATTTCAATTTTGCCTATTACATCATCTCCCTTCCAATAAATATCTTTAATGTTATGGGAAACATTTTTTAAATTAATAATAGAAGAATCAGGATGATCAAGTTCACCTAATGCTCTATTTTCTGCTATTGGTCCTTTTTTATAATTTTCAACCTCTCTTTCTAAAATTTTTCTAGGGTAAAATCTACCGTTACCATTTTTGGTTTCAGCTGATTGTAGTCTACCCTCAACAAGCAGGTTACCTCTTTCGGTTTTAACCGCTTCGGTAATTGACTGTGGGGAAACCGTAAAAAGTTGGGTTTCTATGAGGGTTTGGCGAATCATTTACCTCCAGTCATATTATTTTTGTCTGCAGAAGCTTCCATTAATTTTTTTTCTAATTCCTTAATTTCCTTTTCAACTTCTTTAAGTGCTTCTTGATTAATAAATTCTGAAATGGATTCATCTTCACTTACCATCATAGCTTTTTTTCTTTCTGCTATTGCTTTTTCATAAATCTTAGCTTCAACTTTCTTTTTAGCAATTTCTCCTAAACGTTCAGCTTCTTTAAGCACTTCAGGCATTTTCATTCTGCCTTCTTTTTTCATCTTAGATTTTTCAATTTTTTCTCCTTTAGCAACCCCTGCTCCGTAAATGTTTTCTTCACCTTTTTTACCTAATCTTTTAGCATCATCTGCTCTTTTGGCATCGGTGTCGCCTTCATCTACTTTTTCTTCTTCATTTAAAAAAGCTTCAAATTTATTTTCATAATTAGTTTTAGGTCTATCTAAGAATGGATTACCTACCGAAGGTATTCCAGCCACTGCTTCTTCTAATAATTCTTTAAGATCTGTTGATTTACTCATTTTATTTTCTTTTAAGTCTCCGTAGCCGGATGATTTGTGTTTACCTTTTGGTTCTTCTTGTTGTTTTAATTCTTCATATCCTAAACCATCTACTTTAAAAGCAGCATTTTTAGTATAAAAAATTGGGTCTTTTTCTAAATTTTTAGCAACTATTTTTTTTGCTCCTTCTAAATCTAATTTGGAATCTTTTTCTAACTCAACTCTGACACCATTAAGATATTGGTCAAATATTTGGTTATTCAAATTTTTAGGATCTTTATAGTCATATCCTGTAGTTTCAGCTTCTTCTACTTCTTTAGTAGTTTTTTTCTCATCTGCTTTAACTTCTTCATTAACAAATTTATCAAATGAGGTGAATGGGTTTAACCCAGCAGAAGGCATTAAAGGAAAAATATTTTCACTAATTACACTACGTTGCTTTAATAATTTAGCAGTTTGATTAAATGTAGAGGCATTAGGAACAATATCAGGAAATAAACGCTTTGCTTCTTTATTGAAAATGCCTTTATGTCCTTTTCCTTCTTTAATTAAATTATATTGTTCTTGAAGTGTTTTCATGGTTATAAATATTAATCCTTATATAAATCTACATAATCAAATCCCTTTGATTTTTTTCTTAAAGCCTTTCTATCAACTGGTGTGTACCCCATTTTAATATATTGACTATCGGGGGCAGGTGAATTTTTTTTCCTAAAAGCATATTTAGTTAAATACCCTCCTGCTGCACCCGAAGTACTAATTTCTTGAACGGTTTGTCTGATTAAACTATATTGATCAGGATAATTTTTTCTAAAAAATGTTCTAAACTTATTAAAAGTATCAGCAACTTTTTTATACTGGTCTTTATATTCTTGATCTCCTCTTAATTCTTTTTGAGTAGTTAAATCCTTAGCAACTTCTTTAGCTTTATCTAAAGTTTTAAATAATTCTATAAAACTTGGAAGATCAATAATAGCATGAGTTATACCTCCCCCTTCACTTCTTTCTTCAGGTTTATTAGCTTTAGCATAATAAGTTAAATTATCAGAAAAAAAATCCTCGTTACTTACAGGACCATATTTATCCTCAATTTTTTTAATAAAGTTAGGATTTAGCTCTGAGGGTTTGATAGGCATTATTGGTTTGTTTTATTTAATTCTTCAGTTAACTCATAGTACTGAAGTAGATTAATTAAATCGTCATTATTGATTCTAGCCCCCTTATTTATTTCTTTAAGTAATTTAACTACTTCTAAAATTTTAATTTTAGTAGCATCATCTTTTATTTTTTTAACTTGAAGATTTAGTAATTTTTTAACTTCGTTAATTTTACTATTATAAATTTCTTTTAAACGAGGTGTATTGTCAATTGAGTTCATAAACTCTTTAAGTACTTCTTTTTGCCCCTTATTTAAATTAGCATATTTACCATTAAACTTTTCAAGCATTACTTTATAGGTAAGTACTCTTAAATCTTTATCATACTTAGCAAATTCTTCAATTAAATCCTGTTTAACTTTTTTCTGTGATACAGGGTGTTCAGTTAAACATTCTAATATAGTAACTTTATTATCTATAATTGCATTTGTTTCAGATAATTTATCCGAATTATAAATTTCTATTAATTTATAAAAAGCAGCATACCCCTTATAATTGGGTACCTGGTGTCTAAAGAATTCATTTATATTATAGTATTTTCTTATTTCGTTAATAAGATTATACTTTTCTCTTCTTAAAGCACTTCTATTTAATTTACGGGTAGCTTCAAGTACAGTATTTAAAGTTATTTCTGCTTTCCCTTCACTTAAATTTTTAGTTTTAAATAAGGTTTCATATAATTTGTATTCTTTTCCTAATTCAGTTTTAGCAAATGCTGTTTTCAGCAAATTGAGGGAAGGAGACGAACCACCGTTAAGAGTATCAGCAGTTATTTGTCTCACTAGAAGCTCAAATAAAAGGCCCGTATTTTTATACTTAGAATGTTTAATTTTCATCAATAGGCTTTTTTATAAATATATAAAGATTTTTACTCCTTTAACTGTTTTTCATCAAGCAATGAATCTTCTTGTTCAAATACTAACTGTTTACGATTAATTGGAATCTTTTTAAGCATATTTTTATTTTGTAAATAAGCTGTTTTAGCTTCCAAAGCTAATGGAGAACCACCTTTATATGTAGGTTTTATAGAATCAGATTCATTTTCCTTACCTTTCATAGCATCAACTCCTAATCTATCTTTACTAAAGTTTCCATCTTGAGTATTAATATTTGAAACTTTTTCTTCAGGGCGACCTAATTCTTTTTCGTTATATCCTGCCGGGACATTATCAGGGTCATCATAATATCTACCTTTACCATATAGTGAAGCTAAATCATGAGGTGTGCCATATGATTCTCCTGATTCTACTGGGTCGTTGCCTTCAGCTTCTAGTTGACCATTACGAAATTTACGCTTAGAATCTTCTCTTACTAAATCTCTAAATTCATGGTATTCGTCTTCACTTAAGTGGAATAAATTATCATAAATAAAGTCAGATGGAAATAATTTTGAATCCATCATTGATGACGCTAAATCTATTTTTTCCTTCATTAAAGCTACCCTTTCTTGATCATAGATTATTGAAGGAGTAGTTAGATTAATTTCAAAATTGACTAAATCATCACCATCATACCCCTGAGTGTAAAGATGGACAACTGCGATTTTATATAATTCTGAAAGCATAATTTTTTGGATACGTTCTACAGTGCGAGCAAACCTAATATCCCTTGCGGCTAAAGTAGCTTTACCTTCTGTATCTTCGCCATAACCCATAAAAGCTTTTGGAACTTTAAGAGCAGCAAATAATTTATTTCTTAAATATTCTACATCAGTAATACCATCGTATTGTAATCCAGGAGTAGTTTCAATCTTTGTAGAAGCGTCATTACCCCTTAATGGGATATAAAAATCTTCTAAAAGATTCTGCATATTATATTTTAAATTATAATCCCCAGTATTTTGATCAATGAAAGGAGTACGTTTCATTTTGGAAATTGTTTTTTCCATAAAATTTTCTATTTCAGCTGGAGGGATAGAACCTACATTAACATAGAAAATACGTTTTTCGGGGGCACGGACAATTCTATGTACTAACATAGCATCTTCCATTAACACATATTGCTTAAATAGTTTACGAGCGGGTTCAATATAACTTCTACCATATGGGAGATAATTTACATCCGAAAGAAGCCTAAAATGAGCTATTTCATAATTATCAAAATAAATAGCTTTTGTATTATTACTATTCCCACCTGAACTTTGGAGGCCTCCAAAATAGCCCCCATACTCCCCACCACCACTTAAACCATCGGGATCAAATTTAAATTTAACTTCTACTTGGTGATTATTAGATTCACTGATTTTTTCTTCTCTAATAATGTTATAAGCCGTATAGGGGATTACATTGTATACACCAAATTCTTCGGCTATTTCAAGTTTTAAGAAAAAGTCACCATACTTACACATCTGGCGAACCCACATCCAAAGATTAAATTCTATATTTAAAACATCATAAAAAAGATTATAAAGAATTTTTTGAAGATTTTCATCTGATGATTTAATTTGAAGTACCTCCCCCATATCATTTTTAAGGGTAGATTCATCACACAAAATATCTAAAGCAGAAGCGATGATAGCATCAGTATCCATCGCTTCATAATCAGAATATAATTGTGTTCTTAATGTTTGATAATTAAGAGCAGGGTTGTAAACAGGCATTTGATTTGTAGTATACAATCTATTGTATCTATCAATCATTGAATTAGTTTCAACTTGCCCTGTTTGTTGATATTTACTAAAGTCTAATGTCTTTAGTTTACTTCCTCCTACATTACGAATTAGTACGTCTGTAGAAAATAATCTGCTTAATCTTGTAAATACGCTTGTATCAGCCATGGTATATTAATATATGAATAAATATTACAGAATCCAACTAAAATCCTCAGTCCCCCCCTTTCCATTATCCATATGGTAGGGATTATCTTTACCTGTGGAAAAATATGCTCCTTGATAATTAACTGTGGTTTTGTTAAAAGATCCTAAAGCTGCTTTTGTAACATCTAATCCGTGTTGTCTAAATTTAAGTGCGGTATCTCTTACATAAAGGCCTATGCCAAAACTCATAACTAGGTCATCATTATATCCTATTTGAGCTTCGGCTCGACCATACTTCCAAATAAAAGTTTTCATTTCTTCAACCAAACGTTTTGATTGTATTGTAACTCCTTTATCACTAACATATTCCTGAAATTTGCCAATGACCATAGGGCGAGTTCTACTAGACATAGTAAAACCAGCAGTCATATTAGAATTATTTTCATAATTTTGAATGTACGATTCTACATTAACATTATCCGCTTTAGGGGAATAATATAAATTTTGATAACCTTTTTCAATTATAGTTTGAATCGTACTCCAACCAATATTTGCATTTTCAACTACAAGTAATGCATTATTATACTCAGTAGCAATTGCAGTAAGAATATTACCAAAATCTTTAGTTCCTACCTGTCCCTTATATTCACCTACTTGGGTGGCGTTTTCAATATCAAATATATGAAATGCTGAGTAGTCTTTACCATCCCCCCTAGCTACGTCAGCTGAGATCATGTATGATCTAGTGTAGTCTGCGGGTTCCCAAATCCATAAATTTTGGTCTACTCCTCTTCTTTCAAGGGGTTCTCTAATAGTGGTTTTTTCTATAAATTCCATGTATTCAGGATAGAATACAACATCGCCTGAAGTACTAAAATCACAATCACATTCTTGTGCTGCCATTCTAGGATCTCCTAGTAATTCATCTTGTCTATCTCTCCAAATTTGGTCTCGTTCAGGGTGAACATACCAAGGAAGTTTAATAGGTAAAAAGTCGTTTTCTTTAGCTTCAGCTCTACTCCATGTTTGGTGAAACCAATTACCTGTACCATAAGGAGTAGATAATGCTATACAACCACCACCAGTAGCAAGGGTTTGTTGGGCAGAAGCCCAAATCTCACCAATATTTTCAATAAATGCAGCCTCATCAATTAATAGAAGTGAAACTGCTTCTGATCTACCAGCATCACTTGATGCCGAAGTAGCTTTTATTTGAGAACCATTAGCTAGTCTAAGAGTTAGTTTATTGTTTTCTTCGTAATCTACTTTAAGCCATGAAGGTAAATTTTCATACATAAATTTAACCTTTGTAACCATATTTTTAGCAGTTTCCTGCTTTGTAGCA
>Ga0181377_1000853_pt1 | contig 10630 bp, 24 predicted proteins | sample LowvirmetaG_9_FD_130160 | JGI IMG/M metagenome (GOLD analysis project Ga0181377, IMG submission 130160) | Marine viral communities from the Subarctic Pacific Ocean - Lowphox_13 viral metaG | ecosystem: Environmental > Aquatic > Marine > Oceanic | place: Subarctic Pacific Ocean | collected...
CAGCCTATGAAGGTTCTAAAGATAGATTATCTAATTTTAGAAATTACAACGGTGTTTTTGCAGGTCAAGTTGTTACTCTTTTTGGACAATCATTATCTAGCTCTAGCAGTTGGACTAATCAAGTACTAGCTCTTGATAGTGCTTACATAGGGCATGATGTTAAGTTTATATGGCACTATATTAGTGGAACTGGCTTTAGAGGAGATCTACAAGTTGGTGGAAACGCAACTCTAGGCACAACAACTTTTGATTTTGATACTTATTCAGGAACAGCATGGCAGACTAGTAGAAGTGATACTGCTTCTTATTCAAGCGTGACTTGGTTTGACATAGCTACAGGTACAACTGCTTTAAGATGGAACAAAAGAGCTAACAGCGCGCCTCCATCGGGAGGAACTGGTTTATCGCCACCACCATATACAGGGGGAGACAGCACTTATTATTATGCTGAAACATCTAGTCCAGGATATTCAAATAAAAATTTTTGGTTAAGAAGCCCAACGGTTTCAATAACTAGTGGTAACCAAAGTTTAGATTACTGGAGAGGTAATCTTGGTTCAAATATGGGCTTTTTATATATTGCTGTAGAAGTAATGACATAATAGTAAAAATGGTATAAAACCAGTGATAATAGAAATATACCTGCTCGGTGAGAGCGATAACCAATGTCAAACTAAAACCAAAACCAATGACACTATTTTACCAGACTAATACGTGGACTAGTCAACCACAAATTACGGAAGAAACCAAGAAAATTTGGGAACACATAGTTCAGAAGAAAAACTGGAGGATTGTACAACTACCAAATGGATTTTACCAAACAGAATACCTTGATCCTAAAAAAGAAGATTGTTGGATCGATGTAACGAGACGCGAAACAATGGAAGGCGCTGAATCAGCAATAGATGCTTCTATTAACCATTATGAGAAAAAATTAGCTCATATTCGTGGACCACAAGTCGTTAAGACTTTTAAATAAAATAAATCAAATTAAATTAAATTAAATTATGTCAGACTTAATAGTCAAGAACCTTAACTTTGGTGACAAAGCTAGGGAAGAAGTATTTAAAGGTATAACAAAACTCACAACTGCTGTTAGCTCCACGCTTGGGGCTAGCGGTAAATGTGTGATGTTAGAAGATAACGCTGGAAGACCAGTGATTACAAAAGATGGTGTAACGGTCGCAGACTCGGTAATACTAAGAGATCCTGTTGAAAACATGGGTGCTACTTTACTAAAAGAAGCTGCTCGAAAAACAGTTAGAGAGGCCGGCGACGGAACAACTACAGCCACTGTTTTAGCTCATGCTATATTAGAAGAATCTTACAAAGTTATTAATAAAACTAATTCTAGAGATTTAAAAGAAGGTATAAACAAGGCTGTTGACAAAGTTGTAGAATTTTTAAAACAAAACTCTACTGAAGTAAAAAATGGTATGCTTACACAAGTGGCAACTATATCTACAAACAACGACGAGCATTTAGGTGAAATCATATCTAATGCTTTTAAAGCTGTAGACAACACTGGCGTTGTAATGATGGAAACATCTCCAGATGGTAAGACAGAGTTTGAAGTAGTAGAAGGAGTACAATACAATAAAGGTATTACAAATTCTCATTTCATAACTAACAAACAAAGCAAGTCCGCCGAACTAGAAAACCCACTAGTATTGCTAATTGAATCTCCTGTAGAAACAATTAGGCAAATTCAATCAGTGCTAGAGTACGTAATAAAAAACAACAAACCTTTGCTTATTATAGGCGACTTAGAACAAGGTGTTTTATCAGCTCTAGCAATGAATAAAATGAAAGGTAACATAAAGGTTAATGTTATTAACGCTCCTACTTACGGAATAAACAAAAAGCAAATGCTTGATGATTTATGCCTATTAACAGGAGCTACTATAATAAATGAAGATCTTGGTGATGATATGGATTTAATTCAAGTCGAGCACCTAGGTACGTGTTTAAAAAGTATAACAACTCACGATAGTACAATAATTCAAGTGGCTCAAGCTTCGCAAGAAATAAAAGCTATAATAGAAGATATAAAAGAAAAACTATTAAAAGAGAAAAACTCTAACAAAGTAATTAGGTTAGAAAAAAGATTAGCTATGTTAGCTGCTAGAATTGCTATAGTAAAAGTAGGCGCTAACTCTGAAATTGAATTAAAAGAAAAAATGGATAGGGTTGAAGACGCTATCTGTGCTACAAAAGCTGCGGTTAAAGAAGGTATAGTATCGGGTGGAGGTATTGCTCTGCTTAATGCCTCTAATAATATCAAATCAAATAATATTGGTGAAGATGTGCTGCTAAAAGCAATACAAGCTCCTTTTAAAACAATATTAGAAAACGCAGGTATAGAAACATTTGATCAAGACGCTAAAAATGGTTTTGGTTTAGATGTGGTTACAGGAAATATGGTAAACATGATTGATTCAGGTATTATAGATCCTCTACTTGTTACTAAAAGCGCTTTAACGAATGCAGCTTCTGTGGCTACTACTATATTGTCAACTGATTGTGTAATAAATAATCTTAGAATTGATGAAGGCAATAGGTAGAAATTTAATAATAAAGAAAACAAAAGAAGGCACCACTAAAACTAAAGGTGGTCTGCTTCTTGCTGAGAACCAAAGAGAGGATATAAGATACGTAGAAGCAACTGTTATATCAGTTGGAACAGAAGTGTTAGGTGTTAATGAAAAAGACATTATATTCTACGATAGGCATGCTGGTCATAAAATAGAAATAGATAAGCAGTCTTATAATGTTATAAAAGCCCAAGATGTAGTAGTTGTGACATGAGATCGTTAACAGCTAGTGACATTAAAGAATTAAACCTACTTAAGCATTACAGAATAATTAGAAAGTGGGCATGTAAAAATAATGATTTAAAAGATGCTGATCTAGAGTTGTTGATTTATTTAGATTCTATTGGTTTGTTTAATATAAAAGACTTTAAGCAAGGTACGTATTCTTATAGTTGGGATACTAGAAGATGGAGTAGGCTTATTGATGAAGATTGGATAGTTATTTGGAGAAAAAGAAACAGGACTACACAGAAGCATAATATGTATCAAGTGTCCTTTAAATGCAAACAGCTTATACACAGAATATATAGAATAATGCTAGGTGAAGAAGATCTACCTACAAGCAAAAGAAGAAATAAATTAATAGCTGGCAAAAGTTACACTGACAAGGTTTTTACAAAAGCCATATATGATGTAAACAAAGATAAAAATAGATAAAATGGGAAAAGGAGGACAAAGAATGCATGCTGGAATGGATAAAGAAACCTATGACAGACATTACGCAGCAAACAAAACCATAGGTGGACACCATGGTATCGAAGGGTCACCAAACAAGCAATTGGTGGACCGATTACCAGCTTTAAGCCCTGATATTATAGAGAAACTAAGACTTAGAAAGCTCACGAGTAGACGTAGTCAAAGAAAAGCTTTAGAAAAGCAAGGTTACCAAAATAGAGCTAGTACTTTTGGTTACGCACAAACAGCAAGACCTGGTCAAGTTAAAAAATTACCAGGAGATATGACTATTAATCAAAATGCGCAACAGCAACCAACAAATACTATAGATAATACTATTCAACCAGAACCGTCTTATGATCCACTTACTCAATACAATCCAGCTGATTTAGATCCAACTGGTGGCGCGGCTTTAATACCGCCGTCAAATGAAGCGGCTAATTTAGCAGATCCTGCTACAAGAAGCTTTGGTGTAGCTGGCGCTGCAGATAATATGTTTGGAACACCATTTCAAAGACAGAGATCTGTAAGTAAAAAATATTGTAAAAAAAATAAATAAATAAACTATGAATCACGATATTGACAAAATAAGAAAAAACCCTAAACTAGAAGGTCAAGTAGGAGAAAACGCTGTTTGGGACGGACCATTAGATAAAACTGGTTTTCCTATGGGTGAAGGATCTAGCTCTGGAATTACAGGTATGCAAGTATCTAAATATCCTACAGCTTATTCAGCTGGACCAATAACGTCTAAGAGTTCTTTATATTCTAAGAAATAATGTACACATCACCACTTTTTAAAGATTTCCCTGAAATCAAAGATAAAAATAAAGGCAAGTTTACAGCTTGGGCAAAGAAAAACGGGTTCAAAGACGCGTGCTCTGCAGCTACGGCTGTTATGGCCAAAAAAAATAAATACAGCGATGAAGTAGTCAAAATGGCTAACTACGCAAATAACTTCGGTTGTAAAAAAAAATAAATGAAAAGTAATTCACCATTCAAGCAAGATAAGTGTGCTGCAGCTTGGGCAAAGAAAAAAGCAAGCTATATGTCAAGAAAGTCTAAGACTGGTCTAGACATGTCTAAGAAAAACAAAGCTGGAGGATATGATAAAAAAGAAATTCCAATAAGCGCAAAAGAAAACTTAGCTGAATATAACAGAGAAAAAGGAGAATTTGAATGTGTTAACGGAAAAATTGTTCTTAAGAAAACTGGCGACGATCAATAACAAATAAAACACAATATGGCATTTCATATAAATAGTCCTTTTCACATGGAAGATAAACAATGTGAGTCATGGAGAAAACAGGCAGCCAAACTTGACAAAGAGGTTAAAGCAATGCGAGCTGAAAGTAAGAAAACAGGTAAGGTAACAAACTGGGATGCTAAAGCAGATGAATTGTCTAGAGTAAGAGAAAGAATAGCAGAAAAATGTAAAAAATAATATATATGGAATTTTCATCACCATTCATGGCAAAAAGCCCGCTTCATCAAGGAATTGAAGACAAAAAACCTTCTGTTGTAGAGACAGACGCTAGCAAAGAAAAAAGAGAGTTATCTCAAAAAACAAAAGATTCTTTACAGCAAAAAGCCTGTAAAAGAGATAAACCTTTTTATAGTAAAAAACACGGAAAATACGTTGAATGCGAAGATGGCGTATTAACAAATACACCAAAAAATACATCAACATACGAAAAATTATAACTATGAGTTCACCATTTCAAAAAGCCTTTTCGGCTAAATCACCACTACCAAACCATGGTAAGATACAAAAAAAATTAGACAAGCTTAATAAAAAATATGGTGACACTGATTTCTACGAAAGAGAAGATGTTCAAAATTTAATTAAGAAAAAAACAGCCGCAAAAGAAGCTCACAAGTCTAATAAAAAACCTCTACCTATTGACGACAAAAATAGTTATGAATATGACTATGATCAAAACGAAGATATTACTACAGCTAAAAAAGCTCCATTAAAAAAAAACTATAGTCCTTTAGAACAAGGTGGTTATGTTGGAGGCGGTATGAGTGCTAGTGACTATGCGCAAACTTCCGATCTTTACCAAAACATGTTTAATAAAATAGAGTCTGGAACTAAGCAGTTTATGGACGGTCAAGCTGATGTTGAAGCAAGAGCTGAGGCTGGAGAAGCTAGAGCGCTAAGAAGAGATAGAAAGTTCAAAAAAAAAGGAGCTTCAATGAGTAAAAAAAGACAAGCCAGGTTTAATGAAAAAACTGATGAAGTTAGTCAAAGAGCTGCTGATTTTAGATCTTTAGCTGATAATAAACAACAAAGAGCTATAGATATAGCCAATGGTACAAATTCAACACAGACTACACCGCCAGTAACACCTCCAGTGACACCTCCAACACCACCAACACCACCCGCAGCTAATCAAGCTGTACCTGATAACGCATTTACTAAACTATTTAACACGGTTCAAGCTATTGCATCATCAACTAACGCTAAGGCTGTTGATGATTTTAATAAGATTTTAGATCCAAATAAAAATAATCAAATACAAAACAAAAATAGCTAATGGGACACAAAGGACATTACGGACAATATACTGGTAACGCTAAATGGTCAAAAGACCATGCTCATACAAAAGTTACTAAAGGAAACTATAAAGCATCTGAGAAAGACGACGCTGCGCATATAGATTATTTAAAACGAGATGTGCTTTATGATGACCACCACGGGCATAGCGATGAAAAAATGACTGCTGATGAAAAACATATTTCAAAACTAGCAGGAGACTTAAAGTATGATGAAAAAAAGCATGGATCACCTGCTAAGCATAAATACAAAACTACACATGAGCACGGTCCAGCTGGAGTTTCATACCCAAAGTCAGAACCAAAAGAACCAAGAAAAAATCCAGAAATCTATAAAAAAAAATAACAAAATACAAACATTATGCCTTACGGAAGTAAAAAAGGAGGACCTCATATGGGTCACTCACCAAATGAAATGGGACACAGCCCAGTAGAAAACCAAAATAAAGGTTACGCTAAGCAAGAAAAAAAAGATTTAATGAACGATAATCCAGTAGCTAGAGATGCAAGCGGAGGAAGACCTTGGATATCTAGACACTTCAAGTCAACTATGGGATCACCAGCAAAAATGGGTCATTCACCTATGGAAATGGCTAAACCAGATTATCCGGATATCGATGGAGATGGTGATAGAAAAGAATCAATGAAGAAAGCTGCTAAGGATAAACAATCTCAGCCAAAAAAATAAAGAACAACAGTAGGGAGCTGTAAAACCCAAGTCAAACAACAACAAAAACAAAAACAAAAACAAAAACAAAATGGCAAAATTTATTAAATTTAACATTCAAAACAGTGGTAATGGCGTAAATGCTACATCAGGTTTTAGATATGTAAACGTAGACGACATTGAAAGTGTAACTGATGTAATCGGTGGTGGACCTGGATATGCAGTACAAGTAGTATTAAAAGGTTTAGCATCATTTGCACCTGCAGGATATATTGCTGGTGATTTAGCTTCTACCGTAGGTGGTAGAGTACTTACTTTAGAAGTACAAACTTCAGTAGCACAAGCTGCTGGTGGTGGCGGAGCTGATCCAGCTGCAATTACAGTAGCAGGTAACATGCCTAGTCAAGCTATATTAAAAGCTATGTCAGCTAACCCAGGTGGTGTTGCTGCTTCAGCTCAATTAGGCAAAGACGGAGCAGGTTTAGCTGCAAACGCTCAAATGTACTGGAATTCATTTACAATTGCAAACGCTGTTGTATTACCAGCTGCATCATAATTAAAAATTAATTTATGAAATCTAGAGGTTTAGGTGATGACATAGAGAAGTTTACAAAAGCTTCTGGTATCAAAAAATTAGTTGATAATGTATCAAAAGGTTTAAACATTCCCTGCGGCTGCTCAAGTCGTAGGGATGCTTTAAACAAAATGCTTCCATACAAAAATAGATAATATGGCTTTTAAATTAACAAATCCTCCTTACAAAACACGTCAAACTCCAGTTTATCATGTTGACATGGAAGATGATGTTATGGGTAAAGCTAATAACAATGGAACAATAATTATAAATAAAAACGTTGATCCTAAGGACATACCTTCTGTCATTGCTCACGAAGAAGTTCATATAGATCAAATGAAACGTGGTGATTTAGATTACGACGATGAAAACGTTTACTGGAAAGGTAAGAAATATTCACGAGCCGATATGGAAGAAGGTGCTAAAAACCTACCATGGGAAGCTGAGGCATATAAAAACGCATAATGAATTTTTCAGAGAAAGGTTATCTAAGTGATAGTCCTGATGTAGATAAACATCAAAATATAATACAAGGCAATAAAATAACCATGAAAGGTGTTGAATTTAAAGTTCTAGGAACAGACGATAGAGGATATACTAAAGTAATGTATCCAGGATATGATTATACGTTTCCAGGAGCTAAATACGTAATAGAAACAAAAATTTAAAACAAAAAAAATGAGTTCAGCATTTTATCAAAAACATTCAGCAAACAACCCTATAAAACAATTACAGCAAAGATTTGAAAAAACAGAAACTGGAGATCTTATAGATGAAAGTACTCACGAAAATACTACTTATAAGTCTAATGATCTAAAGAATAAAATATCAGGAATGAAGTATAACGTTGAAAATCTCAGTGAAATACAAGAAGATGATAAAGGTCAATTTATGACAACTTTAGATCAAGATGAAACTTATGGTGGTCCAAGACCTACAAGCTCTACTGTTTCTAATTACGACCAAGGCAGAAACGCTAAAAGAGACACATTAAGACCTTATGCTGGAAAAACTTTTAGAAAACCAAGAGGGTGAAAAAAATCTGGCAATGGTTAAGCGGTAACGTAATCAAGGATGTTGGTGAAGTTATTGATAATCTAACAACTACTGAAGAAGAAAAACTTCAAATCAAAAAAGACATACAGGTTATAGTTGAAAAAGCAGCTGCTACAGCTGAAGATCAAATAACAAAACGATGGGAAGCAGATATGACATCTGACTCTTGGCTTAGTAAAAATACACGTCCTATGGCGCTTATTTTCTTGTCGTTTATGGCTATAGCTTTTATATGGGTTGACAGTCATCATGAAATATCTTTTACTGTAGAACAAGAGTGGATAGAACTATTAAAGCAATTATTAACAACTGTGTATGTAGCTTATTTTGGGTCACGCGGTTTTGAAAAATATAAATCAATAAGTAATAAATAAAAAAAATGAGTAAATTTGGAATAGACACAGGTATCGCAGGTAAATCAATGCGTGCCGTAGGTAAAATAGGAACTCCAGACGGTTTACCAGGTTGGGTTTTTGAAAATCAAACAGGTGTATTAGGTAAACTTTTAAATGGCTCTGTAGTTTGGTACGATGTAGCTACAGGATCTAAAGAAATATCTGTAATACCAGGTGGAATTACTTTGGGTGATGCTGAAGAATTTAGATGGGGATCTGCTGTTCTAAACACTAGTGGCGGTACTAATTATACTGAAGGAATTACAGCTACCACAACTTGTTCAAATAATATGGCTCAAGGATTAACTTTAAAATTAACTTCAGTAAATGCTGGAACTGGCGCTATAGAAGGAGTAGAAGTTGTAAGCGGTGGTTCTGGTTATAATGTAGGGGATTTAGTTACTGTTGTAGAAGGTGGTAGACCAGGTGGTTCTGTAGATGCTGTATTAAAAGTGCATAAAGTAGGAAAAGGAATACCAAGTGCTGATCAAGCTACTATATTTCATATTCAGGGATGTGGTGTGCTTCCTATAGCTGTAGATTATATTACAGCGTTAGAAGCAGGACTTACAGAAGCTGACTTAGTAATATTAAAGTAAATAACTAATATATAGGTGACTATATAATTATATAATAACAATTAAATTAAATCAAATAATGGCAAAAGCTAAAAAAATCAAAGAAGCTCAATTAAAGTTAGTCAATGAGCAACAAACTAAATTAAATGAACTACTAAGAAATCTTGGAGTTTTAGATTCTCAAAAAATGAACATACATACAAGAATTAAAGAACTTAGTGCTGAAATAGATTCTACTAAAAAAGAACTAGAAGAAGAGTATGGTTCAATTAATATAAATCTAGAAGACGGATCTTATACTGATATAGAAAAAGAAGATGCCGAGTAATATTAGAAAAATTAGTATTGGATCTGACTACAAGAACGATGCTATGCATTATTCAGTGGGTCAACAGGTTTATGGTGGTCATGAAATATCCCATATACTTTTTGAAGATTCAGACAATTCTTATAATATACATATAAAGAAAAGCAACGAAGTATTGCCGTGGAAGAAATTTAATTCTAACATGGCAATATCAGTTGAGTATGATCTAGAATATTAATGAATAGTCTATATGACTTTATTGTAGAACCTGTAGGTGAAAAATACAGCAACACAATAAAAGTGGGTAACAAAGAATTAGTAGTTAACACTAAAATAGAAAACTGGAAATTCGTAAATAGAATAGCTAAGGTTATTAAAACACCCTTAGCATTTAAAACTTTAATAAAAAAAGGTGACTTAGTAATTGTTCATCAAAATGTTTTTAGAACATTTTACGACATGAAAGGTGTTAAGAAAAAAAGTAGATCTTATTTTAAAGATAATTTATATTTTTGTGCTATAGATCAAATTTATTTATATAAAAATAATAAAGGTTATCACTCGTTTGGCGATAGATGTTTTATACAACCTATAAAAGATAATCAAGATCTAACACTAGATAAAGAGCGTAGTCTTATTGGTATACTAAAATATGGCAATAGCTCGTTAAACAAGCTAGAAATAACTCCTGGTGACTTAGTTGGCTACACGCCAAACGGTGAATGGGAATTTTTAGTTGATAACGAAAGACTTTATTGTATGAAATCAAATGATATTGTAATTAAGTATGAAAACCAAGGAGACGAAGAAAAATATAATCCAAGCTGGGCAGGTAGCAGTTGAGGAGTTAATAAAGGTAGCTAAAGAACCTATAGTAGATTCAGACGATGATATATCTGCTGACAGACTTAAAAACGCAGCAGCAACAAAAAAATTAGCAATATTTGATGCTTTTGAAATATTAAATAGAATACAAGAAGAGCAGGATATGTTAGATGAAAAACCAAAAGAAATAAAGCAAAGTAATTTTAAAGGCTTTGCAGAAGGTAGATCTAAAAAATAATGTATCAACAAACTCTATATAAAGTATTACCCGACCACATAAAACCTAAAGTTCTTAAAAGAATGAATAGGTATAACAAGTGGGAATACGGTTACAACGAAGATCACGATATGGTTGTGATAAGTAAAACCGGTAAAATTGGAGAGGTTTATGAAATACAAA
>Ga0181377_1000854_pt1 | contig 10614 bp, 1 predicted proteins | sample LowvirmetaG_9_FD_130160 | JGI IMG/M metagenome (GOLD analysis project Ga0181377, IMG submission 130160) | Marine viral communities from the Subarctic Pacific Ocean - Lowphox_13 viral metaG | ecosystem: Environmental > Aquatic > Marine > Oceanic | place: Subarctic Pacific Ocean | collected 2015-12-10
AAGCATTATTTGGTAATAGCGGTGATTTACAGATTTATCATAATAGTAGTAATAGTATTATTCAAGATTCTGGTACAGGAAAATTATTATTAGGTTCAGATGTTCTTGCTATAAGAAATGCTTCATTAAATGAAGATATGCTTACTGCAACACAAAATGGTGCAGTTAAATTGTTTTATGATAATTCTAAAAAGTTTGAAACAACATCAACGGGCGTAGACGTAACTGGTGGATTAACAACAAGCGATTCTATAACAATTACAGGTGATGATAAACAAATTAAATTTACAGGAACAGGCGGTCCTACTGGTTTAGAATTTGGCGATACAGAAGCCAATCCTAACTTTAAAATTTATTATAGAACCTCACCAAATACCTTAACTTTTGAAAATTCATCAGATGTTGCCAAGCATACATTTGACTTAGATGGTGACTATACATCAGCAGGTGACATTACATCAGCAGGTTCTGTCAATGTAGGAACACTTCTGTATATGAATGGTGGAGTTAATAACCCTATTGCTTTTGTTGGTACAGGAACAGATACAGTTGCAAGAAATTTTGCTTACGAATCTTCAGACGATCACTATGTGACTAATAGGCATATTAATGGTGATTTAGTTCTCATGTCAAATAACGGCAGTGGGGGTGGTGAAACAGTAAGAATAAGATTACAGGGGGGTTCAGGAACACAAGACATAGACATTGTTAATGCTAACTTGGATATGAACTCCAATAACATTAACAATGTAGGAACTATTGCATCAGGTGCTATTACAAGCACATCTTCCATAACAGCAAATAATGGTGCAAATGTAATCCAATTAGGAACAGATGGTAATATTGAAATCACTAGAACAAGTGGTGGTGCTTATATAGATTTTAAAGATAGCACTAGTGAAGATTTTGACCAAAGAATACAAGCTACTACTACAGGACACAGTTTCTCAGGAACTATCTCTAGTGGTAACATATACCAACAATCTCCAGATGTTGGTGGTGTCACTCCACCTAATTTATATATAGGTCAATTGACCAATGCATATCAAGCAGGTATTCAATCAAGTACACATTTAACTTTTAGAACAACAAATAATTCAGGAAATTGGTATTGGTATAGAATAGGTGCTTTGAAAATGGCACTTGTCGGTAATGATTTAAACTTAGTTGCAGGTGGCTATCAAATAAATGGAACTACAGTAATAGATTCATCTCGTAATTTAACTAATATTGGAACTATCTCATCTGGTAATATTACTACATCAGGTTATTTAAGAGGTCCTTCAAACTTTACTATTGACCCAGCTGCGCACGGTGATGATACCGGAACTGTGATTATCGCTGGTAATTTACAAGTTGATGGTACTACTACAACAATTAACTCCACTACTTTAGAAGTAGACGATTTAAATATTACTCTTGCCGCAGGTTCTGCAAATTCAGGTGCAGCAAATGGTGCGGGAATTACCGTTGATATAGCTAATAATACTAATCCAACATTATTATATAATGGTACACTTGATAGTTGGGATTTTAATAAAAGCGTTCGTATAAGTTCTGCAAACCCATTAACTTTAATTGCACCTAGTCATAATGCTGATTTTATTCTTTCTGAAGGCGGTACAAACACTGACGCAAGAATTAGAAATAGTAACGGTATTCTTGAGATAGATGCTGACTTAAATAATGAGTACGGTAATAGTTCAATAATCTTTGCTGTTGATGGCACAGATAAACTAAAGATAGACTCATCAGGGAATATGTTGGTTGGAACTACTGATACCTCTGTTTGGAATAATGGTGCAGGTGGCAATACAGGAACTGTAATTGAATCAGATGGAACTATACAACTAGCCAAATCTAACAACATTACTGCATATTTTAACAGGTTAGATGGTGATGGAGACATTGTAAGTTTTAGAAAAGATGGCTCACAAGTTGGAAGTATTGGTACACAAGGTGGTGATTTAGACATTGGCACAGATGACACTGCTATCCGCTTCAACAATGGTATTGATTCAATCTTTCCTATAACCGCTGTAAACGGTTCAGGTAGAGATGCGGCTGTTGATTTAGGTTTCTCAGGTGCAAGATTCAAAGACCTCTACCTTTCAGGAAATGCTAATATTGGAAGCACGACTAGTTTGTATGAAAGTGCAGGTGGAGATGCTTTCTTTAAAAATACTAATTCTGGTGCTGATTTATTTTTAGACTCAAGCAGACGTATACGTTTTACTGCAAATGGCTCAGAAGCCATGAGAATAGACGCATCAGGTAATGTGTTGGTGGCTCAGTCTTCTACAACTACTCCAGGCACAGGAAACACAACAGCAGGAATTTCTTTAAGAGATGTAGGTGCAATACACGCATCAAGAGATGGAAACAGATCTTTGTATGCAAATAGAAATACAACAGATGGTCAAATAATTTCTGTTCAAAAAGATGGTACAGAAGTTGGAAGTATTGGTAGTAGAGCTAGTGCAGTTTCTTATATGGTTCTTGACCCAAGAAGTGCAAGTAATGGTGGTGTTGGTATAGGTACAACTTCACAAGCTATTGTTCCTACTGATTACGCTGGTGCTAATGTAAACGGAACTAAAGATTTAGGAAATGCTAGTTACAAATGGAAAGACCTTCACCTTTCAGGACAGGCGTATGCTTCTTATTTTAGACCTACTCCATCATCTCCTGATTTTATAAGCTTTAGTTCAGGTAATATTCGTTTTGCAACAGGTAGTAGTGAAAGAGCCAGAATAACCCCATCAGGCAACGTTGGTATCGGAACGACTTCTCCACAAGCTAAATTTCAAGTACAACAGCTTGGTATTAACGTAAATCAATCAAGTGTTACTTCTACTAGTCAATACACGTGTGATTCTATGTCTGCCACGGCTTTCCGAAGTTCACGATATACAGTACAGATTACAAACACAACTGATAGCACATATCAGATTACAGAAATACTTTTAATACACGATGGCACAACTCCATCAATGACAGAATACAGTACAATATTTACAGGTAGTGCTGTAGAGGCTACGTTTGATGCTGATATAGTTTCAGGTAATGTAAGACTTCTTGCAACTCCAGCATCTACAGATTCAATGCAATTTAAGGTTGTTAGACATTCCATCTTAGTTTAGTAAATGTATAAATAGAAGTATAATAAATTTATTAACGCTAAACGGTGGAGAGTGAAACCTTATGGCAACACAACATAATTTCAGAATAAAGAACGGCCTCGAAGTAGGCGGTGTTCTTATAGTCAATTCAAGTGGACAACTTCAAGCAACTACGATATCTGGTGCAATATCAGCGACATCGATCGGAGTTACAAACATTGTTACTAATAAAGTAGTCAAGTTTAATGGTACTATATTAGACGATTCAAATATTACAGATACAGGTTCACTGATCACACTTGGTTCTAATACCGCAGTTGGTGGAACTATATCCACAACAGGAAAAATTACAGTCACTAATGCAAACTTCAATAATCATATTGCCATTGTAAGAGGTTCAGCAAACATGGGTCTTTCACCAAGTGGTAATGAGCTTTTAGTTATTGGTGGTGGTTTTGCACCTGATTCTAATAATTCATATAATTTAGGAAGATCGGATAAGATTTGGGCAAATGTTTTTGCTTATAACTATAAAATTGGAGGAACTACAGTAATAAATTCCTCTCGTAATTTATTAAATATAGGCACTATTTCTAGTGGTATTTTAAGTGTGAATGGCGGTACAAGTAATGTTGTTGCTACTTTCCAATCAACAGATGGAACAGCAGGAATTAAATTACAAGATTCAGCAGGTAACGTAGAACTTTCAGCTTCAGGTAGCACTTTTCAAGTTCAGCCAAGTGGTGGTAGTGCTGTTTTTACAGTTAATAGTTCAGGTGTAATTACAGCAACAGGTGGTAACTCTACAAACTGGAATACTGCATACGGTTGGGGTAATCATGCGAGTGCGGGTTATCTAACATCATCTTCAACACAAAGTAAATATTTAAGAAGTGATACTAATGACTCTTTTACGGGAGGAGAGCTTACAATATCAAGTACTAGTGATAGAGGATTGGTTTTAAATAGAAATATTGCCAATCCTGCAAATTACTATAATGGTTTACAAATGGAAGTTCGTGCAACTTCTGGAACAGCTGGTATCGGTTTACACAGAAACGGTTATTCTCATGTTGGTATATACCATGATACATCAAATAGATTAGATTTTGATTTTAATAGTGGTGATGTAATCATGAATCATAACGCTGGAACTTTATGGGGTTCAGGAAACGACGGCGCGAACTCAGGTTTAGATGCAGACTTATTAGATGGACAACACGGTTCACATTATCTTAACTATAATAATTTTACAAATACTCCGACGATTCCATCACTCTCAGGTTATGCAACAGAATCATATGTAGGAACACAAATTAGTAACTTAGTTGATTCTTCTCCTGCTGCTTTAAACACTCTTAATGAGTTGGCCGCTGCTATTGGTGATGATGCAAACTTTAGTACTACAGTAACAAATAATATTGCTACTAAATTGCCGATTGCTGGTGGCACGATGACTGGCACACTTAATGCACCAAGGGTTAGAAATGGGTCCAGTGGTGAATTATTTTTAGGTAACTTTAATACTAGCAATACAGACCAATGGCCTCTAATTGGATTTGTTAGTGGAACTGATGGAACAACAGGTACTTGGGATGACGGTTTTATTAAAGGCTCTTCAGCTCGAGGAAGATTCAGTAAAGCTCACATGGGTATTCACTTTGATGATGATAGGTCATTTGCCTTCCACACAAGTGGTTGGGACACTGAAATGGAAATTAATGGAGATGGTAGAATATATCTAAAAGGGCCTGTAGGTATTAATACAACTCCTTCTACTAGTGGTGCAGTGCTTCAGGTAGAGGGTACTGCTTCCTTTACAAATACTATTACAGGAGCAGCTACAGATGCTACTTCACTTATCGTAGCAAGGTCAACTGGTAATGGAGAAAAGATTCACATAGGAGGTTGGACTACAGCAAACTCAAGCAATATCCATAGAATACGAGGCTCGTCCAACTTACACATTGATAGTGCTGATGGCGGCGATATATATTTAAACTATTACAACTCTAATAACCCTGTTCTCATACAAGGGGCAAATGTAGCATGGCACGCAGGCAATGACGGCTCAGGTTCTGGCTTAGATGCTGATCTATTAGATGGACAGCATGGTTCGTACTATACTAATCCTACTTCACTTCCTGCTAATGGTGGTAACGCTGATACTGTAGATAATATGCATTTTCACACTCAGCTAGGTGTTGGTGAAAAAATAGACTTTACTGTTGGAGGAGATGCTGCTACTTACTACCCTGTAGTTATAAGTGGTGGAGGTGGTGAGAGAGTAACTGATTTTCAAATTTTTAGAAGTTATGCCGAAACTGCTCCGTCATCTTGGGGTAGTTCTACTCACATGGGTGGACTTACCTTTAACTATAAAATTATGGGATCTAGTGGGTGGGGTGGTTATCCTACTGGAATACGAGTTCAAGAATTTGGTGAAATTTATCGAAGAATATTAGGCGGTATAGCGTTTACAGCTCATAGTATGAAACATGTTGTATGGCTTAGAGGTGGTACAGCAACATACCATATATGGTCAAATGCTGATATTAGTATTCAAGTAAATGACAGTACGTCAGCCTCAAACTATGTATCTGCTTCACCGCACAAATGGTATTCATACAACCATTCAAACGCTGCTTATGATGTTACTGTTTCAGAAAGAACATCAGCAGAAGCTAATACCGGCGTTGCTAATGAAGTATATCTTAATATGCCAGTATCATATAATAGTGCTGGAACACCTTCTGTATATGGAATAGCTACAAGCGCGTATAATCATAAATTCTGGAATAGCTCTAACGACGGTTCAGGTTCTGGCTTAGATGCAGATTTACTTGATGGTATTAATTCTTCTCAATTTGTAAGAAACGATATTACGAATGGTATTAATCTAACTATTACTGGTGTTATGCAAGCTAATAACGGATATAAGGTAAACAGCAACACAGTAATAGACTCTAATAGAAATATAACAGCAGGAACAGTAGCAGGAACAACTGCTGATTTCTCTGGTGCGGTACAGTTTCAAGGAACTGCGGCTATTGAAGGTGGTACTGCTGGGTCAGGATATGGTGTCTTTAAAGGTTATGCACCAAACGATAACCATTTTATTGCTGTTCGTGGTGCTGTTGCTACAGGACAATCAACTCCCAATTTAACTGGAGCTCATCAGACAACATTTGTTGAACATGCAGAAAACAATGATACTACTGGTTGGTATTGGAAAAGTCGACAGACAGGAACTTATCAAGAGATTGCAAGATTAACAAGGACTGGAGGTTTTAAACGAGCTGGAAGCCAGGTTTGGGATGCAAGCAACGATGGTTCAGGTTCTGGCTTAGATGCTGATTTACTTGATGGAGTACAAGGTGCTTCTTTCTTAAGAAGCGATGCTAATGACACCGCTACAGGTCAGTATACCTTTTCAAAGGTCAGTGATCACGCAATTAGAATCGGAACGATTCGTGGAACTGTTGTTGGAAGTCAGAGCGGCGAATACATACATATGTATAACCGCGTTCATATTGGCTCACCATCTGGTTGGGGCTCAAGAAGTGCTCCAACCTATGGATTATCTACTTATGGTGGTGCTGATTTTGCTACAGATACAGGTAGTGTAACGATATCAGGAAGTACAGCATGGCACGCAGGCAATGACGGCTCAGGTTCTGGTCTGGATGCTGATACGTTAGATGGACAACATGCCTCTGCATTCTTAACAGCAGAAACATTATCTTCTACAAATACTGTCACGGTTACAGGTACTAAATATTTTAAACCAGCAGGAAGTGCAACTTCACCTCTAGGTGGCGGTGGCGGTTCTTCTTTACAAGCATATGCACCCAATAATGGTACTGCGGCATATATGGCTTTTCATAGAAGTTCGCAATACGCAATTAACTGGGGTTTAGATACTTCTAATACGATGGTTCTTGGGGGTTGGTCTTCAAGTACTACTGTACCTAGAATGAGTATTGGAACAAACGGGTTGATGGTTACAGCAGGCCAAGGAAACTTATGGGGAGCAGGCAACGACGGTTCAGGTTCTGGCTTAGATGCAGACTTACTTGATGGTATTCAAGCTTCAGGATTTCTACAAGCCGGGGGAAGCTGGAATGCTTCTAATATGCCAGGGTCGAGACATGTAGGGATTAGTGTTAACGGCGGCGAAGTTGTATTCCAAAGAGATAATCCAGGCTCCGGCCGGATGTCGATAATGGTAGATGGTCAATTTTATGCTGGAGAGAATGGAGGCTTCTACTCTTTATACTCTGGTAATAATTACAACAATAAAGTAGGTTTCAAAAGTAACTCTTCCGGTAACCTTGAATTTACTTCAGCGGGTACTGAATCAAAATTTACTACAGCTCATGGATTTATTCAGTTAGGGCCAATGAATAGTTCTTATGCTCATATATATACTGACAGAGGTAGTTTTTACTTTAATAAAACAGATCTATACGCCAATGGTAATATTATGTGGACCGCAGGTAACGATGGTTCAGGCTCTGGATTAGACGCAGATACACTTGATGGTACGCACCTTGCTTCTATATACTCAAACTCAGCAGTTGCTAATGCTAGTGTAAATAAAGTATATGAAAACGCTACCATTACTTACGGGGCTAGTTATCTTCAATGGACGGATAATAATGGAACAGGTGGAGCAGGAACAAATGGAGCAGCTCCAGGAAATCCATTTAGTGATTGGCATCACCATATAATACAAAATCATGGAAATAGCGGAGGTTATTATGTTGATATAGCCTCTTGTTTTCACAGCGACAGAATCCATTTTAGACGCAATACTAATGGAAACCTTAGCAGTTGGCGTGAGCTTTGGCATACAGGTAACGACGGTTCAGGTTCTGGTTTAGATGCAGACTTATTAGATGGATATAACGCAGAAGAAGGTGCAGTAAATAATAGTATTGTAAAAAGAGATGGCAGTGCTTCAATTAAAGCGCATGGCTTATCCTTAATGAGAGTATCAACAGCCACAACTGGAATTAGTTGGTATAACGAATCATATTATAACTGGCAAGACTACATGGCAGCAGCAGGTGCAACAAGTTGTGGACCAAATGGAAACTTAACAGCTCCTACTGGTTTGTCTGGTGTAACATCTTGGGCATTACGTTCAAGGATGGAAGGCGTATCTACCTATGGGTGGAACTGGGAAACAGGCGGTGGTGGTGGTGGTGGTGCGACTGCAACATCAAAAATGTCACTAAACGCTACTACAGGTAATTTGGCCCTTGTTGGTACTGTGTCAGCTTCAGGTTTTTATGATCAAAATAGTAGTGGCTTTTATGTAGACCCTGCTAGTTCAACAAATCTTCAAAGTGTTACATCAACCCCAGCATTAAAGGTTACGCAAACAAACGCAGGGGGAAATAATATTGGCTCTCTTTTCCAGAATTCGACAGGAAACTTTGCATGGGGTTGTATTGCAGAGTATAGGATAGCGGCTGCAACTGGCACCGATAGACCATCCATTATATTTTCTAGTGCTTACAACAGTGATACTTGGACTACTGGCTTTGGTTACACAGACAGCAACTTTAGAATTAAGAAAGATCATGGTCATAGAAATGGTGGTTGGGGAACTTCATTAATGACAATGGATAGGTCAGGTAATGTTACATTTGCTGGTAACGTTACTGCTTATTCTGATGAAAGATTAAAGACCGAAATAAAAACAATTGAAAATCCACTTGACACTATTAGTAAATTAAGAGGTGTTACATTTAAGTGGAAAGAGTCTGGCGATGATAGCATGGGTGTTATAGCGCAGGAAGTAGAAGCTATAGCCGAAACTAAGTGCCTTGTATCAGAAACACCTGAAGACGGAAACGGTGATATTAATCCTAAAAATGTAGCTTATGGTAACATGGTAGGATTACTTATAGAGGGCATGAAAGAACAACAAACAGTTATAAATAGATTGGTACAGGATATCAAAGATCTAAAAGAGCAGATTAAATAGGAGTTTATGTGGCTAAATCCAAAGGTAGACTATTAGCAGAACTACTAGCTAGTGACGGTAAAGTAAAAGAAAGTAAAAGTGCACTAGATATCTCTGGCGGTAAACTAGCACCTAGTGATATTCCAGTTCTTCCTAACAGTAAATTAGAAAACAGTAGTATTTCAATTGCTGGACATAGCACATCTCTTGGTGGTTCTGTATCTCTTAACACTGGCGATATTACAGAACATACTAATTACAAATATTATACAGATGCAAGAGTAAGAGCAGCAATAAGTGCGGCCGGTGATATATCGTACAACTCAACAACTGGTGTTATATCATTTAGTGCGACTGATGCTCCTGTTATAAGCGTTAATGGTTCAACTGGTTCTGTTGTACTTGATACTGGTGATATTGCTGAAAATGGAAATCTTTATCATACAACAGCAAGAGCAAGAGCTTCAATAAGTGCTACAGGCTCTCTATCGTATAATTCTACGACCGGTGTTATGTCGTTCACAATGCCAGCGCAGAATACTTCTAATATTACAGAAGGTACTAATCTTTATCATACAACTGCAAGAGCAAGATCTGCTATAAGTGTATCAGGTAATGCATTAAGTTATAATTCTTCTACTGGAGTTATTACATCTAGCTTTGAAGAATCACCAACATTTACTGGTCATGTATCAGTACAAGGAAATTTAAATGTCGGCAGTTCAAGTGCAGGCAATCTTATATTTAAGAGACCTAGTGCAAACTATATCTGGGCAGACCAAACAAGTGGATATTTTATATTTGGTACAAATGCTCGAGGAACATCTTATGCTAATAGAGCTATGGCTCTTACTACGGATAATGATGCAAACTTTGGTAGAGATGTAAATGTAGTTAGACAAGTCTCTGCTCCGATATATTATGATTCAGATAATACAAGTTATTATTTAGACCCCGCAACTAGTTCAATGCTCAATAATTTAGATATGCGAGGTACTAGCACTAAGCTTCCAGCACATGCATATTCAAATACTCACGATGGAACCAATGTATATTGGCACGTTGGAACAGCTGCAGGAAGCACAAACAAAATTCTTAATTTAAGAGTTTATAAAAGTGATAACACTAATTACACAACACACAAATTCACAACAACTGGTATCGAAGTAGCTGAAGCTTTAAAAATAGGCACGACTACTGTTATAGATTCCTCTCGTAATATTACGGCAAATCATACATACAAGTTTAGTTACAATGATTATAAATTAGCAGCTGGTACCGGAAGTGTTGCTATTAAGAATAATAGTAACGCTGTTATAGCAAACTTTACTACAGGTGCTCATACATTAAATGGAACCTTAACAGTTAATAGCGCCGTAAGCGGTATCGGTGATATAGATTTTGGAAAAGCTATTGCGGGCCATAACACTTCATCTCCTGCAAGAATTACAGCAGATAGTGCCGGAAAATTATACATAGATTCTACGCAGAATCAGCACATATATCTTGGTTGGT
>Ga0181377_1000855_pt1 | contig 10613 bp, 5 predicted proteins | sample LowvirmetaG_9_FD_130160 | JGI IMG/M metagenome (GOLD analysis project Ga0181377, IMG submission 130160) | Marine viral communities from the Subarctic Pacific Ocean - Lowphox_13 viral metaG | ecosystem: Environmental > Aquatic > Marine > Oceanic | place: Subarctic Pacific Ocean | collected 2015-12-10
AAAGAGGGATAAATCGCTTCTATCTACCATTGAAGATCAACTAGAAAGAGTATTGCATGACTAGAAAGCTATCCCAAGCTGGATTTTTCACACTCAGGTCAGCGAAGATACGACCTTTATTTCCTGGTGAAGAGACAGAAAGCCAAAAAAACCTGAGCGAATATATTGATATCACTAAGGTGGTATCTAATTTCACGATGACTGAATCAATTAATGGTCCATACATCTCAGGCAGGATGACAATACAAGAAAGTAACAATCTATTAGAAGACGTTCCCATTAGAGGAGAAGAATCACTTCAGATTACTGTAACAGACTTCTATGGAGCCACACAAACCTATGACTTTATCGTATATTGCGTAGATAACATAGGACCAGATACCAGTGTCAACGATAGAATGATGAAATACACATTAGATTTCACTACAATAGATAAGCTAAACAGTGATAGAAAAGAGATAAGGAAGTCATTTTCATCTCAACCTATTAGTAATATGGTGAATACAATCTTTAATGAGTATTATTCTGATAGTAAGAAAGAGATAGAGATAGAAGAAACATATGGAGAACAAACTGTAGTCATACCTAAGCTAAGACCTGATGCAGCCATGCAGTTTTTATCTAGAAGAGCATACTCCTCTGATAATAAAACATCTTTATATAGATTCTTTGAGACAAGAGAGAAGTATTTCTTTTGTACGCATGAGTACCTAACCAATAAATACAGTGGTTTTGAGGGGATATCTGAAGAGGAAAGGAATCGCTTATTTTTTAATTACCGTGTGTTAGAGGACAACACAGGTGGTGGCCAGATAAGAGCGCAACAGAGCATAAACGATGTGTCCTACGGGAAGAAGGCCGATAGCTTTGCTGAAATGAAGGAGGGTGCCTATAGGCGCAACGTGACCGAACTTGATATCGTCAATAGGACCCGCATCTCACGCCAGTATGATTACACAAGCGAATACAAGGACTACAAGGCGCCAGAGGACTTAAAGCTATCACACTCTCAGGAGTTCATCGATTCCTATATGCCTTCTGCATTGGCACCTGATACTACACTGATTACAGACTTTCCGCAGATAGGAATGAATAGAGGTGAGAAGAGTAAGCCATATCAGCACTTCTATGAGAACTATACTTCAAAGCCTGTTGTGGACTATCATTTGAACTTGAACTCTTTTACCGTTGATATATATGGTCGTATTGGGCTATATCCTGGTATGGTCATTGACCTTGATCTATATAAGTTTAGTAATACATTATCGGGTAATAAACAGACTGATAAGCAGAGAAGTGGTAAGTATATTGTGATGAGTATATCTCATAGCTTTAGTGGTGATAGTTATAGACAGTCTCTTACTGTATCAAAGGGTGGATTGTCATGAGCCCTGATCTAATTGGAATTTTGTTAATCATATCAATAAGTTACACGATCTATTTGAAATTAGAGGATAAAGACTAATGAGCGGATTTAGTAATATGCTCCACTTTGTAGGAGTTGTTGAAGCAAACAATGACCTTACGAACAATGGTAGAGTGAAAGTGAGAGCATTTGGTATTCATCCTCCGAGAAAGAGTGATGTTGATGCTGATAGTGTTCCTACTGATCATTTACCATGGGCGACTGTATTAGATGGTTCATATGGTGTAGCACCCGTGATTCCTAATGTTGGTGACTGGGTGTTTGGATTCTTTATAGATGGTAATGAAGCACAACAGCCTATGATTATGGGTAGATTGCCTGGTCAACATCTACAGATGCCTGCAGGTACTGGTGAGCCAGGAGAAGATGGTTATCTACCGCCTGAAGTTGTGAATCAATTTGGTAAGCCTGATCTACATCGATATCAAGGTGGTGAAGGAGCTAGTCAAGGACAAACACTTGCTCAACGAGTCTTTGCGAATACACAGATACCTCAAGCAGATGGTGAGTCGTTTGATGAGCCACCTATTATGATGCCACAGAATAACTATAAGAATAGAGTGATTAAGTCTGCTGATGGAGATAACTTTATTGTATTGGGTTCTGGTATGGATGGTGAAGGTAGCGATTACTTTTTGATCTCCCACTCCTCTGGCTCTGTATTCCAGATTGACCCAAGCGGTACCATCTTCGTTAAAGCATTTGCTGATAAGTATAACACAACTCAGGGTGTCGAGTCAACCTATGTGAGAGGCTCTTCTCATAGTACGATAGATGAAGATTATACATTAAAGGTTGGCAAATCTGGTAAGATCAGTGTGAATGGCCGATTAGATATAGAGTGTACAGACTTTAATGTACGTGCCGCTCGTAATATCAATCTAGATGCTGGTGTGAAAGTCAACGTATCTGGTGCTGGTATAGGAATGTTTGCTACAGCAGATGATATCAATATGGTTGCGAATACAAACATTAAAGGTCTTGCTACACTAGGTGGTATGTATTGGAAGTGTCTCATGCCAGGTAATCCAGCTGGAGATGGCGGTGACTTCCACGTAGACTCATATAAGACGAATATGTACAGTGTTGCATATACTAAGATACACAGCACAGGTACTCCAGCGATATCAGCACAACTATTACCATATCCTGATGTAGGCCATAATGGTGTAGAGATTAGTAGTCTTACATCACTACGAGTAGACTCATTACTTACAATGAACATTGCTACAGGTGGTGTTTTGGGGGTGAGTGCTATAGGTGCAATGGGATTAACGTCAGGCGCCACTATGGATCTAGCATCTGGTGCTCAGTTAGGTATAGGAGCTGGTGGACTCGTGAATATAGACGGTACGTTAGTGAATGTGGGTAATGGTACAGCTGGTATTACAACAGGAGCTTCAGGTAGTTCAGTTACAGCATCATTAGCACCTAATCTTCTTCAGAAAGGTGTACAAGCCATACCTAACATATGTGTAGCAGAGATTGCGAAGGTTGTCAAGCCTCAGGAGATCACAAATGTAGTCACCCCCACATTACCTAGTAGAATAAAACGATTCTTCTCTGGTCTATCGGGCTTAATGCGAACCGATGATGATGAATAAATACAACTGGGATGGAATAAATCTGTTACTTGCCACTACTATTATAACACAAATACACCATTTGTCAACAAAAAGAGTGAAATAAATGTCAATAGAATGTAATAATACTACACCAATTGCTAGTCGGTTCTCTGATCTGACTACACCTGTTGGTGACATAGATTTCTCTGCACTGATTTCTCAACCCGATCCATTAGATCAAGTCAATAGACAACAGATTGTCAGTATTACAGATAAGTTAAACAACTTACTTGCACAAGAAGATTTAAGTGAATACCCGACACTCGACAAGAGATTTAGTCAGTTTCCTCTTACATATACAGAGATTGCAGACTACACATTAACGAATGCCATTGACACTGTAAACATATTGAATGCCATTGAGAGATATAATGGTACTCTGGGCGCTAACGTAGTTATAACAAATACATTAGATGACCTTGATACTTACTATGACGATAACTTAGGTAAGACGATCAATGAGGGCTTATGTGGCGCATTTGGTGATACTCTTCTAGAGTTACTCGCTGCCTTTACTCTATTAGACTCTGCGGTAGGTAAGTTAAACTCTTTAAATCTAAATGATATAGACCTTAAGAAGAAAGCAATTGCTCTAGCACAGAAGTTAAAGATTGATGCTCTGGCCAAATCTCTAGAAGAGACCATTGATAAGCTTATAGAGAAGATACAGAAGAAAGTTGGAGATGCTGTTAATAAAGCCATTGCAGACGTTACTGAGTTTGTAGGTAATCCAGGACAGTCTATATTGAATCAACTTACCAAGATGAGAAACGAAGTAAGTGACTTCTTTAGTAGTGATACAGTAAAGCGTATTCAAGCGAATGTAGAAGCATTCATTGCCGAGATGGTCGCTATGTTCGAGAGACCTACACTTGCTAATGTTCAGTTGATGATGCATAAGTTATGTAGCCTTACAGAGACTATCATGGCGATTCTATTCGAACCCGCTGATGAGATTGCTGAAGTGGCAAAAGTCATAGAGAAAGAAAAGAAAGTACTTGACACAGTAGATAAGATAGAACAAAAGAAAGCAGAAGATGCTGGTGCCACTCGTGTCGAGAAAGAAGTTGCAAGCGAGGTCATGCTTACTGCCGCTGATATTATTAATGATGGTGCGGCTGATACTAACCCGAATAGATATACTGTAAGAGTTCCTGATGAGTCTAAAGCAAGAAGTGGATTCTTTAAAGATGAAGTACGATATCGCCAGCCAGGTGAACTAGGCTATGTTGACCCCGCTACAAACTCTTTGGCTCTACCTACGAATGTAGACTATGTGACATCACCTCATATTACGCCTGATGAGACAAGAGAAATTAATGCCATGAGTGAGAGTGGTATTGGACCAAACATACTCATCGCATTTAGCTTTAAAGTTGTTGATGGCAAGCAATGGCAGAACTTACACAATACTGTACTTGCTAAGTTGCTTAGAGTATCGCACCTTACTGGTGATAAGTATGTACTTCGTCAAGGTCAAGTGCCTATGTCTAGACGAGAAAGAAAGAGAGATTATGGTAAGCTAAGAAAACAAGGTAGTGATGCATATCATAGTAAGCATTCTGGATACTCTTGTATACTTAACATAACAGAAGATAATAGAGACAAGACCATCATTGCCGCTAGTAGAGCAGGCTTTACTGGTATTGGTGTAGGTAAGAACTATCTACATCTTCATGTAGGTAATAGAGAGGGCTTTGTTGCTACAGAGAATGATCCACGTTGGAAAGATAGTGAGAGATTTAGTGCTTCTGATCAAGTGATATATGAAGCAATGATGAGAACACACAGACAAGATGGTTATAGAAAGAAGATGTCACAAGATGATGAGTTCCGCTTCTTTGATAAGTCTACATTCAAGCAAGAAGAACAGAACGATGGCACATTTAGCTTTGTAGATAATAATAGCATACTAGGTACTAATAGTCAAGAAGAACAACCATTTAGTCTATTAAGGCCAACAGACTAGTATAAATACACTATAAAAGGTAAAAGAAATGGCATTAACACCACGCACACGATCAGAAGAGTTCTTCTCTGACTTCACAAGGAATCTAGAGCAGGTACCAGGGCGTGGAGATACATCTCGTGTTATTAATGAGAATGCAGTACGAGCGAGTATTAAGAATCTAATTATGACTGATCGTGGCGAAAGACTTATGCAACCTAATATAGGGTGTGATATACGAGGGTCTCTATTCGAGAATATAGATCCAAGCACGATACTTATACTAGAGCAGAACATTAAGTCTACACTTCGTACATATGAGCCAAGATGTATTGTAAAGGGTGTAGAGATTATAGGAAATATAGACCGCAATGATCTTAAAGTAAAGATTGTATTCAGTGTAATAAATACAGCTACACTATCTACAGTAACAGTTGATTTAAACAGGGTAAGATAAAATGGCAGACTTGTCACCAATCACAAATATGGACTTCAATGAAACTAAAGAAGCACTCAAGACGTTTCTAAAGAATCAAGATAAGTTCAAAGACTACGACTACGAAGGATCTAACATGAATGTACTGTTAGATGTTTTGTCGTATAACACATACTATAATAGTTACTACTATAACATGGCCATTAGTGAGATGTTTCTTGATAGTGCTACACAGCGCAATAGTGTTATCTCTCATGCAAAAGAACTTAACTATCTACCTACGAGTAGACGTAGTTCAGCGACAAGAATTTCGATTAGAGTCGTAGCACCTAATCTAAACAGTAACTACTTCAATATACCTAAGCATACATCAATCATAGGTGTATGTGGTAATAAGACATATAACTTCATTACTGATAGAGCATACACTGCCACAAAGTCACCTATAAACGATACACTATATGAAGCATTCGATGTTGATGTATTTGAAGGTCGTATGATTACCGAGACACTATCTACGTCAGATACTACACTATCAAATAACACGATTGATACACGAAGTCTTACTCTGACTGTCAATGGTGAGACGTATGTGTATAAGACAGATATCTTTGGTGTTTCAGGTACTGATAAAGTATTCTATCTACAACCAGAGCAAGACGGTAAGTACTCTGTTCAATTTGGTGAGAACAAGTTTGGTGTACAGCCCACGATCACTGATTCCATTATAGCACAGTATAGAGTAACAGCTGGCCCTGCCGCTAACGGCGTTCAGAGTTTGACACTTGGTAACTTTGGCGGCTCTTCTTCGATCTCTGTGTCTCTTGCAACTCAAACAAATGGCGGATCGCTGGCGGAAGACATTGAATCGATTCGAAAGTTTGCTCCGAAAGCATTGCAGGTTCAAGAAAGAGCAGTCACGAAACGAGACTATGAGACTCTGCTTCGTGCTAGATTCCCGAATATTCAGGCGATTAGTGTGTACGGTGGTGATGAGGTAGTACCACCTCAGTTTGGTAAGGTAGTGATATCTGTAGATGTTGTTGGTGGTGAAGGTGCGGCTGACTACGAGATTGCTAACTTTAAGGCGTACTTACGAGATAAGACTCCTCTTACGATTGAACCTGTGTTTGTCACAGCGAAGTTCTTGTATGTGAATCAGGTTGTACGAGTTGTTTATGATCCTAACTTAACAGATAAGAGTGCGGCTCAGATACAGAATGAGGTGAATGCCAATATACTAGCATATAACAGCGAGTATCTAAATGCGTTCAATACTTCGTTGAGACAATCACGCCTAACTGCTTATCTAGATAATCTTGATGTTTCAATTCTATCGACTGATGTTGTAAGTAGGCCTATCATTGAATACGTTCCAATTCTGAACTTTGCGACTAGTCCGTCTTTCTCTTTTGAGGCGCAACTAGTACAGCCATATTCGTTTGATGCTACATTAGGATTCTCGTCATTCAAGCCTGCTGTAGAGTCTACTAAGTTTACTGTTGAAGGTACGTTAGTATCAGCGATGGATGATGGGCAAGGCAACATTATGCTTGTGACTGCTGAAGCAGATATTCAAAGTGTATTCAAGCCTTCAATTGGTACAATTGATTATAGCACAGGTGCGATAAGATTGTCAAATCTAAGTGTTGAGTCATTCCAAAGTAAAGCAATTAAGTTTACTGCGAACACAGTAAATAAAGACATTAAGCCACCTAAAGATCGTATTCTGATCATTAGAGGTGAAGATGTGACCGTAACTGCTCAACCAATCGAATAGAGAAATAATTAATGCCTACAGATATAAGAGATGCTATATACTCAGGAATTGCTAGACAGTTTCCTGCGATCTATCAAGAAGATGGGGATTTTCTTGTATCGTTTGTAGAGGCATACTATCAACATCTTGATGAAAAGATGGACCGTAATCTTCCTAAGCTACGAGATATTGATACAACACTATCGACTTTTTTACTCTACTATAAGAAAAAGTTTCTTGCTGATTTACCTATCGATACATCTCTTGATACACGATACATCATTAAACATATCCAAGATATGTACAGCAGAAAGGGTACACAAGAAAGTCTTGAGTTGTTGTTCCGTATGTTCTTTGACGAAGACATTGAAATATTCTATCCTAGCACTTCTATATTAAGACCTTCTGATTCTATCTGGGGCGGTGATGCATATCTTGAGATGAAGCCTATATATCAAGTAGATGATTATGCTGTTCAAAAGGGTCAGAGAATCAAGGGTGATGTTTCTCTTGCTACTGCATTTGTTGATGAGGTGATCTTTGTAAACTTTACAGGTGCATTAATTCCTCTCGTATATCTTTCTAACGTATCAGGCACTTTTAGTTCTGATGATGGAATACTAGTTATCACGACTGACGAAGAAACGGGTCTAGATGTTGTTACTAACGTAGGAAGACTGATTCATGGGTCAGTTGACAGTGTTATAGTAGACACCTTTAAGAGTAGACTTCCTGAGCAGAAAGTTGGCGACAGTGTTAAGTTTGTATCGAGTCTTAGTGGAGTCGAGTCCAGAGGAAGAGTTCTAGAAGTTTCTGATACTCCTACTGGTGTGGTAGACTTCTCTATTGTTGATGGTGGATTTGGCTATGTCGATCCAAGTTCTGTAACACTAACAGCAAAAAATGATATTGGTGTGAGTAACCAAGTTATGGTACTCAACGGCATGACGAAGCTAGACATTCAAATTGGTGATGTGATCATCGCTAACGGTAACCAGTTAACCTACTCCGGATCTGATGAAACTGGTGCCACACCTTATTCGATTACTGGATCTGCAAAAGTAATCGAGTATAGACACCCTCTATTGTTCTTGTATAGTGATGATTATGAAACAGTCCGAGACTATTTGAATCGTCAGGCTATACCAACATCAGGAAGTGATGCAGGCGTACTCACTAATGTGTTTCTTCAGACTATGAAGAATGCCGCAGAGAGACAACACTATGATGGTCAAGTATTACCTGGCTTCTTCGAAGCTCCTCGCTATTTGTCTGACACATACTTGAAGGAATACAAGTCACTATCTCTACCTAATCCGACTTTAGGCAACTGGCCAAAGATCGCATCGAGTGCTAATAATGAATCTTTTGGACACTGGATAGCTGGTGATACCGAAGGCTATGGCGGCCAAAATGTTAGCCCTAGTGGAGATGTTACTGGGTTAGGAGCAGATAGCAGGCAAGTCGCTCAAGAATATATAGATGTTTTGAATGTATCTGGTGCATTTCCTACTGCTGATCCTTCTCTTCTCGAAGGATTTCTACCTTATGAGATATCCGCACCTGTTGCAACTGCTTGGTCATTTTACCTGAGAAGCGCACTTCTAGCTTTAAGTAAAGTAGGCATATATCCTCAGATGACAGTCTCAAGACCTAAGCAAAATCCAGTTGCTCTTGAGCATACTTTCTTGGAATATGGTGAAGACTACCTAGTCTGGGACAGTGGTAACGATTCTACCGCTACTGCTGGTATATGGAGTGTTATAACTGGCGGAGCAACTCAGACTCTAGTAGAGGGAGATATCATCACGATTACTTATTCTGCTCATCAGCAAGGCAGTGATGTGGGATATCTGTTTTCCAATAGTAGTTGGACCAATTTCGTAAGATTTGTTCCTAGGGCAGGTAGAACAGACGAAGAACTTCAAGAATTACATTTAAATAGATTCCGTTTTTTGCATCCTCAAATGAATAGCAGTGGATATCCTAATAGAACAAATGATGCTTCTGGAGAAGCTACTAGTTATCCATCAGAAGTTAATGCTCCATTGTTTTCACTTGAGAGGTTTAGAGGCGACTTGCACCTACAGCAAGCCTCAGTAGAGACCGATGTTAAGTTACCTGTAAACTTTCAATCATTCGGGGAAATAAATCGTAGTGCTGAATTTGAGATAGGGGCTTTAACTAACATAGAGACTGTATCTCTTATTCCAGACCTTATTGAAGATTATGCAAATATCAAACTAGACATACCTGCTGGTGAACCCGGTGGCGCAAGTAACATAGACGATGATGATTACGGAATGTCTGGCCCAAATAATGAAAACTTCAACACAAAACTTAAAAATGCGTTTAGTCCTATTACACTCAAAATAGGAACAATATCAGATTTGACTGTATTAAATCCTGGGCTTGATTATCAAAATGATGTTGCGATAGCTATTGAACATCTCACAGTGACTAAGTTCAATAAGCGAGATGTCATAATGAATTTTGATACCGTCAACTTGGATATTAGTCTCGGAGATCTAGTCACACAGTATATTCAGATTCCTGATCTACAGATAAATCAGTCAGGCAACTATATACACAATACGTCAAGTGATGGCGTAACACCCATTATCGAAACAATGGGATGCATATCAACTGGCTCAAGTTATGAAAATAGTAGTACAGTTTTCGACCTTACTACAGGAGATACAAAAGAATATACTGTCAAGGCAAAATTTCTAAAAAGAGAAGGAAACGACTTCTTCTTTAGACCACTATCATTCTATGGCTTTGAAGGTAACACCAGCTTAGTTAGAGTATTACCTAACCAGGAATATAAGATTGTAGATTTAGGAAACACGCCGTCTGAAACATGGACAGCAATAGGTGCTTCCGATACTCCTCAAGAAGGAGAGATATTCGTGTCTAAAGCTAAGCCAGTGTTGGATGCACAGATAGGAGCAGGAGATACGGGTATCGTTTGTATTCCTGTAGTAATAGGATCAACTAAAAAAGCAATTACTAAACTAGCTGATGATCCAAACTCTCCTCAAATGGGCGCAAATGCAGAGATACAAGGAAAAGCATCTTATCAAATTGGACAGATTTCACGATTAGGAGTAACTAAAACTGGATACACATATACAGATCGTGAGTTAGTTGATGTCATTAATGATGAGCCTACATCGCCAAACTATAATAAAGTTGTCGCTAATGCAAACCTTCGTGTTCAAGGTCAAGGTAAAACAGAAGGTAAGTGGAGTTCTAAAACCTCTTTCTTGAGCGAGTCCACTAAGAGTTTACATGATAATGATTATTTTCAAGAGTATTCCTATGAGGTGTCTTCGATTGTATCACCAAGTAGATATGAGCCATTAATAAAAGAAACTGTTGGTGTAGCAGGAACAAAACTTTTTAGTAAGCCTCTT
>Ga0181377_1000858_pt1 | contig 10580 bp, 15 predicted proteins | sample LowvirmetaG_9_FD_130160 | JGI IMG/M metagenome (GOLD analysis project Ga0181377, IMG submission 130160) | Marine viral communities from the Subarctic Pacific Ocean - Lowphox_13 viral metaG | ecosystem: Environmental > Aquatic > Marine > Oceanic | place: Subarctic Pacific Ocean | collected...
CCCGTTAATATCTGTGATGTTAGCTTTTGCTACACCATTGATGTCCGTAATCCCAGACAAAGCAACCCCGTTTATGTCTGTTATATCAGGCAAGGTCTATGTAATCTTGAGAGGGTGAAAAAAACACCTTATTGTCTGCTAAGCAGTGACCCACTACACGATGGAAATCACCAGCGTCACTTGGAGCTGTAGATGAAATCTGACCTGTATTAGAATGACTTATGTAAAGAATATCACCAGCACTTCCAGGATTGTGACTGAGGTAACCCACCCCATGAACAAGCATTCCGTTAGTACTAGAGTTACCACCCAAAGCCATCCCCAAAAGACCCTTAGTTTTTGCCTCGTCGTTTGCATCAACCTCAACCCATGTGCCACTAGAAAAAGTATAAACCTTTCCCGCAGTAGTACCGTCGTTTCCAAACTTCACTATAGTACCCTCTGCTTCCCCATCGGCATCAACCGCTGTGGTTTGGCTGACAAATTCAGCCTCAGCACCATCAACACCCCCTACAGAAAGATTTGGCGCAGAAGTACTTGCTTCAGTCAGTATGTTCTTCCACGTTGCCATTTACTTAACTTTTCTCTTGTATTTTATATAGTCTATCAAACTCCTTCTCAAGCTTTATGATTATATCTGATACAGTCTTAGCGTCTGATCCTTTAATCGTTGAGTTACTCATCGCTTGATTTAATATCTGCACTTCATTTATCTCCAGTTTCATTCGATTTAATTTTAGCTTTCAATTTATTTACAACGTCAGCAAGAATAAAAACATCCCTTCCTTCGAAGTTAGACCTAGAAACTAAGGCTAACAAATAATTTAATTCCTGCTGAGTGAAGGCACTTACTTCGATACCTTGATTCCTCAGTATTTTACTCATTAAACAGTTCTGATGTAAAGTTTGTCATTTCCAGTGTCATAGTGAAAGCTACCCACCCCACCTGCATTTCCCGAAGGAACGCTAGAGTTAGAGCTAAACTCCATAACGGCTATAGGAAAAGCGGTTGTATTACCCTCTGCTTTAACGACCATTTCGGTTAGCCCTGCACCATCTACAAATCCTATAAAAGGAAGTTGCGTTGAATCCTCTGTATCGATTTCTAAGCCAGCAGTTCCTACAGTAGCTGCATTAGTTCCCCCAGAGGCTGCTGTAATAATTTTGTCGTCAATTGTTAACGTAGTTGAATTAACCGTAGTGGTAGTTCCATCTACCTGAAGGTTACCGCGAATAACAACCGTGGTGTCATCGCCAGCATCACCAATGTTGAGTGTGTCATCACCAGTGTACGAAGCAAGAACATTCGTTAGGTTAGTTTTGCTTACGCTTACATCCGTGTTCGTAGTAAACGTCAGAGCGCTTTGAAAAAAAGTTGTAAGCCTGGAAATGTCAGAACGCTTAATGGCCCCAGCATCGCTAATGATAAATTCATCTGTAGACGCTATGTCAGCGCCAATATCGGTCAAACCCGATACAATATCGGTATTCAACATAGCGGCCTGAACAGAAGTGTTAGCAATCGTCAATGCACCTCCAGCAGCTACTGTAGCGTCACCACTAACATTGCTAAAAATTTGATCTTCAAGACTAGAGAAAGTGATATTCTTAGTGACTGCACTGTCGTCCTCATCGGAAAAAGCAATCAAGTCAGCTTGTGCTATCGCGGTGGCCGTCGTTAAGTTGGAGTCGCTAATATCTAAGGTTACGGTTGCGGCTCCGCTAGTAGCCCCTCCGCTTATTCCATTTCCAGCAGTAACATCCGTAATATCTCCAGAGCCAGTTGAAAAACCCTGAGCTGCGATATAATCAAAAACAGCATTACCCGTTGCTAATCCAACTTCGCCGTCGGTAATACCTCCTGCGCCATCTGTGGCTTTATCAGCTTCAGTTAATATTTTCTTCCAAGTAGCCATTTATTTATTTTTTGTAAAGATAGTTATTTATTAAGATACCCCGAAATACAGGTCATCGTTGTCGTCAGCGTACATCCCCCCTTCGAAAGCAGTAGGAGCGGAAGAGAACCTCTTGAACTTAACAGTTCCATCTAGGTTTACGCTTCCTGTTCCGTTAGGTGTAAACTGTATGTCCCCGTTGCTAGTGCTTGTGAAAAGCGATCTTGCCTGAACGTCTAGGTTAGCGCCTAGCTGGGGAGAGCCATCCTCCGATATATTAGAAAGCGTTCCTGTTGTGAAGTCAGAAAAATGAACGTACTTGACTTCATTGCTAGCGTCGATATCCTGTATTAAAACTCTATCACCAGAAGCGGGAGCCCCTATATCGCTCAAAGAAGTGTTAGAAATCATTAAGGCCCCAGTAGCCGCTACATTAGATGTAGTTGGGGACTCACCGTCAGACCCTGCCGCACCTGTGGCACCTGTAGCTCCTGTAGCACCTGTATTCCCAGTAGAGCCTTGAGGACCTGTATCCCCCTGAACGCCCTGATCCCCTTGAGCCCCTTGTATACCTTGTATACCCTGTATACCCTGAGCGCCAGTATCTCCTTTAGCACCAGTATCCCCCTTGGTACCTTTCTCTAAAGTTACTGTTACCTTTGCCATTATACCGCTGTTGATATATCTTCTTTAACTACGAAGCTACCCCTTAATATAGTTGTTGTTTTTTTAAAACCGCTTACATCTACTTGATATTGAAGATCGTAAGTATATCTTCCAACAGGAAGTCTTGAAGTAGCTTCAGCAGTAGCCTTTAACGTTACGTTACCTAAATCGTCCTTGCCCTCAAAAGTAAAAATAGATGACTCCGCTTCCTTCTCTACGTTCTCTCCCCCTGTTGGAGATTCAGCTAACGTAGAACCCGCTATAAGGGTTCTTCTTGATGGAGAGATAGAAGGGTTAGACGTTCTTACCTTGCTTACGGACTTTACCTGAAAGAAAAACGTATATCCTTCAGTAGCTAAAGGAAGAGCCACCGAAGCGCTATCCTTTATGTTTAAGGTCAACTCAAAAGAATCACCCCTTCTGCACGTTATATCAAGCTTTTCTGATATATCTAAATTAGCTTTTTGTCCCATGTTATCCTAATAATGAGTTTACGATATTATCTACGCTATCGGAAGCTTCTGGAAGCTCCCCTCTACTGCCGTTCCTCTGTGACATCAACTTACTCTGCTCTACAGCTTGCTTCTTTACACGTTCATCTTTTCGATCCTCTTTTAAAACGTCTAGCTTTTCTTTGAAGTTTTTGTCGTCTTCCTTAAATCCTAGGGTAGCTTGAGCTTTAATTATTTCAATTTCTTTCCTGAACTCATGCCTTACCTGTTCTAGCTGCGCTTCTAACTGAGATTTCAGTTGCATCTTTTGAGAGTCCAGCTGAGCCTCCATCTGCATTTCTTGAAGCCTCGCCTGCGAAGTAGCCTGAGCAGACGCCTGCTGTATCTGAGCTTGCTGCTGAGAGTTTTGCATAGCCATCTGTTGTTGAGCGGCTATACGCTTTTTACGTCGGATAACTAACAGCCTCTCAGCCTGGTTTACATCCTTCATGTTGCGAATAGCAATAGCATCCTCTATGTCAAGCTCTTTCTGCTGAAGAGACATCTGTATGTTTTGCTCTAGATAAGCTCTATCCTGATCCTCCATCTCTTTAACTACCTGCACGCCGAAGTTGTACATAGGTAAATCGTTAAACGAAGATAACACCGACATGTTCTCTTTGCCTACAGCGTTCTCATAAACCTTATATAGAACAGATTCGAAAGGAAGTATCTGCAAGCACTTTACAATATCCTCACACACCTTCTTAAACAGAACCATAGAAGCGTTAGTGATATCGTATATAGCGTTATTACCAGCGGCTATGGCGCTTTGCTGAACACCTACAAGCGTATCGCCTTTAGGCGTAGAAGCGTCCATCATTTCGTTTACTCCCGTAGCATCCCGAATCATACGCAAGTAATGATTGTAAAGGCCAATAAGCTCGTTTACATTACGTATAGAATTTCCAATTTCTCTGACAGGAGGGTTCTGAAAGCCTCCCTCAGGGTTTTTGCTTCTGTAATAAAAGACACCCGTCTGTTCGTATATATCGTGAAGCTCTAAAGGCTGTAAGTCACCTCCTTTACCTAGCTGTACGTTTTCAAGCCCTTCGATGTCAATTATAAGACCGTCTGGCTTTGCCTTAGCGATAGCCTGCTGAATCTTAAGGTGCGTAAGCTGCAACATATCAGCGAACCCAGTGCATGAATCAACCATAGACTTAGGCATCATATTGCGAAGATTCGTAGCTATAGCAGAATACGAAAGACTTACTTTAGATATATCGTGGACATTCTTAGGAACATTTTTAGCTCTGCCATAATTAAACAGGATGTCACACCCGCCCATTATATAGGTGCCGCTATAAACGACCTTTAACTCCATCTTACTGGGGGTCCTTTGGAATACACTACCCTGTTTTTCCTCGTAGTCAAACCCCTTCATGAAGAAGTTTACATTGCCAAACCTATTTTCTTTTTCCTCAAAATAAATACAGTCAACCGATATAAACTCAAAGTCCAAAACGTCAACCATGTACTGGTCGTACCCGTTTTCGTTTCTCTGTAGGTTGTTGTTATAGCTAGTTCTGTTAAGAGCAGAGGGGTCGTTACCAGATTTGTTCTTTACTGCCGATGCAATCTTTTTAAAATCCTCTTCTTCAAGCTCGTGTCCAGCCAACCTTTTAAGGTCCGCTATGGAGACCTGCTTTACATGGCCCGCATAAATGAGATCTTCGAAGTTAGGGTCTTCTGTATAACTATGTATAAAGTTGCAAGGGTCAACATACTCCGTTTTAATGCCTTCGTTAGGATCGTTGCTTCTCTTCACAACCGCTAAACCTAAAGCTACTAAATCGTTTACACTCCTCCTGAAAACGCCGTCGTTAAAGTTGTTCCAAGAAAGAGTCATGTTAGTCCCTATCTGAGCCGCTATTTCCGCGTCGGTTTTTACGTTAGCTCCGATAAGTATTTCAGCCTCCTCTAAGGTGTCTGGTAACTTGTCAGGATCCCGACCAATAACCATACCCGTCTGCTCCTTAAGAGCTTGCAACTCTTTTTTCGCCTCAACCTGTATCTCTACCTCTCTCTTCTTATTGTTTTTCTCTGAAGAAGATAAAGGATCTATAGCCTCCAGGTTAGGATAAGGGTTTCGAGATAATATCTTGTTTACAACAACGCGGACAAACTTCGGAAGAATAGGAACAGGAGTGTAATCCATGTTCAATAAGCTACCGTCTCCTGAGTTAGGATCTAAGGAATTAAGTAATTTTTTGTATATACTGGTATCCTGAGTTCCGTTAGCATAGTCTCGACTTCTCTCAAAAACTGTATTTCTTCTCCCGTACAAGGAGTTAGACTCCCCCATTTTACCCCACTGAGCTTCTATCGCTTTCGCATACTTCAACCCATAGGCTTTACTCTGTTTTACTTCTGACCCTGCTAACGGATCAGGAAACGAGCCTTTCTTACTGTTGTTGTATTCGTTCATAATAATCTTGAAGGGCTAGGCATATTCTGCAAATATAACAAATCATCCGTTGACCTTATATCTTCTGAAAAACTTGCTCTCAGTAAAGGTTTTTGGTTTTTTTTCTTTTGATTTTTGAGCACCCAATAAAGCTAACCCAGAACTGATAGTAAGGTCAAACTTTGTTCTTTTATCTATCTTAAATCCAATCCAGTCTTCCATAGTGCTATTAAAATACATTTTTCCCATTTCACCCGATTCGTAATTAACCCCTACGTGATGATGGATGTATGTTTCTATTGACTGAGCATGCGACTGGATAACATCTTGAGAGTTAGAGGGTATACCTTTTGTTTTTACATTCACTTTAGAACTAGACGAACCTAAGTGTCTTGGCCTATCCATTAAATACCCATCATACCCCCTGGCCTCAAAGTATCTTACAATACCATATTTGTTGTTCTCTACCAATAAAGGGTAACCGTAGAAGAAAGCGCACATAAGGACGTCTTCGTAAAATATCTTGGCTAAGTCAGGCCTAGAGGCATACTCCACAACAAACATATTCGATGGCCTATCCATAGAAAATTTATTGTACATATGTAAAGCTCCTTTAGATCCCCTGCCGTCTACCGTAGCGTCTAAGTCATAAGAGTCAACTCCTCCACAACCAAAGTCTTTAAAAGGCGCGACTTTTTTACCTCTCTCTAAAGCTTTTACGTTTCTCTTGTCAGAGTCAGGCATCCAAGCCACTTTAAACCTACCGTTAGGTGTCGGAGAGAACGTAACCTCTTTGTCTTTTTCTTTCCAGATAAAATTACCTCTTACCACAGGGTTAGGGAACAGCTCTTCGTTATGCTCTATCTGCTGGTAAATCTTACCTATGTTAAATAGACTTCCCTCAATGCTGTCCCTAAATGCCTCGTCCTCGGTAAAAGGGAACTGCCTTACAACCTCATTAAGTTCCGAAGGGTCATCTTTAAAAGATCTTCTATCGTTTTTTAGGTAAGTTTTACTGCCTTCGGTAATAGGCTCACCGTCTATACCATGTATGTGTACGTTTTCGGGTGGGTCTTCGACAACGGACTGACCGTAAACGTCAAAAAACCCTTCTAAAGCATCATAAGCGGGGATGAATATCCTGTAAAGACCTGATCGGGTTCTGCCGTTAGCATTCCTTTGTTCTGGATCGGAATCCTGCCACAGCCCTTTATACTCTTCTCCCCCTTTGTTCATGGGGTTCACAGTACTGCCTACAAGGGCTTTCCCTACTATTTTTTTACCTACGATTAAACAGGTCCTTTCTACCCTCCAGGCTTCGCGTATATCCGTCGGTTTCTCCCACTTACCCGCCTCATCGAGGTATAACATATGCAGTTTCTCACCGTCATAAGCATTGTTAGTGGTATTCTTCCAGTTAATAGTGCTGTTTAGAGCGTCTCCTCTGTAAGAAGTCTTGTTGTTTTTGGTAATACGTTTAGACGGCTCTCGAAACGCCAGCTCCATACGGGGGTTTGTAGTACCGTCCTGGATAGGCTTAAAGAAAAAAGGATAGCCTCTAAATATAGAGACCACTTTTTTCATGAATATATTCTCCTGAGCGTCTTTACCAGTCTTCGACTGTATTCCGAGAAGCTTTTCTTTAACTTGAGTAGCTTCGTCAACAAGAACAGAACTACAGACATTAGTATACCCAGAACGGCGACACTTAGTATAAAGCTGACCGAAACAACGAGGGTCAGACTCACACGCCAGCATGTGGAGAAAGATTTCTCTTTGAAATTGCAAGAACTGAGGATATCCGATATCAATTTTAGACCATTGTAAAAACATATAGTGCCGCCCTGTAATATACGTAGGGATGCCATTATTGTAAAACCAAACACCGTTACGGCGACGCTGAAACTCTTCCTCGATGTAAGCAGAAAACTTCTTGCGGAACTCACCTGGTTTTTCGTGCCACTCATCCATACTTCTAAGCCTTTGCAATTCTTCTGGCATAGGTATGCGCTTCCACATCTGCAACTTCTTTGGTTGGTCATGGAAGAGAATCTTCGATCTAGGTGGTTTTTTTGGGAGAACAAGGAGAAGCCCATGTAACTCGATGACATCTCCTGTCGAACCGTCAGGGTCGATCTTAATCCCTTGATCTTCATATCCTTCTATATCTATTAAGACTGACATCAATAACTCTGTCCGTGAGGATTCATCCTTCCTAGATTCGGAACTCCCGACTTAGGATTTGTAAGTTTCATTTGAGAACCGCATTCGCATTCCCCTTCTACATAATAGGTTTCTCCGTCTTTAACGCGCATAGTCAAGCTCTTTTCGAACCTTTCTTTCCCACAATCTGGGCAATATAAGTCTGGCATAGTTGTTAATTTAATTTGTACCCCCGACAGGATTCGAACCTGTGACCGACGCCTTAGAAGGGCGTTGCTCTATCCAGCTGAGCTACGAAGGCGTGTAAATCACACAGTAGTTTTCGTTTAAGTAATAGTCGCTGATCGTTTGGTTATTTAGAAAATCTTTCTGCAAAACCTCCTGAATAGTCTTTTTGCTCTTCAATTCCTCCATTTGTCTTTAGTTCTTTCACCATTTGCTCTAACCTCTGTCGCTCCACCAAAAGCTCTTTACAGTCGATAGCCGTTTGCTTTATGGATTGTAGCTCCGCCTTACGCGCTGACCCTCCCGCTTCTGGATCGACAGGCTTCTTTACCTCCTCAATCATATTATCGATAGCTACCTCCATGCTGTCCATCAGCCGCTTGGCAGCGCTTACTGTAGTAAACTTACTAGCCATGAGTAAAAACGAACATGGGTGTTTTAGGGCCTAGATAAGTGCCAGCTATATTATACTCAAAAAACTCTACAGCGTCTTCGTGCGACATATCTTCAGATAAAATTTCTACGACTTTACCTATATCGTATATAGCCACTTGATCTGGGCCGTAGCTAACACCTATAACAGCATCGTCAAAGCCGTCGGCAAGAAAACACTTCTCTTGCTCTAGGATGCCCCAGAGCTCTTCTTTGTCCATTTCGTACATCTTAATTAAATTTCTACGTACATAAGATCCTCTATCCTTGTTCGGTAGTACTCTTTACCGTCGATAGTAATCCTATAGTCGCGGTTTTCTTTAAACCCTACTACATCGCCTATTTTTAAGCCTGCTTCTTTAATCCCAGCAGACGTAAATGCGACCCTACCTCTTGTTGGTAATTTCTCATCAAGTTTGACAACCTCGATAATTTCCGATTCTTGAACGGCTTCTTCTTCGATAGCCTCAAGAAGACTCCAACCCGCAAGAGGGTGGATATCGCCAGTACGCTGATCCTTAAAAGCAATAGCTTGATTATTGATAGCGTGATCTTCATCATACCTGACAAGGTAGTGATTATCATCGCCAGTAAGCGGTTGACCTTCATTAATAACCACGAGATGATGGAAGTAAAGTGTGTCGCCAGGATTGACGCCAGTTTCATACTTAAACGGCGCAGAGACGACAGGACCTTCTGTAATTCTGTTTTCAAATTCATTAAATCGATTGTCTACGTACAACTCTAAACCACTACTCGTTGTAATGGTATCGTCTATTGTCTTTTCTAGCTCGACAATAAACAAATTAAATGTTCTCATTAATTAAAAGCTTAAGTCAAATTCTAATACACAAGGCATTTCATCTATCGCCTTCCAAAGTACGTTGCCGTCTTCGTTTTCTATATACACAAGGTATCGCTTTTTACCGTGTTTCACAAGCGTTCTTTCATCTTCTACTATAGCTGACACGTTTCCGCTGCCTGCTCGCATACCTACATAGTAAGCCATTCCATTTTTGGGATCTCTCCCTACTATTATCTTTCTAATAAGACCTTCCATTGTTTTTAATTTAGTGATATGCCTAGATCGCCTAGTAGGTCATCAAGAGGGTCGTTGTCTTCAGGATTATACATCTCATCCATCAGACCCTTTATCATATCAAGTTCTTCTTTGTTCTGTAAATTAAAGCTATACATAGTTTTTACTTCGGCTGTCTCCTCTTCTTCGTCAATCGCTTCTTTATCAAAGAGACCTATAACCACAGAAGCTAATACCCTATGCTTTACGTCATACTCATCTATAACCTCCTCCATTTTCTTTACTAAATGGTACATCTCAGCTAAAAACTGGGTATCGTTTGCTTTCATGGTTTAACTTTGTTATATCTCAAAGATACAAACTTTATTATGCCAAAGTCTCAAGTAAAGAAGTCAAAACTATTTAGAGAAGTGTCAAAACTTCAAAAAAGGTATGTAAAACACAACTATCTAAAGCATCTGCGCAACGCTAAAGCGGACTTCATAACTACTAACGGGATACCTGGGAACTGGTTAGAGTTTATGCTGTGGGTTTACGACTTAGAATTTTTTACTATACGGTACGCAGCTGAAGAGTATGGTATGTATAAAGACAATCTAGCCGACAGACTTATATACCCTATGGTAAAAGACGGGTATTTGTACAAGCACTTCGATAAGCTAACACCATCGCAGACAGCGGAAGATCATCTTTTCCGTGACGAGACTAAGTTTAACTACCGTGTAAGATATGCGCTATCGCAGAAAGGCAGAATGGCGGTACAGCGTTTCTATAATTCACTTTAAACAACCTTATAGTAAACCCCTTTAGAATTGCGGTAAGCTTTTTTAATTTGTTTTCTATTACCTCCAGATGGTTTATATGATATATGGACCCAGTTAGGTTCTTCATCGTCCCCAAACTCCCATATCATCTGATCCCAGTGCAGATTATTCTTAACGAATTTAAATATATCGGCGTTGGTTATCTTACCGTACATATCAGCGTCTAGGTCAAGGGCTTCCCCTGTCATGTGCTGAGAGTATTTACTGCCTCCAATGGCCTTATTTAATTCCTTGCATCGGAATCCAGATGACACTCCAATAGGCACACCGAAGTGATCCCGTATAGGCTGGAAGATATTCTCCGCTATAGCCCTTAAGTTTTCAATATCCCAGTCATCGGGATCATTGTCTATCCCCAGGCGGGTGGCTGTGTTTGACTTTACCGCTTCCTTTAGCGTTAGATTTCTGCTTAGCTTCATTGAATTTATTTTTTTC
>Ga0181377_1000859_pt1 | contig 10568 bp, 20 predicted proteins | sample LowvirmetaG_9_FD_130160 | JGI IMG/M metagenome (GOLD analysis project Ga0181377, IMG submission 130160) | Marine viral communities from the Subarctic Pacific Ocean - Lowphox_13 viral metaG | ecosystem: Environmental > Aquatic > Marine > Oceanic | place: Subarctic Pacific Ocean | collected...
ACAGGTCGATCACATCAGAACTACACATACGGCAATCGTCAGGACTTCTTTGAACGTTCCGAGCTTGATCAGGCCATATACGAGAAGTCACAAACCATTAAAGGTGGTGATTTTCCAGCCTGGTATGAAAGCTTGACCGAGGAGGAGCGCGAGGCTTATGGTCGGGTTCGTGATCAGTTGAGTCGTTAACATCTGTACTATATTCGCACCGATTTTAGTTGCTAGTCCGAATAATTTTTCTTATATTATATAAATCAATAAAACTAATAGAACGCTTATGGCAAACACACAACAACAAGAGGCAAGTCTACTCGACATCAACCTATCCAATGCTCGTTCGGAGAACGAGTCTTACGAGGTCTACCGAGAGAGACTAGCCACCAACAAACAAATACTTAAAACCTACTTCCTTTACGGCAGAGAAGCATTTCGTGAGATGTTCCCGAACGGGGTCGCTACCGCAATGCAACAAGCTCAAACCCGAACAGAAACTGTAGAACCGCAGACCACTGCCGAGCCTACCGACTCCGGAATTGAATACCGATTGAACCGTGAGTAGAGACCCGCACCTAGACGATCGACGTGCCGGACGCAAGATACGTCTACACGAACCTTTCAACTGTGCGGGTGTCATGGAGGTGTGCATGTCGGGCAAATGGTATCGTACCACTGCCGGATGGTTTCGCTCGTTCTCGGGTCCACGTCGTATATCGGCTCCGGAACGCACGGTGCATGGTTTGGCATCATTGAGTGTGCCCATAGTGACTCGCGAGTATCATGGACCGGTGTATGCACGTGACACCAACTTCGAGTACATAGGACCGGTATTGAATGCACATGTTCATCGAGAGATGTTGAACGAGGAGAGTATGTAAAACAACTAGAAAAATCGAGGGGCATTTTGCGCGCGGCGTCGCTTCGCTCTCACCTCATTCCCCGCCCTCCCCCTCACCCCCGCTTATGAGCTTTATAATAGGAAAAAAATGTGTAAGTGTCTGCGATACAGCTTGTGTAGGATCATGCCCTGTAGATTGCATTCATGGACCTATCGACACTGAAGGTTGTGGTGAAGAGGTTAAAACTCTAGATAGTATTGAAGGTATGCAGTTATATATAAATCCAGATGAATGTATTGATTGTGGAGCATGCTTGCAGGAGTGTCCAGTAGAAGCTATATATGAGTCTGAGGATGATGCTATAACGCATGGTAACGATGAAGCTAGTGTAATAAAGAACTATGAATTTTTCGGATTAAAATGGCAATAAAAAAGTATCCAGATAGTATAGTATTCGATTATGAATTAGGAGTATTTGATTCTAACAAGAAGCAGTATCCTACCGATCTAGGTGCACCCGCCTTTCAACCTCTTCAGATCGATAAATCGGATAGTAAAAAAGCCAACAAATACTTCTCTTCTCAATTAAGTGAGCTCAAGGATAAATACAATCAACTTAAAGAGGAGTATGAATGGACAGCTCAAGTGTATGAGTCAGAGTATAACTTTCAACCTATACTAGGAGAGGTATATCATTTATACAGCAAGAACAATGGTTGTAAATTTTTAAGTTTAATATCACCATCTGAATGGAATCAACAACATATAGGTTCGTTTAAGTTATTGAATAATGGTAATTGGAAAAAACTATAGATATAGTTGGTAGTCTGAGATATTTTTCTTATCTTTAGTATATAAAGAGAGAGGGAGATACTATATCAAGCTCAATAACAAATAAAAATTAAAAAATGCCTAGAACAAAAAAAGCACCTGTTTACCAGTACGGAATCGAAATTACTAAACCTCATTCAAAAGCGATGTATGATCATAACGATCAAGTAGCTGATGAGATGAAAAAGAATATACTTAATGCTTGGAAAAACGAGTTAGCTATAATAAAAGAATATCATGATGTGAATGCACTTGTAGAAGATTGGGATGAAGAACTGCTTAAAGAGCATGCTCCTAAGCTAGTTAGACTTCAGAAGAATGTTATGTATTCTGGTTATGGTATGGGCTATACTATCGATATGGTTAACGAAGAATTCGTTAAAGAATTAGATACTATGGCTAACTGGCAATTACATGAAACGTACAGTTACATGTCCTTTGATAATGGTTTAGTTCCAAGAACTAGATTTATGATGGTAGGGTTTGAATGGCAGAAGCATGACTATAGTTATTGTACAGATAAAGATTTATCACCAGTAACAGTTGATTCTTCGAACTAATTTTCGTATATTATAATATGATTGAATTCCTAAAACACGCAACTGGACTATGTGGTGAGCCTCATCCAAGTTTGCTAACCTTATTGTATGGCACACCAATAGTAGGTTATGTAATGTATAAAATAAAAAATTATGGCAAAAAAGAGTAAGTATACTAGACGTAGAGCTATTGACTGTAAGTTGGTAGAACGGAGTAAGAATAATCCAGGTTATTGTAAGTATATGATTACTATAGCAGAACTAGACGGTACTATTCATAAACAACCTGCATACGGTAAAGATATGCAAGGTGCTCTATCTAGGTTAATGAATAAAGAGTTAACAGTAAAAGTAGAAAGAAAGCTAGAGACAAATACTGGATCTATATTTCTTGCATGGTTATTACTAATGGGAACACCAGCTATATTTTTTGGTGCAGGTAATACACCTTGGATATTAGTATATACATTTGGTACTATTATAATGCTAATGGCGATAGCTAGTATATGGTATAACTACATAAAGAAAGGTGAAGTATGAATAGATTAATACATCAATTATATTATGATGAAAAAATAACTTTAGAAGTATGTCAACAGTTATTAGATCAATTAAGTAAAAGTAAAGAGCGAAGAAGATATTATTAAAGGGAATATATGTATAGAATAGTAAGAGAAGTAAATCATTTAACTGACAAGGTTCAGTATATAATCGAACGTAAGAAAACATTCTTATGGACCTCATCATGGACTAGAGAGTTAGGTTTAGATGTAGATCAGAAAGGACCAATTGGTGCTCCTACGTTTGATGGAGCTAAATGGAAACTGGATAGAATAGAGAAGCATGAAGGTGTTATGCTTGAGAGAGAAATAGCAGTCGACCTAACTAATATTATTTAATGGATATAAACTATTATACTAAATACGGTAAAGGGTTTCAACTACTGTGCGAGTTACAGCCATCTGAAAAGTACGCTCAAGGCATTGAATTAAAGGATGTAAGACTTATCAAAGACAATCGAGAACTCTATAGTCAGCCAGGAGTATATATACTTGCTAATAAGCTAGGAGAGGTACTTAAAATAGGTCAGACAAGTAATATGTTCAATAGAATATATACTCAGTATAAATGTGTTAACAATTCCACTAATCGTAGAATACGAGAGCATATTAAGACGGTAGAGCCTCTATTGGTTTACGTTTATATGCTACCTAAAAAGAAGACTAGAATACCTTTAGGATTAAATAAATATACAGTATATACATCCTTTGCAGGAGGTTTCGAGCATGTACTTCTAAAAGAATATAAAACAGCAACTAAAGCATTACCTAAACTAAATACAATGATACGATGAAACAATTCACTCAAATTTTTAATATAGTAGTTATAACTTTACTCATGGGGTTATACCTCTCAAGTTTATTAGAGGTGGAACATCAAGAGAGAGAGCTACTAAATAAACAGCACTTGGTTGATAGCTTAACTCAAGTTAATGACAGTCTAACTCTTAGGGTAGATACACTACTACGTGAATCTGAAATATGGGACTTTGGTATACAAAAGAAAACTAAATTTCTATTGAATGCTATTATTACTATCGAGTCCAGTAATAACGATTCAGCTTACCATGCTGGTGAAGATGCTGTAGGGTGCTTGCAAATAAGACCTTGTATGGTGTTTGATGTTAATCGCATACTAAAAAAACAAAATAAAACAATACAGTATTCTTTAATTGACAGATGGAATAGAGGTAAGTCCATTGAGATGTTTCATATATATTGCAACTATTATAATCTTACAACCTTAGAAGCTATGGCGAGATCCTGGAATGGAGGTCCTAGAGGTAAGGATAAAGACAACACTGTAGGGTACTGGAAAAAAGTAAAAGATCAGTTGGAAAGCTGATAAATAATTCTTATATTTACAATATGATAAATGGAACTAGACTAGGGTATGCTTGCGTTAACGCAGGACTTACTAACCGACCTAACAAGCTTGGAGGTCGAGTAACGACTTCACGTACGTTACGTAAATCAACTTGGCAGCTAGATGAAGGATGGGATTATTCAGCAGTAGGTGTTAAAGCGTTAGATAATGCTAAAGATTTATTACATTATTTAAAATGGAATAAAGAGCATGATATAACTCTATTCCGAGTAGGAAGTGAGCTTATTCCTTGGCATGACCATTACGAGCTTAAAATGTTACCTCAAATAGATGAGATACGTCAAGCTCTATTTGAAGTAGGTGAGTATGCTCGTGAACATAATATGAGACTAACTACTCATCCTGGACCTTTTACCGTTCTTGGATCACCTACACCAGCAGTAGTAGATAAATCTATTATCGGATTAGAACGTCATTCAGAGATGTTTGATATGATGGGCTTTGAACCTTCATTCGATAATAAAATTAATATTCATATAGGTGGTGCTTACGGAGATCATGCCGCTACAGCAAAGCGATGGATAGCTGCATGGCATAGATTATCTGATGGTTGTAGGAAGCGTCTAGTGGTAGAGAACGATGATAAAGCTAATATGTGGTCAGTACAGATGTTGTATGATTACTTTCATAAAGAGATAGGTATACCTATTACATTCGATTATTTTCATCATAAATTTCATACTAGTGGATTAACTGAGGAGGAAGCTCTTAAGCTTGCTGCTACTACCTGGCCTGATGGAGTACGTCAATGTACTCACTATTCTGAATCTAAACGTGACGAAGAGCAGAGAGCTTTTATACGTATGTGTAGAGCTAACTCTATTGATCCTGACAAAGTTGAGGACTGGCCTACTCTAAATGAAATGAAGAAGAAGGTAGATAAGATTCGAGCTACTGCTCATGCTGATTATGTTATAGAAGAAATAGATACTTACGGTTTAGATATCGATATAGTATTAGAAGTAAAAGCTAAAGAGTTAGGTCTCTTTGGTTGTAGACAAGTAAATAAACAATTAATTTAAAGGAGAAAGTTATGTATTATGTAACAAAAGTATCGGTACATCACACCGACCCTAATTCGGGTAAAGTGAAAAAAATGACTGAACAATATTTAATAGACGCAGAAAGCGTTACAGATGCTGAAGTTATTATTACTAAAGAGCTAGGAAGTCAGAGTATGGACTTTGAAGTTAAGTCGGTAACAGCAAGTAAAATTCTTTCAGTATTATCCGCGTAACAGTTGGTAGTCTGAGATATTTTTCTTATCTTTATATATTAATAATAAAAACGATAACTATGATTTGTGTAAAATGTCATGATGAGATTCAACCTGGTAGGTTAAAGGCTCTTCCTAATTCAAAAACTTGTGTAAAATGCTCTACTACTGCTGCGTGGTATGTACGTAATGTTATAGCTGGTAAGACGGAGTATATGGAGCATGAAATAATTAAAGATCCTGTTCATGCAAAAGCATTACAGAATATGGATAAGCGAGTTGGTTGGGGTAGTAACCTGGTAAAGGTGTAGAGAGTATATATGAAAATATTAGGATTTAATAGTGGTCATGATGTAGCTTACTGCTTACTAGATAATGGTATACCTAAGGTACATGAAGAGCTAGAAAGGTTTATACGAGAAAAAGAACCTATGGGCGATGGTCTAGAGATGGCTCTTGAACGTTTACCTGAAGATGTATTAAGTGAAGTGACACATTTTGCTTTTGGTAATCCAAGGAAACGTACTGGTGATCATAAAGCAACTTGTGCTAAAGATTGGGCTACTGATACTATGATGGAATGGTTAGATAAATCTAACGGTAAGTATTATGTTATTAGTCATCACCAATCTCATGCAGCTAATGCTTTCTTTTCTAGTAATTACGATGAAGCACTTATAATAACTATTGATGGAAGTGGTACAGAGAAAACGGATCATCATGACTATCATAGAGAGTATGATCCTAGCACTCCTGACGATTTCTTTTCTTCTGCATTTACTTTTTGGAAAGGTAAAGGTAATAAGATTGAGCCTATAGCTAGAATACCTATGGAAGCTTTAACTATAGGGTCTCCGTGGAGAATATATACTAGAGATTTATTTGGCCTTTCAGCAGGACATCCTCATGGATTTGCAGGTGGTACTATTATGGCTATGGCGTCAGTAGGTGAACCTAAATACTGGGAAGATTTTTATAATGCCTTTTTATCAGGTGGAGGTGGTCCTAGTAAACATACATACGATGTAGTTAATAAACTAAAACCTATAGTTGAGAAGAGCGAACAAGATAGATTTGACGTTGCTGCTTCACTACAGAAGGCTACAGAAGAGGTTGCATACAATATCATTAAACCATACATTGATGAATATAACCCTACTAATATATGCTTTGCAGGCGGCGTTATATTAAACTCAGTTATGATGGGTAAGATGTATGACTGGTTTGGTGTAGAGAATATGTATGTATGTCCAGTACCTTACGATGGTGGGTTAGCTATCGGGTGTGCTCAATATGTATGGCATCAAATTTTAGACAATCCTAGAATAAAATGGGATCCTAACCCTACACCTTATCTAGGTGTAACGTATACTAAAGACGAAGTTATGTCTGCGTTAGATAGTATTTCTCTTAACATACAAGAGGTAGATGATGATACAGTATTAGATCTACTAGATGAGCAAAATATAATATCTATATTTAACGGAGGAGCAGAAAGTGGCCGACGTGCACTAGGTAACAGAAGTATTATAGCTGACCCTAGAAGTCCTGAGATGAAAGATCTAATTAATGATAAAGTTAAACACAGACAATGGTATCGACCATTTGCTCCTTCAATACTTCGAGAAGATGTAAGTGACTGGTTTGTAAGAGATGTTAATAGTCCTTACATGAGTTTCGTTTTACAATTCAAGAATGAAGTTAAAGATAAGGTTCCTGCAGTTGTTCATTTAGATGGTACTGGGAGGTTGCAGACAGTAACTGAAGAGACAAATAAATGGTATTATAATTTTATAAAGAAATGGAAGGAACGAACAGGAGTGCCTATAGTTTTAAATACCAGTTTTAACGATAGAGAACCTATAGTCGAAACACCAGAGCATGCAGTTAACTGTTTTATGGGTACTAATATAGATTATCTATATTTTAGTGATTACGGTATATTAGTAAATAAAGATACTGATATAATCGATTTTTTAGATCACGCAGACAAACAAGGGCCTTGGTCAGAAGAAGATGATAAAATACATACTATAGGTGGATTAATAATGCCTAAAGAAAACACTAATAAATTAAATAAAAAAATATGAGTGAATTAGAAGAATTAGAATTTGATAGACTTATTCTCCGATCAGCTATGGAGAATACATATATGATTTTAACAGGAAGAGCTACATGGGATAGTTTAATGGATAAAGCATCTATGCAACCTGGTAGTGTTGATCAACATATTGATGTTGCATTACTATTTGATCCTATGGATGACAACTATAATCCAAAATTTCCACACCTTCACAACGATATTGACGTCAATGAACTATTTGAATCGATGATTGATTATTACGTAGAAAGTGAAGAGTATGAAAAATGCGCAGAAATATTAAAAATTAAAGAGAGTAATTATGGCACAGAGAGGTAGACCAAGAAGTAAACCAGTAAAAAAATGGAATCCTAGATATTCTAAAACAGCAGTCCGAGTAGCTATCCAGAATGCATTTATGGATAATCCAGACTTTTCAATGTTTGTAAACACAGATAAATTTACTAAAGGTATATTACAGCAATGTGATGAATGGGCATTAGCAGATGGTCAAACACCACCGGAGTAGAATATGAGAGTAGCATTTTGCATACCAGGGCCTTCCTTCTCAGGTTGGTTTCTTGAAAACTGGACGGCGTTAATCAAATCATTACCACCTGAGATTGAGTGGAGGTTATTTAGAAATTATAACCCTAACGTACATGTCGTACGAAATCAGGTACTTGATAGAGCAAGAATGTTCCGACCTGATTATTATATGTGGATAGATAGTGATATAAATTTTACACCAGATAATTTTTACAAGCTATTAGATCATAAAAATGTATCAATAGTATCAGGATTGTATGTTATGAAAACGTCACATCCTTATAATAATTTTGCATGTGGTTCATTAAATGGAGGTACATTAACACGTGATGATATTAAGGATCAAGCCGATCTATTAGAAGTCAAAGCTAATGGTTTAGGTTGGATGTTAGTTAAATCAGAAGTATTTGAAGCTTTAGACCAACCGTTCACTCAAGATGAGTTTGGTACTGGTGAAGACGCTCTATTTCAAATACGAGCTAAAGAGTTAGGTTATAGATCATATGTTGACCCAACTCTAATAGTAGGTCACGAAAAGATGATGATACTTACTTAAACGGATAATGCGAAAACAGTTATCATTATCGCTACGTAGAGTATTGGTGTTATGTCAATTTTGTTTTGGTCCATATTCATTAATAAGTAAATATTTATATATGCAACCATATTAAGAAATTATTAAGAAATCATTAAATGTCCAATAGTTTTAAAAATTTACAAAATAAACTCCAGCGGTTAAAAAAGGAATTAGAGCCAAATGAACCGAAGCGTAGAGCTGATGCTCTCGATTATATGGATAAGTTATGTATATTAGTCAAAGAGAGTTATGATCCATTAAGTACTGGTGATTATATGTTTATTAAAACATTAACTGACTCTATATCTGAAGCAAAATATTTTGGTGGTTTTAGCAAAAATGCTAAAGAAAGGTTGCGTATAATACAAGAACGTTATAATTATATACATGAAGAAGGGGAGTCTAACATCGAGTGAGAAATTAAGTATCTGTAAATCTTGTAAGCATTACTGGCCAGCGACTACGCAGTGCGGATTATGTAAATGCTTTATGATTATAAAGGTACTAACCTCATTACCATGCCCAGATGATCCACCTAAATGGGAGTAGCTTATGAGTAAATGGCAAGAAGATACGATGTATGAAATCACAATGTCAGTACAACGTGAAGGCGTTGAACGAGAGTTTCAGAAACAGCTTAAAAAGATGAGGACTCAACCTGAGTGGAAGTATAAGACAATATCGGAACGATATGAATATGCATATCGTAAAGTAACAAACAGATAAATTAAAAAATGGTTATGTTTAGAGAAGTTAATGAAACACAACCACAAAATATTGCATGTACCTTCTTCAGGCACAACTGCGCACTGTCAGCATACATGGGTATGTCATATAGATGATGTCTGTGTTGGTCATATTCAAATGCAAGTCGAAGCTGATAACACAATTAAGTTTTTAGATGCTTGGGTTCACGATAATTTTAGACGACAAGGTATTTTCAGATCTCTATGGGATACAAGATGGACATATGTTCAAGAAGAATATTTAGGTTATAAAGTATACGCATGGTGTAAACCATCGAGCTTACCCTTACTAGTTGAAAAAGGGTTTGAGCAAGGTGATGTTTGCACGTATGTCGAAAGGTTAGTAACTGTAAATAATACTTCATACGAACAATGTTTCGTATCTTGCTAACTATGAAATACATACTTACTCTGTTTCTCTTTATATCAATAAATCTTCAATCACAATCATTACATGAGATAGGTTTATTTGATCACAAACCTGTATTAAGAAATGGTGGAGATAAGATACTTCATTTTACTTGCAGTTATGTTATCGCTTATAACACATATAAATATTTTGAACACCGTGTTCCAAAAAAACGAGCTAGACTGTACAGTGTGCTAGTACCTTTAGTAGTAGGAGCAGCTAAAGAGTTTGTTGACGAGAAATATCGTAAAGGTTGGGAGAAGGAAGATATGTATGCTAATATAGGAGGTATAATATTATTCAGATATGATTTAACTAAATGATTAGGCTATTATTAATATTATCGTTAATGTTGTTCTCCTGTAAAAAAGAGATAGATGATTTTGGTTTTAGAGTTTATACTATACCTGAAGGTGAACATAGCTCAGGTAGTTATATTAACCACCCTACAAATTCCAAAATTATATTTAAGTTTATGTTAGATGAATCAGCTATATATGAATCTGAAATACCAGAAAATCAACATGATGTAAATAAAATATATGGTTTTAGTGACTTCGGTAAAACACATCAAAAGTATTCTATAAGATTGGGGTGGAGGTATATAAACGGAAACATAGAGCTTTGTTGGTTAAGGCATGAAGAAGGTAGGCATAGTTCAGCCACAATAAGAATCATAGATGTTGACGAGGTATATCGAGCAACTATAGATATAGAAACTTTCTATTATATCATAACTATAGACGATGATACCACACTAGTCAGACGACGACCAGAAGGTAATTGGGGACTAGTTAGACGGTATTATTTATACCCATACTTTGGTGGTAATGAGTAT
>Ga0181377_1000860_pt1 | contig 10555 bp, 23 predicted proteins | sample LowvirmetaG_9_FD_130160 | JGI IMG/M metagenome (GOLD analysis project Ga0181377, IMG submission 130160) | Marine viral communities from the Subarctic Pacific Ocean - Lowphox_13 viral metaG | ecosystem: Environmental > Aquatic > Marine > Oceanic | place: Subarctic Pacific Ocean | collected...
ATTTGACCAATCAGGTAACTTAGGGATTGGGTGTTCGCCAGCATATGTGCTTGACGTTCAAAGCTCAAGTGATCCTGCTCAAATAAGACTAAAAGAAGATGGAAATACCACTGGTTTTATCCTGAAAAACTATAACGGCAATGAGGTGCAACTTGTCAATGCTGACAATGGCCCAATGGTGTTTAAAACCAACGATAGTGAAGCCATGCGCATCGACAGCAGTGGTAATGTTGGAATCGGGTGTGTTCCTAATTCAATACAGTCTGGTTTCGACACATTGCAAATTGGTGGAAACCTAACGCTAAATGTTGATAGCACAGGTGTTGGTGCTGGCGTTTATATGGGCAACAACGTCTATAGAGATAGCACAGACAGTCGTTGGGAATACATTAACACAGACGAAGCAAGCCAATACTACCAAGCAAATGGTACGCATGTTTGGCGCACTGCCGCCTCTGGTTCTGCAGACGCTGCTATTACTTGGTCAGAAGCCATGCGCATCTCATCAGCGGGTGATCTGGAACTAATCCAAAGCAATAACCTTTACTGGAAGCACCAAGGCGGTGGAACTATACGGGGTGGTATTTCTGCTGACAGTTCTGACAATCTTATATTTTCAACAGGTTCATCTGGCACTGAACGTATGCGGCTTGAAGGCACTGGGGCAGTTATGCGTCTTGGCGGTACAACCAATGCTGGTTATGTTGATTTTGATGGATCAAACCTTCAATTAAATACTCAACGTAATCCTAATTCTGGTAGTTTTACGAACACAGGCAGGGCGCATAGTTCTATTATCCTGTCTGATGGTAATGGCACAGCCGCTAATAGTTACATTAGATTTATGACTTCAGAATCTAATAATACCGCTGCAACGCAGCGTATGCTCATCGACAGCAGCGGCAACGTCGGTATTGGTACGAGTTCGCCATCAAGCTATCTAGCAACAAAATTAGTGATAGGTTGTGCTGATGAACAGGGTATGACTTTAGCGGCTACATCTTCAAGCACTAAACAAAACATATACTTTGCAGATGGTACATCAGGTTCAGCCCGTAATCGTGGAAATCTCAGTTACGATCACAACCTTGATCAATTGTCGATGGGAACTGCTAGTGGTAGCCTACGGTTAATCCTAGACAGCAGCGGTAACTTGCTGGTGGGTAAGTCGAGTGCAGATGGTGGTGTAGCTGGCTTTGAGGCACGTTCTACTGGTGAGACTTTTGCAACATCGTCTGGCGCAACGCTGTATGCTAAAAGAACAACTGGTGATGGCGATATTATTGTTGTGCAGGGGCCGTCTGGTACTGTGGGGAGTATTGCTTCACGAGCAGGTGTTGTTACATCGTTGATACTTGACCCTCGTTCAGGCGGGGGTGGTCTTACAGGTGGAGGTGCTGCTTTATATCCTACTGATAATGCAGGTGCTCCAAGCGATGATACTTTAACACTTGGAGATGCATCTTCACGCTTCAAGGACCTCTACCTGTCTGGCGGTGTAGTGTTTGGCACTGGTGGCCCATCTCCAATCACAAGCAATACGCTGGATGACTATGAGGAGGGAACTTGGACGCCTACCTATGCTACGACTGGAACTGGTTTTAGTAGCATTACACACGATACTCAAACAGGACAGTATACAAAAGTTGGTCAACTTGTAACTGTTAGAGCATTTATTAGAACTGATGCTATTACATTGGGCAGTGCTTCGGGTTCTGTTGTAATATCTGGATTGCCTTTTACGCCAACTTCTAATTCAGCCGTGGGTTCAGTTAGTGGTACTTTTAACTGGGCTGGCGATGTTCCTAGCACTTGTGTTGTGTTTAATGCATCATCACTAGTTTATTTGTATTATAGAACTTCTGCAAATGTAAAAGATGACGCATTAGCTCCATCAGATATGGGTCTTGGCGCAAACAACAATGACCTTTATCTTACATTATCTTATCTTGCAGCATAACCACCCCTGTTGGATCACAGGGTAGTCAGTCCAGCCAAAGGAGATAAACGATGGCACTAACAGAAGAAACAGTACAAGATAAAATAGAGATCGTAGGCGACTACAAGCACGTTCAGGTGCGTACAGCCACGGTCATCAAGCGTGATGGCACAGAGATCAGCCGTGGGTATTCACGCCATGTCGTTGCACCAGATGCTGACATCACAGGCGAAAGCACTGAGGTACAAGCCATCTGTAACGCAGTTCACACACAAGCGGTTAAGGATGCTTACGCCGCACACTTAGCAGCACAGGAGACACCATAATGGCTGTAACTTACACTTGGACTATTCCAACACTAGAACACGAAATTGCTGACGGTGGCGTTTACATTGCTCACTGGCGCTGCACAGGTCAGGATGACGATGGCAACTCAGCATCAAACTATGGCACCTGTAGCCTAACCTATGACGCCTCTGCGTCTGACTTCACGCCGTATGCAGATATTACAAAAGATCAAGCACAAGGCTGGGTCTGGGGTCATGTATCACAAGCTGATACTGAAGCTGCTATTGCTTCTAAGATTGATGCGATAGCTAATCCAACGTCTGCAAGCGGAGTTCCGTGGTAGACATAACCTGAAAGGAGATCAACGTGACTGAAGAACAAAAGGTCATTACGATTGACGAAGTAGAATACACTGAAGATCAACTAAGCAATGTTGCAAAGCACTGCATAAATCAAGTCAAGGCTCTTGAAGCAAACATCAATGGCATGACGTTAAAGATTGAACAGATGCAAGTTGGTCGCGCTGGATACTTGGAAAAGTTGAAGGCTGAAATAAAGGAAGAAGAGTAATGGATAAACGCACTGTATCATCTGCTCACACGCGCATTGATGGATTGGAGAAGGAAATCGTGGCTATTAAAACCGAGATGGATATTCAATTCAAAGACTTGTTTAACCGTGTAAAGCGCTTAGAAGCGATTGTTATTGGTGCGTCTGCCTTCATCATAGCTTTGCTTCTTCGCATAAATATGATGGGCTAAACAATGCTTGCTGAATTAGCAGCAGCAAACGCTGCTTACAGCACGATTAAGAAGTTTGTTTCTAATGGCAAGGAGGTGTCGGATTTTCTGGCACCTCTTAAAAATCTTGTAAGCTCTGAGGAAGAGCTGAGAGCCAGGGGCAACCGAAAGAAGAACGGTTTATTTTCCAAAGTTATGGGCAAGTCTGCTGATGACTTTGATGAGTTCTTAGCTTTGCAAAAGATCCAAGAGCAACGCAAAGAACTGGAGAGCATTTGTCGCTTATACGGAAAGCCTGGAACGTGGGATAGCTTCTTGTCTTTTGAAGCTAAGATGCGTGTTCAGCGAAAGAAAGAAGCTGAAGAGCGGCAACGTCAAATTGCATCTACAATTAAATATATATCTTGGGGTTTGATTGCGACTCTAAGTATTGGGGGCTTCGTTGCCCTATACTTCTTTACTGAATTTTTGAAAGGTATGAGGTGACTATGGAAAAGATACTTGCTTGGAAGATAATGCCGCGTCTAATGATGCTGGTGATGACGATTATGTATATACGCTGCATCGAGTGGGCTTTAAGCCAGCCAGATTTATCAACGCAGCAAGCTGGCCTAATATCTGTTGTAACAGGAGCCATGAGCGGAGCTTTTGCCATATGGCTGGGGTCTGAGAAATGATTGATAAGCTGATAGCGCCGGTCACTGGCCTCTTAGATAAATTTATTCCTGATGCTGACGAGAAAGCAAAGCTCGCGCACGAGATTGCCACAATGTCGGATCGACACGCGCAAGAGCTGGCCCTCGCTCAAATATCGGTCAACCAGGCAGAGGCAGCAAGTGGAAGCACTTTTAAAGGTGGCTGGCGTCCTTTCATTGGTTGGGTCTGTGGGCTTGCTTTTGGTTGGCATTTTATTGGTCAGCCTGTTGCCCTTTTCGTTGTAGCTTTGACGGGCACACAGATCCCGCCGTTGCCAGAGTTTGACATGGGAACATTGCTAACTGTTCTTGGCGGCATGTTAGGAATTGGCGGTCTTAGGACATATGAAAAGCAGAAAGGCTTAACAAAATGAGAGAGATTAACGAGATTATAATTCACTGCACTGCCACCAATTCAAACTGGTATGCTGATCGATCTGCTGATGATGTGGTTGCAGAGATTAGGCGCTGGCATGTGGAAGAGCGTAACTGGTCTGACATTGGCTACCATGCAATCATTCACCGTGATGGATCTGTGGGCTATGGCAGGCCCGTAGAGCGCTCAGGGGCGCATTGTAGAGGCCGCAACAAGTCATCCATAGGGGTAAGCCTGGTGGGTGGTCGTGGCGGCTGTGCTGACGATGCGTTCTTAGATAACTTTACACCAGAGCAAGAAGAGGCTTTGCGTGAATTGATTGTGGAATACAGCAGCAAGTTTCCTAGCATTAAAGAAATATCTGGACATAATTCCTATGCTAGAAAGGCTTGCCCTTGCTTTGCTGTAAAAGATTGGTCATAAATATTTTCGGGGCTGGCTTAGGCTGGCCTCACGATCTTATCAGAATGCCGCGATAAGGTATCCAGAGTTTTTCTGCGGCTGTATCCTTTAAAACTCATGCGTCTGCATATGGTTTCACGGTCTACACCTTTATTGGCCAGATCAATAATCTCTTTTGTCTCTGGCTTGGAGTCTCTGCCGCCCATATGATAATCAATGGCCATGTTTTGCTTTAAAGATTGACTTTGACCATCACGCGATTGCGTTCTCTTTCTGATTGCCTTTGCATCTTCGAGCATGGCCTCTCGCATTTGATCCTCAGTCATCGGAAGCCTCCGGTCTTTGCATGGGCCTAATGTTTGGAATGGGGAGGTTGTACTCTGGAGCGCCTCCCATTTGTACGCACTGAGGCTCGAAGATCCTTTCCAGGTCATAATGCTCAACAAACTCCTCACAAACACTCAGCGATGAGAATATTGCAAACGCCATAAATGCGGGTTCAGTCATTGTTTTTCTCTAGTCCTTTCTTCAATAGCTCTGCCAGCTTTACAATCTCTTCTGCTCGCTGCGAGATTGTGTGCCGCTTTGGTTCACGCTTGCTGTCCATCGCAACTATCGATGCTGCTCTGATTATCGATGACGCTATCTTCTGTAGCTCTTTTGACATCTGGTCTTCTTCCTTGTTTTATGGTTATCCAGTAAATACCGTTGCGCTTTATAAAATTATTTAGATTAGTAAGTGTCGTGTCCAGAAGTTCTGCTGCTTCTGTCTGGCTATAGCGGGATTGTGCCAGTGATTTCACCAGCTCAATCCTTTCTTGCTTGTGACGCTTGGTCATTTCTATCCAGGTTTCCACTACTGCTCACCGTTCTGTGCGCCAAGGCTTCGTAGATTTTTCAGATAGGCCTTGTCGATCTGCTCGCGCAGCGGCTCACCCAATGCCTCGATGCCTTCCGCGTTGTGTTCCTTTAGCTCGCGCAAGAATGTCATGCGCTTGCGTGGCTCTACCGGATTGCCTTCTTTGTCTTTGTCCGTGTTTGTATAGACTGCAAACATCTTTACCAGGCGCATAGCAAACTCTGACTGATCTAGCTCGGCCAATGTCTTGCCAAGATGCGTTCGTAGATTGAGCAAGCCAGGCTCAGGTTCTGGCTCCGGTTCTGGTTCTGGTTCTGGTTCGAGCGGGTGAACGCTTATGTTTGGTTTCTTGCGCTGCTCTATGGCTTTCTCCTTGCGCTGTACTGCTGCAATTTCGTTTGCGCTGGCGTAGCTGCCGCCATGCAAGCCGAGTGATGCCAGGGCGCGACCGATTGCGCTTGTCTCTGCGTTCTCTAGTGCGCTTGTCTTGTTGACGTTGCCCTGCCCTCGGATCTCCTCAGCCAGCCCAGAGCCTACGGTTAGCCCTTCTTTGCTGATGATGGTTGCCTTAACAACTACGCGCTTGCCATCATCCACCAGGATTGAGGTATCAATGCCTAGATCTGTGCCGAATGCTTGTCTGAATGCTTCGACGCGCACAAATACCTCAGTGTATTTCTTGCCGCCGCGCTGGGTTACGCCGTGGGTTTTGTTCAGGTCATTGACCTGCTTCATTGCGTCAATAAGTTTACTCATTTGATCCTCACTGTTATAGATGGGTTGCCTGGGTTGATCGAACAGCCTGGCACTGTCTCGCCCTGCTCCATCTGCTTCTTGATTGCGGCAACATCTGGCCGCGTTGTTACCTTCATCATTTGTGAAGGAACTTCTGCCTCGTCCTCGATCCTGACGGACCAGCGGGGCTTTGTTCTGCTAACTGTGGCAAGCTCGTGCTGCACTTTGGTTTCTCCCATAGCATCGAGAAGTTGCCCGATTGTCTGAGAGATTGCGTCTTGCTTTGCGCTCAGTCGTTTTGCTCTGGCGGTGTAGGTTGCAGCCAGCTCTTTTGCTGCGGCCTCAAAGATTGAGCACTCGGTGCGCTCTTGTATGAGCTTGCCCAGAATGTCCATGGCGTCCGTTTCACCGTCCAGCGTGTCGAGGAACGTGGCTTGATCGTCGCCGGTCATCTCGCGGATCTGGTCTGACATGCGTTGGATCTCTTCAAATTTTATAAACATTTCTTACCCCCCTCGGTTATGCGCCAAACAATCTCGCTGTTGCCCATTGCATTTTTGCGGCTGGTTTCTGTGTCCTCGATCAACTGCATTTCTTGCAGTTCACTCAGGCGCGGTCTTATGCTAAGAATAGACAGCCTGGCCGCATGCGCTATCTGCTCTCCTGTTCCTCCTCCAGCAAGAGAGGCAAGCGCTTGCAATGTTTGAAGTCTTCTTCCCTTGACTGTCTGGGCCACCTTATGCGCCGCCGCGCGTTCTGTTTCTTTGGGTTCGCGGTGGTGCATTTTTTTTATGTCTACTGTTCCAATCATTCTTTGCTCTCCTTGTTTGGCATTATGACAACGGCTCGCAAGCCAGTGCCGTTACATTTCCAGCAGCCCTCAGAGATCGTAACGCCTCTGCTGTGATCGTGTTCGCTGGTGTACCCGTTGCCCTTGCATGATCTGCAAAAGTCGTTTTCGTCGAATATATAATTCACTGGAATACACCGACAAAGAACAGGCCAACAAAAAGAATGCCGAAGAGTGACAGCGCCCCGATGATGTCGCCCCATATGCCAAGGCTGTTTTCCATGTCGCGCAGCATGGCGCGAAGTTTGTCCAGGTTGCTCATGCTGTCGGCCCCTTGATGTAGCAGCCCTTGACCTCGCTATCATCTAGGGCGCATGTAAAATTATTTGATGTAAAGGTTGCCACGATCATTGGGCCTCTTGGCGTTTGGCTCCAGTGAACGCGGTAGCCATCGTTTGCCCATCTGACATCTTGGTTAGCGGCAAGTGATTGCGTCAGCTCTCTCAGTGTCATTAGTATCCTCCCATTTCTGCAACTTTAAAACCTTGAGGCGCTTGGATGTCGATAAAGCATTCGCTGAACTCTTGCGCCTCTTTCAGCTCTGCTGCTTTGGCGAGTGCTGCCTCGTAATTGTCGAACTCAGCAACAATCCGAGCGCCAGTCTCGCATAATTTCTTAACAATAAATTTCATTGTGTCTCCTTCTGTTGAACCAGCAATGCGCCCCGTAGGGCGCTGAACAAGATCAACTGTGCCAGCTAATGCTAACGAACTTAACCTGGGGAATGTGATCGCTCATGTTGCTGTACTCGTAGATGTCCTCCATGCCGTTAAAGTGGCCGTACTGGTAAGGCATGCAGATCTCGTGGATCTCATCCCGCTTGGGCATGTCAGCCTCCTGGCAGTAAACCCGAACGCCGTTACACATCGACGCCTCGAAGCTGGTTACGCTGGCCTTGAAGCCCGCGTCCTTCATCTTCTTCCGGATCTGTGCTGCTGCTTGTGCTTGAATTGATTTTGCCATGTTGTTTTCTCCTTAATTATCGAACAAAGGTAAGCCGAAGGTCTGTGCCTCGGCGATGTCGAAGGCTTGTGCAACCTCCGCTGCAATGATCCGCATCACAGGCTGGCTGATCCGCTTCCGCTTGCCCCAGTGATCGGCAATGTCTTTAATGCCGCCCTGGTCTAAAACTTGATTGCCCCGAACTAACTGAACGTGCCGAGTAGTAGTAACCATGTAAACATGATTAGGGTTGGCAACGTCACGCATGAACCGCTGCATGGTCATGCCCTCGGTGTGACTCTGGGGCAGAACGTCATACTGAATGCCGATTGCATTCATAACCTTCTCCCGCTCCCAGTAATGAGTGCCGCCGCACCACCGCCGCTTGCGCTTGATCCGGTCACAATGCTTCCGAAACAAATTAAAGCAGTCGTTTAAGTTTTTGCCAGCAGCAACAGCAACGGCCTGGACACCGCAGTGTCCACCCCGAAACGCGTCTTTGGGCAATGCAAATTCCATTGTGATCTCCTTAAACAATCCGCATGATCTGGCCAGCCTTAGCGGCCTCGATCCATTCTTCTTGGCCAGCTTTGTCACCGGCCTTAATTTTGGCATACAAACTTTCGTTGTGATCTATCCGACACTCGATGCATATTTCGTCGAACATCTCGCACTCTTCGCAACCATCGATGGGGGCTAATTTCTGGGCCATTTGTGATCTCCTCTTGTCAACTCACAATTAGGAATGTAATATCACCTCAATACATAGTCAATAGAATTATTCACAAAATGTGGATTTATTTTATAAGCTATTGAAAAGAAAGGAAAACAAATTGAAATATCAGCGAAGAGATGAGCCGCTCAAGCCGTTGGTTGTACGGTTGCCGGTGGATCTTAAGGAGCAATTAGACGTTGCCTCGAGGGATCAAGGGATATCACAAAGCCGCCTGGCGGTGGATCTGATATCGCAAGGATTGAATCAGTCAGTCAGCTTAGAAGCCATGTTTGAGGACGTTGAAAAGGAACCGCCGGCATCTGATGATGGCCAGGTGGATCTTGAAGATTGGTTAAGTAGAATATGAACCAAGCAAACATATTTTTGATGGGCCAGCCTATCGGCAAGGGTCGGCCTCGTTTTACCAGGTCGGGGCATGTCTACACGCCAGACAAAACCAAACGCTACGAAATGCGTCTTGCTGGGGAAGCATCCAACTGGATGGTGCTGCGTCAGCTCGATCCAATCTCAGCTCCTTGCAAGGTGTTAATCAGGGCGCAGTTCCAAATCCCGAAAAGCTGGACAAAGGCAAAGAAGCTACAAGCCGAGCAGCGGGAGATCTTCCCTGGCAAACCCGATTTAGATAATGTCGCAAAGATCGTGCTTGATTCGTTCAACGGTGTGGTGTTCGAGGATGATGCTCAGGTCTATGAGCTGCGAGTGTTGACGGGCTATGGAGATCCATGCTTGAGCGTTGCTGTTGCTTGGTAAAGAAAACCCCACGCAATGAAAGAGAAACTTGCGCGGGGTCCGGTTTGTGAGTACACTGAGAATACCAAACAAAGTGCAGGGAAAGTGTAAGCGATCCTTGCCCAAAAGAAAAGGGTGAAAGATGTCATTTAAGGCGACAAGCTGGGCGCTAACCGTCAAAGGTCTAAAGCCAGCAACAAAGATTGTATTGATTTACCTGTCCGACAGGCACAACCCCGATTACGGGTGTTTTCCCTCTGTCGCCAGGTTAGCAGCAGATTGCGAAATGTCAGAGCGCTCGGTGCATTATCACATCGATGAGCTAGAACGCCGTGGCTTGATCTCCAGGCGGCATAGAACCAAAGCAAACGGCATAAAAACAAGCAATGATTACACGCTCCACATAGACGAAGATCCCGATCTGCAAAATCTGCAGAACGGTACTGCAAAATCTGCAGTTTCCGATCTGCAAAATCTGCAGAGTAACCTAGTAAGTAATAACCATGTAAGTAATAACCTTAATATATCGGTCATTTTCGATGATTTGTGGTCTATCTATCCAAAGAAGGTAGGTAAGGGCCAGGCTCGCAAAGCATTCAACGCAGCACTCCGCAAGGTAGACTATGACAAGATCCATGCAGCGCTGATCGATTACATCAAAGCATCCACCGGCAAGGACAAGAAATATCTGCCGCACCTCTCAACATGGCTAAACGGTGAGCGATGGGATGACGAGTTACAAGAGCAATCTTTGCAGGACATGACCAGCGAGCAGCAAATGCAAGCAATACTCGGAAGCAAGGAACCTTCAATCAGTCAATCGCTCCTGGCAAAGTATGACAGATCAAAGCCGCCCAACCCTGAGCGCCTTCAGAAAATAGCTAACAGGCTTGGAATGAGCATCGAGCAGCTCAACAGCTTCACCGACAGAAAGCGCATGCAATGAAATACCAGGATAGAACCCGCACAATCGGCGCATGGCTCCAAGAAGAACTCAAGCGCTACGATGTACCGGCAAACCACACGCCAGATCGAGCGCGGCAAGAAATGGACGCAATGGTTGAGGACATCAACAGCGAAATACCCAGCAGCGTCCAGCAATCCAGCCTAGATCATATTCTCAGCAAGATGTCGCAAGACATCAGAAAAAACACACGCAGCCGATCATGGCCCACAATCTACACGCTCATCAAAGCCGCGCAGAAGTGCAGCGAAACACAAGCAGCAGCAATCACAGGGCCAAGACAGCCGCATGTATTCGATA
>Ga0181377_1000861_pt1 | contig 10552 bp, 8 predicted proteins | sample LowvirmetaG_9_FD_130160 | JGI IMG/M metagenome (GOLD analysis project Ga0181377, IMG submission 130160) | Marine viral communities from the Subarctic Pacific Ocean - Lowphox_13 viral metaG | ecosystem: Environmental > Aquatic > Marine > Oceanic | place: Subarctic Pacific Ocean | collected 2015-12-10
AATTCAAATAACATATCATGTTTGGGAATAAATGAAGTTCTTGAACTGTCATTTTTATTTAAAGCAGCAAAGTTAACACCGTTAAAAGAATTAGTTGGACGAGTAGTAAGATTATAAAGATTATATTTAGTATACACTGTATCTATGTGAAAAAACCATTCTTTTTCATGGTATTTGAAGTGTTTGTCAAAATAATCAGGGTGAACTTTTAATCCTTGCTCTTCTATAGATTTAAATACTCTAGGAAAAATGTCATTATAAAATTCATTTACTTCTGTTGGGATGTTTTCTTTAACCTCTTTAAATATTTTTTCTTCTTCCTCATAAATTTTTGAGATTGGTACCAAGGAAGTACAGAATGGTAAATATCCAAACTTATCATAAGTACGGGACCTAATAAGAGTATAATCCAAGTTGTTACTGTCATAATTTATATCAATTAATTTTGGTGAATCAAAATGGTACAAACATTCTTTTTTATTTATAGTATATATTTTATCATATTTAGATTCTATCCATTCTTTTATTTTATTAAAACTTAATTTAAAAGCTTCTGAATGATTAATAGGGAAAATAAATCCTTTACTTTCGAATGTTTTAAAATAAATAAGACAAGGTGAAGTTAAAGCAGAATGATATTCCTCATTCATTGGAATAACTCTTATATAACAATCTGTACCGGAGCAATGCAGCCTATTTAGCTGTTCTTCTGTTTCAACAATATAATACATAACCTTTTAATAATAACTTTATCCTGAACCTAATTCACTAAGTGCTATGTTTAGTAATGTACTAATTTGTCCCTGAACAACCACATCTCCTGCTAAAAGTATTTTGTTTGTTGATTGACTATGTGTAGAGCCATCCATTATAGTACCATCGGCCATTATATGATAATAACCTTCATATTCACTATTGTCTAATTTTACTGTAAGTGAACCCTTACTAGCATAAACATTAGTAACTAATTCTAAATCAGCTTTAGGAGAAAATTGGATTAAATCAGATAAATAACCTTTTATACCTCTAAACTCTTCGTTTGTTTTATTTACAATTCTTTTATTTGTATCAGCAATACCTGCTTTTAAAACTCCAAATTGATCTTTAGAATCTTTAATAGGTCCTGTAATTTTCCAATATAATGAAGTTACACTCCATAAAGCATAATTATATTTACCCCCTTGTTGTTTTAAGTCATTATAGGTTGTTTTATTAATTTCTATAATGATAGAAGGTGTTTGGTTACGTTTTTTAGCAAAATATCTTAAGAATGAGCCTTTTTTATAATCTTGGCTTGTTGGGTTTGGGTAATAGGGTTCCGGGGATAAACCAAATTTATATAATTCTTGGTTTATAGGATTTGTTTTTTGATATTCTAAATTTTGCCTAGTATTAGAAACATTGTTTTGGGTTTTTTTCGATGTAGAGGGGGCACTATTTAATCTTTTACGATTAGCATCAGTAGGCCCTTTACCTGAAAAAATTTCATTTGTAGAATATTGATGATAATATCCTTGGTAATACTTACCTGTTGATGGATCTATAAATTCTCCACCATTAGTGTATAAGTTTTGATTAACCATATTTTTTGGTACGTATGCCATTATCCTCCTAAATATGTTATTTCAGCTTTTCTACGAGAAGGTACTTGATTTCCTCCTAAATTAGCTCTTCTTTGTAATTCATCTATTACTCCTTGTACTCCACTTGTTTTATATCCTTCTATAAAATCAAAGAATAAAGTACCATAATTATATGCTAAATCTATGAAAACTACTTTTAATTTCAAAGGCAGATCATCATAACTTACACTTCTACTACGTAATCTTTGTTCTACTCTAGGTTTAAATTCATCTGTTATTCTACGAATTAAATCACGTTCAGCATCCTCTTTAGTTACTTTGCTTTTTCTAGTGATTTTATAAAAACTACCATCAGGTCTTGTTATAGTATCACTACCATACCCAATAGAAAGTCTTAAATTAGGATCATTTGGGGGGTCTGGGTAAGGTTCAGATCTAAATCCCTCTCTAGGTTTAATAAAATTTGCAGCAGCTCTAACATCTGGATCTGGTGTTTGTGGTTGTAAATTTACAGGTTGACCCGTTGGTGCATCTGCTAATTGGTTTGGAGTAAAGGAGGTATCAGGAATATTTTGATTGCCTATTGATACTGTTGGTGGTTCTCTTTCAATTGAAGGGAAATCTATATCAACTGATGTTTCTTCAGTATCTTCAACAGCTTCTCCTGTAGCTTGTATGGTAGTTGTATCAGGTTTATAATCAGGGGTATCTAAATTTATAACTTGTCCTCTTAAAAGAGTTTTCCAAATATTTTGATCTAAAGTATGGTTAATAGAGAATATTATAAAAGCTATTTTTCCTCTATATTTTTTAGGTAATCTATTATTTGGAATTAAAAATGCATTATAAGGTAAAATACCAGACATTCCATCTATTGTTAAATTAAATTCTAATGGGATTAAAGGTGTACCTATGGATTTAGATGTTTTTTTTCTTTTACCCATTAAATCAGCAAAAGGAGTAATTAAATCATTTAAAGATTTTAATTTTAAACCTATATCTTCATTTGCATCTCCTGAGTAAATATAATAGATATGATCAAATAATTTTTGTTGGGTTTTAAGAGATTTTCCTGTTTCTTCATCTTCATCTGTTGTTTTTTTAATTACAGCAGGCAATTTAACTTTAGAAAACCTATCTTCTATATCAATATTCATACTTTGGTATGACAAAACATCCTCTGGAAATTGTTTTATTCCATTAGTATCTCTACTTTGATTAGCTATCACTATTTGGGAACCTAAACTAGGGGAAATTTTTGATTCAAACCCATAATCATAGGCTATTGAATTTAATCCAAAATTAGGAATAGTTATTAATTTTTCTTTTGTTATTTGTTCAACAGGTTCTTCATCTATAATTCTTAAGGTTTTTCCATCATCTCCAACAAAGGTTCTTAAATTATTTATTTTACCTAAACTTAGATTTATACCTTCTAATAAGGTATTAATATATTCTAATAAATTTACTTCTTTATTTTTATTATTATTAGATAAATCTTCTAAAGTACTATAGGCATATTCTAAATTAATAAGAATATTAAATAATTTACCCTCATATGAAGGAGCATGTTGGTTAATTTTATTTTTATTAGGATTTAATAATAAATTTCGAGAGTAATTATTAGGTCTATCTATCCCTTGCCAAAAAGAATATTCTCCTTTATCTTCAGTATTTAAAGGATCAAATATATCATTAAGTGTTTGACCTTTTGAAGGATCTAAATTAAAGGGGATAATACATTTAGTAGGATCAATACTACATTCAAGTGGTCCTTTACTAATTATAGTATTATCAGGGTGGTAATCTATATAAATAACCGGTTTGCAAGACTTAGTATCAGGGCTAGATGTTAGTATATCTATTTTAGAATTTGATTCTGAAAAAACAGATATATGTTGGACTAAAGCTATTAGATGGCCAAAGGTAATATATGTAGAAATTAAATTATTATCATCATCAGTTTTTAATTTACTAGCATATCCACTATAAAAATCTGTAGTTATTGGATTTAAACCATCATTATCTGAATTTGGAAATGATATACCTTTTATTAATTGGTGAGCATTTCCATATGCTGAAAGATTAGATATAGGGTTTGATTCATCTATGTTTATATATTGAACTGAAGCTCCATTAGTGTCTTCTTTTAAAAAATGAATTTTTGAATAAGTAGCACTACTATAAATGTCATTTAATAAACCTCCCCAACTATTAGTAATCCATTTAGTTTTATTTCCTCCCCACCAACCTTCTTCTTCTGTAAAAACTTTATAATTATTAGTTCTAAAAAAATCATTAGGCTCTACTTTTCCAAAAGAAGTTCTTGTTATTATATTATCTTTTTGTTCTATAAATAAATCTGCTCTTTTTTCTAAAAATTGTTTCATTGAGTATAAAGCATTTCCTAAAGTAGAAGTATATTTTTGGCTTGATACATCTTTATCATTTTTGCTAAAATCAATATTAGTAGACCCATTAATTTTTAAAGATTCTAAAATTCCTCCAGGTCCCATAACTTTTAAACTACAATTATACGAACCATCATTATTAGCTTTCCAACCAAAATTATAAACCGTACCTACCATAGCATCATAATTACCAAAAGTAGTTTCACGTTTTTTGGTTACAGCTTGTAATAACTCATCTCTATCAGTATATTTAAAGAAATTAGTTGGACGTATATTTTTTTCTAAATCTCCATTATTATTAATATAGGGGGTATGGCCCCATTCTAAAAACACAGTCATACCTAAACTCATATAAAGTTTAGTCATTAAATCTAATTGATCTAAATCATAACATGTAAATTCAATATCAGCCTGCATTAAGGTTTGCCACTTCCCACCCGTACCTATAGTTACATTTGTAATACCAGGCATAGGTTTATAACCTAATTTATCTGTTTTTCCTTGGGTATAAGTTTCTTTAAATCCTTCTTTAATTACTGTTTTATCTCCTCCTGCCGCTACTGTACCTCCTTGTAATACATTTAATTGTGATTGTTTTGATGTAAAATCTTCATCTTCCCCAGTATTAACTCCTGAACTAAGACGATACCATCCTGTCCTGTTACTTAACCATTGTAAATCAGAGGGGGTACGTAACTGTTTATTAACTAATTTTTGTCTTTCAGTTATTTGATTTTGTACATAATCTTCAAAAGCGGTACCAACAATATTTTTAAATTTTGCCATAACATTTTTTAACTATTAATATTATCAAAAGCATTTAAAGCTGAATCTATATTTGCAGGTATTCTTAATTGGAAACCAAGTGGAGGAAACATTGAATCACCAGGTAAATCATTTGCCATAGCTATTATCCACCATAATGTAGAATCTCCATAAAAATCATATGCTATTAAGTCTAATCTATCTTGATCTCTTGATATAATATAATAATCATTATTTGAAGCAACAAGATTAGGATATTGAGTTGGTAAATAAATTACTTTACCACTATCTGTTTTGTAAGTCCCTATATTTTCGTATCGTCTTGCCATTATGGGGTTAAATAAGAACGTGATTGTTGACTATTACCTGTTAATAATATTGGAGATAGTACTCCATTTTGTGGTAGATGTCTTAATATTGGTTTAAAGTTTGCAGCAATATCCATTATTTGAGGAGTTTCTAACATGTCTTTATCATTCCCTCCTTCAGGTTCATTCATTGCTATTTCCCAAGCATATTCATCGGCAACTGTTAAGTTTAAACTAGTTAAAATACCAGGAGTTCTAACAAATAAATCTCCTATAGTTAATTTAGTAAAGTTACCTTTCATAAAACCTGTACCAGCACCATATTCAGGATATAAAGTTGAAAGTAAATAATTTACTTTTGAGTAAATATGTTTCATTTCTTGTTTTGATTGGGCAGCTACTTTAAAATTAAAACTAACATCTCTATCAAATCCTTGATATGTGTAAAAATTTTCTCCTCTACCTGAATATTTTTTGGACTGCCATTCAGCACTATGTGAATCATTATATCCTGTTAAAAAAGCTCTAAAAAACATTGCTTTTGATATATCAGGATTATCATTAGATATAGTTTCAAAAGCAAATTTTATTATATCTCTATTTTGTCCTATCCCTGAAAACCCGTCTATTGAGACTGGGGTGTTTAGGGTTGTAATAGGGTACATGTTTACTTTATCTTGTCCTTCTTTAAATTCAGTACTTGTATTTGATCTATCTTTTCTAGCTCCCGGGTTTCCTATCCCTATTCTAGTCGCTATATTAACATCAGGGGCGCTATAATTTCTTTTATTTACAGAAGAAGGGTCTAATACTTTTTTTCTAAAATCACTAACAGTCATGTTTCCAGGTTTAATTAGATCACGATCTATTAGAGCTTTATACCCCATTGTATATTTTAATTGATCATATTGAGTAGTAGTATCTAAAGAAGGCACTTGGTTTACTCTAATAAAATCTTCACTATATTGTTGGTAAACATTTTGAATTAAATTATCTTGTGTTATACCTGTTTGTTTATCATTTAAATCATATATTCTACTTAATCCTAGAGTGTTATAATACTTATAATCTACTTCAGGTCTTGATTGTACCTCTATATTATTTAAATTTGTTCTAAAATAAGGACCTGTATAATTAGGAGCATTTTTAGTTAATAAAGGGTTATTTTTTGCATCTGTAGCTGTACGAATTGTAGTACTACCTAAACCATATAGGGAACCGGGACCACCTTGATAAAAGAATAATTCTGAATCTATAGTATCATTAATACCTAAATTTTTAGCTGTTACTCCTGCCTCAAAAATATCTACTGGGGTTGGGTTTACTTTAAAATTAAATAAAGCTACTAGTCTATTTTGGTCTGTAGGTTTATGAGATACAACATATTGATAAGTATTTTCAATATACCCTAATTCATTTTCATTTAAACCAGCTTGGGGATATCTAAATCCTGTACCACCTTCAGCAATTTGTTTCATTAAGTTCCTACCATCACTATATTGCATAGTATTAGGTATTCCACCTTGCATTCTAGATTCCATTAAAGGATTAGTTCTTAGTAATCCTGCTTGTTTATCTAAAAAGGCTTTACCTTGAGGGTAGTTTAATAAAAATCGATCTATACGAGCAAAGTCAGTCCTAGCGGCTAATTCCTCATAGGAACCACCACGAATAGGATAGTCTAAGCTTAAAGCTTCGGTAGTTAAGTTATTAAGTTGGTCAATAGTATCGGGTACAGGTGCCTTTATAAAAGGTTGACCCGATGATCCACCACCTCTAATATCTTTTGTATACTTATTACTTTTTGAATTATACTTAAAACTATCTGGATCATTATATAGATCTTTAATAGTTATAGCCATTATTCTGGTTTGTTCTGTGTATACGGTAAAAGTGGTGCATCATCTAACTGTGATGGTAATGGTAACCCGTTCATATGTGGTTTACCATTAAGTGAATACTCATTATGTAAAGTAGAAGTTTGTAATTTATCTAAATTATTTGGAGATTCACCTTTTGTACTTAAGGTAGATGTTAATTCTGTTCCTAAAATTGGCATAATATTAATTTTTGTTTATTATAAATATTTTAAACTGATTGACTTCTAGTGTTTATTGCTAGTGATGGTTGTAGGCGATTTGATACTCTATCGCCATCTAAGTTAATTGTTGCTAATGAAGCACCTTCTCTTATTGCAGTTTTTAATTCGTTTATAGCATTTTTATCAAATGTTACTGTTACATTTGAGGATGTATTTCTTTCTTCTCTTGTATTTACACCTACTGCAGGATTTAAATTTGTTCCTGCTATAACAGTATCTTTATTATTTAAAGCAAATGTACCTTCTGGTGCTGATAGAATTCTTTTACCATATCCCGGGGACATCATATCATCTACCTTTTTATTCATATAGCTTTTACCTAAAGAATAAGCAGCAACAGCAGCTGCGGCTCCTAAAGCAGGACCAATAAATGGAATTTTAGCTACAGAGGTATAAGCATCTATTGCCATTTGAGCTACACCTTTTGATAAATTTATATTTTGAAATGCAGTAATAGCACCTTGAATTCCTTTGTAAATTGCTGCTCTTTTATTAATTAAAGTAAAAGCCGATGCAAATACTAAAGCAGCATCAACTGATTTTAGTAATATATTTAATCCTTCTGTTAAAAGTGTTACAAAAGGGGTTAATGTTTGGGTTAATTTAGCAAAAGAATCAGCTAGTGCAGTTTGTGCATCTAATTGTTTTAATTGTTCTATACTAACACCTGCAGCATTAGCTCTTTGTTCCTCAGTAAGAGTACTCATTAAATCAGATTTCATTATCATATCAGACATTTGCTCTCGGCTCATACCTAATGCCCCTGCTATAGCTTGTTGTTCTATTCTATTAGAACTTGCAAATGAATTTATTAATTCTTCATTATTAGCTATTTCATCTGTTAATCCAGCTAAATCATTAGTTAAAGCGAAAAATCTTGCTCTCTCTAAATTTAACTGTTTACCTGTCATAACCTCAGCTTCAAATTCAGCAGTAAGTGAAGATTCAATATCTAGTAAACCTGATGCAATGTCATTAACTTGTTGTAAACTTAAACCTAATTGGTTTGCTTTAATTACAGCTTTTCCTATTTCAGAAGTTGAAGATCCTAGAGACACTGCAATATCACTAGATACACTACCAACTTCTTCTAAGATTCTCTGTTGACTAAATGCTTCTGGTACTGATTTTGTTAAAGCATCTAATGATTCATTTAGGTTAGTGCCTGTAATTTTAGAAAATTGAGCAAATCTACCAGACGCCTCAGCACCTAAACCTACAGCTTTAGTTAAATCACTAGCTTCTTTTATAGTAGATCTAGGGAATAGAACTTTAGCATTTAACCCAAATTGTTCGGTTAATCTAACTTGTGTTTCAATTAACTCTACAGTTGTAGATAAAGTATCATTATTAAGTCGAAAAGTTCTAGCATTTTCTCCAGTTAATCTTTTAAAACTGGTTTGGGCTTTACTTAATGACCCAAAAGCTACTACCATACCAGTAATTAATGATAAGGCTGCATTTAGTGGATTTACAAGATTTTCTTTTATTATTGATTTAATATTAAATTGCTTCCTAAATTCTTTTATTTTTTCAGGATCATTAAGTATATCTGTAATTTCACCATCTATGCTTTCTAAAACATTTTTAGCTACATCCCCTACAATAGGAATTTTAGAGACTAATTTTAAAATATTTCTAGTATTACCACCAACCACCTCATCAATTTCTTTTAAAGTATCTAACTGTGCTTCTGTAGCAGTGGTTAGGTTTGTTTGGGCTAAAAAAATTTGAGTATTTTTATTTAATTGTTTTTTAATTATCTCATCCTTTTCTTCTTCTAAACCATTTGCTTTTTCTAACCATTTATTAGCTAAAGAAAGAGCATTAATCGATTTATCTTCTCCTCTATTTACTTTATCAATTTTAGCAGCAGCCTTTTCTCTTAAGTTAAGTACTTCATTTTCTTTTTCAAAAACTGAATCAAGAAGTAGAGATTGTTTTTTAGTTAATGTGAGTTCAAGTTGGTTACTTATTTGTTTAGCTCTTCTTATTTTAGCTTCAGTTGTTTGTATAGTATTATTTAATTTATTAATACTATTTAAATTAGAAACATTATCTAAAAAAGCTTTATTTAAAGATTTAGCAGATTTTAATATTTCACTTTCAAAAAGAGTTCTATCTTTAGTTGCTTTTACAATTTCTAAAATAGATTGAGCATCAGAAAAATTTAAAGAAATTTGTTCATCTCTTAAACTTTTTAGTTCAGTATTAATTTTTAAAAGTTCTTTAGCTCTATCTAGTTCTTCCTGGGTTGCCATATAATAAATTTATCATATATAAATATAAAAAGTGCCTACTTTTTGGTAGGCACTGATGCATTATAAATGTTTGATGGGTTTATATTAGGTCGGGATATTTGTTTAGGGTCGTTTTTTAATTGATTATTTGCTTTATTTTGTGCTTCGTTCTGTTTATCGTAATATTCTTCTAACTTTTTAAAAGTAAAATTTCGAAGCCAAATAGGCATATCATATATAGTGCCCCAATCATAACCACCTTGTCCGTGGAATACAATTTCGTGTATTTGAGAAAATAAATTTGATCTATATTCGGGCGTCAGGCCAAAAAAAGGTAATATCAATTGGGATATTAATGTCCTCCTCTACATCATTTTCATTATATATTAACTCTACATCAGGAGCTACTGATCTAATCTTTTCCCTAAGTGATCTAGCATCTCTGGCTAATAAATAATTATCAATAAATTCTCTAATTGTTTTTTTCTCTCTATCCCCATCTACTGAAGTAATTATATATTTTAATCTTGTGGTTGCTTCAGGAGATTGGTTTTTATTAATCTTTTTTAATCCTTCAAGTTCCCTATCGATTGATTTTTCGTCACTGTGGTTTAGTAATTTAAATGAAATTAATGTTTTTGAATAGGGTAAAGTAAAATCAAATTCATTTACTCCTTCTTCTTTTAAATCTTTAGGATTTAAATTTTTATCGTTTAATGTGGTTAAATCAATATTATATTCCTGTCCTCTTATTTTAAATGAATAGTCTTTACCATAACCTAATACTCTGGCTGCTATTAATAGTGCATTTTTATCTCCTACAATTATATCATTGTAGTTTATTTTAGATATTATTAAGGATTCTAATAATTTATCTAATACAATACCTTTAGTAATATAATTAGTATTAGTTAAAATATCTTCCTCTTTAGCAGTCATATATTTCATTTCCACTTTACCAGATGATAAGGGATTATCCTTAGGGTAAATTAACCCTTTAGATGGTAATTCAACAATTTCGGTTGGGAATTTAAATTTTGATTCTGTAACTTTTTCTTCCATACTTAATAACTTATTTTTTTACGGATATAAATATATAAAAAACAAAAATGGTGCCAAAATAGGCACCATTCTCAAAGGTATG
>Ga0181377_1000862_pt1 | contig 10548 bp, 15 predicted proteins | sample LowvirmetaG_9_FD_130160 | JGI IMG/M metagenome (GOLD analysis project Ga0181377, IMG submission 130160) | Marine viral communities from the Subarctic Pacific Ocean - Lowphox_13 viral metaG | ecosystem: Environmental > Aquatic > Marine > Oceanic | place: Subarctic Pacific Ocean | collected...
AAAGGGAAGGCAACACCCCCATCCCCCGAAGGGGACAGGGATGAAAACCTTGTTGTGGTATTAGTCAGCGTCCTTAACTTCAAACGCAGCTTCAGGGCGAAGAACACCGTGGCCCATTGCATACTTAGCAACGAACAGGGTTCCTTGAAGCTCAAGCTTGTAGTCACTCTCGGTAGCAAGGTCAAGAAGCTTGACAGTTCCGACAGCAGACGGGTGTCCACCAATGATGAAGGTCTTGGAGAGGTCACCGTTGTATCCGGTTCCGCTGCCTCCGAAGACATCGTTGTTGGAGCTATCATCATCTTGGTCCTGTGAAGCCTCAGCGACAGCAACGTCAGTGAGGTGGTTGGACTTGAAGATGCGCATACCCGCAACCATTGGAAGCGATCCAGTAGCAACGTCACCACGACCACCGAAGTCACGGTTGATTACATCTTCGCCAGACTGGAGAAGCTTGTAGTAATCGCCTGGCTTCAAGATAGCGTAACGCTGTCCATCGTTCGGGATGTCGTTCTCATCCAACTTCTGAGCAGCTTCAAAGAGCTTCTCTTGGATGACAGCAGCACTGAAGTCAGCAGCCTCACCTCCGTCGATAGCGATGCCAGCTTTACCGCCACTGATAGTGGTAGCAGAACGAGCAGCAGCAACGAGAGTCTTCATGGTCGCAACATCGAAACGCTTGGCAAGAGCCTTACCGAGTTCCTTAGCGTAAATGCTACGGACATCGTAATGGTTCTTAAGCTCATCAATGTTAGAGATGAAGGTGGAAGCAAGGAGAACATCATCAATCGTGATGACCTTCTCAGCGTGCTTAACAGAACTGAGATAGCTGTTTCCAGCGTCAGCAATGTTTTCTCCAGCCGTGTGGTATTTAGCAGTCGCAATTCCAGTTACAGGGAACTGAGCAGACTTTCCGTTAGAGATGGTGCGGATCGTGTGAAGACCCTTCATAACATTCATCTCTTCAAAGGTGGTCAGGATTTCTCCTGAGAACACCTTCAAGAACAACGCATCGACATCGCCGGCAGCGTTGATTTGTCCCAAGCGGGACGCAGTAGTATTTCCGTTAGCCATAATATATGGTTTCTATTTTTGTTTTTGGTTTAGGGTGTCCTCAATCAAATTTATCCAGTGGTCGGGTTCAGAGTTATTGATTGTCCACCTCGGTGGGTCTCATCTTCGGCCTCGTTACGGAGTCTATCGTTATGATGACGGTTGTTGTTTTAACACCACCAAGCTAGTAATGCAGCTTGTAACAATGGTGAAAGTTGTAGCTTCAAAGTCATCAACGTGGGTTTGCCACGAAGCGACTGTGATGTAATGCTCGCCTTGGTCGATAACACAACCATAGACGGTGCATGAAATTGGACCCTCTTCGCTGTCTTGCGCGTGGTCTAAAAAATCTATTTGAACGATGTCACCAATTACGACTTCTTCCGTTTCACACGGGCAGTCGGGGTGTTGGCAACAAACTGTTTCCCCTTCGCTCCAGCACGTTTCTTCTTCTTCGCAGTCGCAGCACGTTGAGGGATGCTTAGGGATCTCGCTTTCGATAATGGAAGACATCTGTCTGGGTTCTTTTTGTTCTTTGAGGTTCCGCATTCGCCTTTGATCTTTCCATCGGTTCCAATACGGACCCAATTCTGGTTTCTCCATTTAGCTAGCTCACCCACGGTTCTTATTCTTTTTAATTGTTAACTTCGACTTCTTGCCTTTCCCGTAGTTCGGGTCTTTGCAATACTTTGATGCCGCCATGTTAGCGTAAGCACTCGGATACTTGTCGAACGTGCGTTTTGCCCAAGCGATACCTTTGGGGCATATCTTAGCCATCGTGTGATTCAGAACTTGAATTAAATAACAACACTACTTTCAACCACCCTTGGTCTTCTTAAGCTTCAATCCAGAGCGTTTGGCTGCCTTCTTTGCGGCTTGCTTTCCTTCGGCGGTATACGGGTATTTCTTCTTTCCTACTTTGGGCATTTTAGTTGTTGTTGTTATTGTTAAAAATTATCAGCACTTCCACCGTCTGAGTGCCAGAGCTTTCCTGGTGGGGCGACCTTTAGTGTCCTTCATCGGCCCTTTAACACCTGACATACGCGCACAAAAAGACCGCTTCCTTGGGCCTCCCTTTGGTTGCGGTCGTTTAAGATTACTACCTGTCTTTTGGTTGTAGTATTTTCTCCCCTTCTCCGTCAGTCCTCCTTTTTCGGACTTGTGTTCTTTTCTAAGGGACAATCCTTTTCGTTTACTGGGCATCGTTCTCTAGGTCGTTGATGTAGTGAAGTATCTCCCCCAATGTTCTTTTCTCTTCTAGACTGAATTGATGTTGATCCAGCTTCTCTAAAAACTCGGGGAGCCTTGTCGGACGAAGAGTCGGAGCGCATCCAGTCATCAATAACATCACGCATGTCGCTGTGACGCTGGCGATAAAGCTCCTCTTCATATTGGTCTAAAAGACCGCGAAGTGCCTCTGCTACTTTGGGGAATGAGATAAGTAGTTTTATGAGTAGTAGAGACAACTTCACGGCTATAAGTGTTAGTCCTTTGCTCGCCCGATGTTCAGCGCAAGCCAGTCCACGATGCGGTAAGCCTTACCAACCCAAGTGTCATCTCGGGGTGTAGGTGTTAATGCAGCGATAGCACTAGCGGATGCCACAATGGCGGTAGCAATCCCGATGAGTTCTGTAGAGTTCTCCAGGATGTAGTTAATGATGTTAGACATATTGTTGTGGGGGTTATGGGGTTACGGCAATGCGAGCTTCAACACTTCTCCGGTAGCCTTCGTCGTTATCGTAACGAGGGTCTGCCATAGATTGAGTCATCTCGTAGCTAGATCCAAAGGGAACCGCCAGAGCATTACCAGCAGTGCCTCCTTGGACAAGAGATACAGGATCTCCTCCGTCAGCTACGTAGCGAGCATAGAGACCTCGGATAGCCATTGCAGCAGCATCTCGGTCTCCACTCTCTACGGTGTTGTTGTAAACCTGTTGTTCTTGGTCAGTGAGAGCGGTAGATGCCCATTCTGACATAGCGTCATAATTATCTGGTCCACCAATCTCCGCTTGAAGAGACTCTTCTTGTTGGGATTGGAGTGCCTCGAAACCTTGGACATAGGTGTCAACAACATCCCTGCTTAAGCCAGCTTCTTCAAGACTCTGGTAAGCGGAGTCGGATAACGTCCCAGTCTCGTAGTATTCCTCTGACGCTGCCGTTACGGTCTCACCCATTGCGGGTGTCGCTTCAGATGCCTCCGAGTTGTCTTCGGACTGTTCGTTGTTGTTGTTATTTTCGTGGAAGCGTTGCTCCAGTTGTCCGTAGGCTTCAGCCATAGACTCTGGGGTATCGAACTTCTCGGGGAGCCACTCAGGGCGTTCCGGGGTTTCCGTTGGGGTTTCCTCGGGGTGTTGCTGCTGTTGTTCAACCGGTGTTGGTTGTTGCTGCTGCTGGTTACGCTGTTCTTGCGCTTCCTCTTGCATTGCTGCTTGCTGTTCCAAAGAGATGTTCTCCTCGGGGGTCGGGTCGTTGTATGTTACGGATTCCATTACTGTTCAGGTGGTTCAACCTCCGGCATGTTACCCGCTAACGACTGATCGTTCAAGGCTTTAATGCCAGCGGGGCCGAGCTTCTCACTGAGAGCTTGCATTTGCGCCATCTGTTGCTCCTGCTGCATCTGTTCAGAACTCTTGATGAGTCCGTCAGTCTTGATGCCGAGAGCGGTAGCGCGTCTTTTGAAGTAGTCTTCAACATTAACAAATTGTCCAATAGCCTGTGGGCCAACCACTTGGGCAGCACCAGCCAGGAATAGATCCAGCTTAGAAAGATCGTTACCACGACCAAGAGCCTCTACACCTGTAACAATCACAGGCTTCACGAGGTCTTTAGGAAGCTTAGGAAGCGTCTTCTTCTTTTGCATGACCGTCATAATGCGCGTCACCAAGGGCAACTGCATCTCACTGGCAAGGAGGCTATACATACCTCCAAGGGAAGTCTCTAGCTCTTGTGAAAGCATTCGGATCTCCTCGGCAGTAACACGTTCAGCCTGTCTAACCACACCGGATGTAAGAAGGAAAGCTCCACCGAGACGGTCTTTGATGGCTTCTACTGTGACCTGAGCCGTGCGGAAGTCGTTGAACTTACCAAGCTGGAGAGTGTTAACATCAGCAGCATTGCCTTGGACAATCGCACCGTTGGGGCTTTCAGCCAGCGTCCGTGCGCGCGTAGTCCCGTTGGGGTTCACTAGGAATAACACCTTGGCTGCTGCGGCTGATCCTTCTACAATCGCTCTGGTCAACGCTTCAAGACTCTGGATGTCACCGAGGTATTCCTCAACGAACCCACGCCCGTAAGCCTCACCGTCAATCCTCGAAAGTCTTAAGGGGATGAACGGATTGCGATCCTTGGGAACCTTACCACCAGCACCAGGAATGTTCACCCCATTAACGTCTTGGCGTATGTGCCACGATCCTTTGATCAGGCAGCATGAGGTGTAGAGATCAAGCTTGCTTTCGGCGGTGTCGAGGTTGGGGTCGCCTTGGACAAGAGCCGCTTGGACTTCTTCGGGAAGCGTAGAGAACGCAAGGGTTTCCTTTGTGGCTACCTTAAGGAGGTTACCCATCGGGTCGCGCTCAACAACAAATCTATCAAGGTGGAACACACGGAGTCCTCCGCTGTCCGGTAGATAAAGGAGGGCGTTGCCGGTAATGATGAGATGCTTGAGAGCTTCGTGGATTGTTACCCGATAGGCTCCGAGGCTGACCTCATCCATAACCAAACCTTCAAGGGCTTGCAGGGATGATTCGATCTCACTTAAGAGTTCCGGTGGGGTCTCCTCTTCTGCTAGCTTACGCTGGTCAGCCTGGAGGCGAAAGAAGGGAGCATTGGGGGGAAGCAAAGCTAAGAGCAGCTTCGATGAAAGATTGTTAACACCACGGGAACCAACACCACTAAAGGGAGTATCAAGTCTACTGTGGGGACCAAAGCCTTCCTCGGGCATGACATACGGAAGGGTCAGCTTAGAGCAAGCCCGTGCGCGGTCGAGGTATTGATAACGATCCCCCTCAAGGCGGGTGTATGTTTGTTGGGCGGTTTCGTTCATTATGATTGTTATTAGAGTTCCTCAGTGACTTCGGGTTTCAACGATAGCCATTCCAATTCCGTTACAACGGATAAAGCTCCTTGATCGATATAAGGCTGGAGGGCTGCTAAATCATCAGAGGTAACTCTCCACGTTGCAAGTTGAAGCATAAGCTGACCACTGCCGTCAGCGGTAGTCATTAGCTCTTCGGCTGGTGGTAGGCCGTGGAGGGTGGATGCTTTTGCGCCGCCGATTGGATACCCTCGCGACTCGTCAACGTATCCATACAGTGCGGGATAGGCTTCCTGTGTGGCGAGGAAATAGAAGTAGCCTGTATCAAGCTGGTCTTGTTCCAACTCGGTCAGTGGAGGTTCGTCGATGTATTGTTCGTCTGGCATTAGTAAATGGAGCTTTTGGCGTTCAGGTAATCGCGAACCTGTGTCGCTTCCTCGTCGGTCAGGGTCTCGTCAAACAGGTAGAGAGCTTCGAGGTCGATTGCGGGTTTGTCGCTTCCCCCTGGGTTTTGGCCAATGTAAAAATCTTCCGAGGATAACGTAGACAACCCCAGCGAGGTTGATTGTAAGTCAGCATCATTGACCTTTGAAAACTGCTCGCCGTCTACCGCTTTGACTTCGTGCAGAATAACTCCGTTCGACGGATCAAATTTCCCCGAATGAATTCCTCGGAAGTTGTAGTTATAATAATAAGCAAGGTTGTTAGTTGTCGCGTTGCGCAAAGACCAAAGGAAAGCCCGGTTGCTATTATAACCGGCTACATCCTCGCTCGACTTCATGTTGAACACGCGACCAGAGGATCCCCCTGCGTCTCCGTTGACGCTAAACACGCCGAAGAAATACCCTCCTGTTGTATTAGACTCGTTGAATACTCCCACAAATGAGGAAGCAGAACCGTCGAATCGTAGGAACGGTCTGCGAACAATAGTGGCAGGGTCGTTACCGGATTTGTTAATTGTGACCGTTTGACCTGTCGAGCAGGTGAATGAGGATGCCTTGTGGTCGCCGTCTGTGAATGACATATCCAGAATGGGGTCAGTCGAGTCTGGTGATGCGTTGTCCCACAGTCGCGCACGTTTGAACGAACCCGTTGCTGGTTTGTTAGTGCCGTTGATATAAGCACCCACCTCGATGGGTCTTGTGTTGACCTGATTGGTGTTTTGCGCGGTCGTTACGGTAGACCCTACTTGCACAAAGCCTGACCCATCATCCTTATAAAAGCTCCAATCGTAACCATCACGCATGACTCTGACCTTGGCCAGTGTGCCGTTGGTGAGGCCCAGCGATGCTGTCGATATGATATTGTATTGCGACCCCGATGAATTACGATTAACCACAAGAATTTTGCCTCCGTCTTGCACTCTGATTTCCCAGCTATAAGCCCTCGCCATGAGAGCTTGAGCATTTGAGGTGTCGTTCCAATCGGTCAGGCTCACTTCGGTCTCGGTCGTGAAGCTCGCAAGGTTGTCGTAGTCTGTGCTTGTAGGCGCACTCGCATAGTTTCCGCTCACTCCTGGCAAATACAAATGACCGTCACCAAGCGGAACGTGGGCGCGGGGTTGATTGGAAGCTGTGGTCTGGGTCGCGTTCGCGCCTCCGCTGACTCGGTTCTCCAAGGACGCTACAAGGTCAAGGTTCGACGCGCTCTTGGCCAAGTCAGTGAGAATCCCCGCACTGGTGCTGGAGTCTGTAAGTGTGGATAAATTGAGTGCCATTGTTTAAAGAGAGTCTGAGTGATAAGGCCAGTAGATAAGACGCTTGATGTGGCCGTTTAGATTCTCATTGCTGCTTCCAATACTATGACGTCCGATAGAAAATTGAGTAGCATTTGAAAGGTTTCCTGAATGAGCTGTTGTATTTACTGCTCCTCCATCCAAGCAAACTGAGAGATTTGATGCGTTATAGCTTAATACGCCCCTGAATAAAGTATTTGAGCTGGCACTGTTAACAGATTCAGCAATGTTTGTGCCGTCATATGCGCGTAACTTACCAAGATACCCGTAGAGGAATCGCATGTTGTTGTTGTCTCCATACAGTATCGCTTGCTGACGACCTCCAGTGCTGATATCCTTCCAAATCGCTTCAGCGTAAACCGTCCCCTCACTCTGATTATAGAAGTTTGTAAAGTCACTACCATCAATCACAAGGTCATCAGCCGCTCGCGTCACCGCGCTTCCTGATGTGGGGATGTATGATGTGGCGACTGTGCCTTGTTCAACTTGAGGCATTGCGATTTCTACTTGGTCGCCTGATGTTACCAATTCAACCCCGAAAGCTACGTTACCTGTAGAAGCCCTACCTAAAACCGAAATGCTAACAAACTGCCACTCGGACGTAATTGAAGGCATCGCTTGGGAACTACCGTCTGCTGATGATTCGGTTCTAAAATTGACTGTCCCGCTCCCTGAGATTCTTCTGATGAAAAAACTCAAGGTATAATCCGCCCCAATGCTCGTTTGAATAGTGTCAGTGAACCTCGCAAAACCACCTGTGGCTGTCAGTATTTGCGAGGGCTGTCCCATATGACCACTCCCTGTTGTATCTGCTATTCTTAACTTCCCCCACCCACTAGAGAAGTCCGTATAGGTAACCAAGTTCGTCGCTGCTGGCTCAACCAGAATCATTGGCACTCCATCAACATGATCGACACGAACCGTATTCGGTGAGGCGGTTTGGATGTTACCACTCGCATCAGTATACGTTGCTGTTCCCGCTCGGGTCGCCGTAATAACATCTAAGCTCGACGGGTTCGCCGGATCAAGGTCAAGGGACTCCGAAGCAAGCGGGGCCATCATCGACTCCTCTGCATCAAATGCGAGAATCGGGTTTAGGGACAGGGGGTCGAAGGGTCTTCTAGTAACCCTGGAAGTCAACGATCTCGTCAAAGATTGGGTAAACCCTTGTGTTGGGACGAGCGTCCCCAGTCGAAGGGAGAGCTTTTCGTCAGTTCGTCTATTCTTCCGCATACCGGTCTAATCTTAAAGGATGATTGGTTTGATAATCACTTGGACATCAAAAGATGGTCCTGTAGCTGCGGCGTTACTCACTTTAACACGGATGTTAGAAACCGGACTAGTGAACAACCCACCACCATTAGCGGTCAAGGTTGTGTCTGGTCCTACATCAACCCATGTATCCCCGATCTTGTGCTGAAGAGTAACGGAACTGCCTGAACTGAAATCACCAGCCACAAGGAAGGCGTTGGTCTTTCCGTTGTGTGGGTTAACAGCAGGCGTTGTGGTTGCGTCGAAAAAGGTATCACCCCCTCCTCCTGACCCAAGTATGATGGTGTCAATGTTGATGTCTGTTGATACGAGTGCCATAATATTAGTAGTTAGAGGTTTGTTTGGAGATTCCTAACCCACCAACGACAGGGCGGCGTTTAACAAGACTAGCCACACCCTTGGGTTTCCCCGTGGATTTCTCGGGTTTGTCTTTTGGTTTAACCGTCTCGGCTATAGCAGTAGGCGGTGGAGGACTCGCAGGAGGCTCCGGTGGTTTTGGCGTTTTAACAGACATGCACATGGTCTTAGTCTTCTTGTAGTGGTTTTAGGTGGTTAGCTAGCTGGTCGTCATGAAGACGTTTTAGAAAGTTAACGAGTTCACGCTTACCCCCATAAAAGTCAATCTCCCGAAGCGAATCGCTAGGGGAGAAATCCTTACTTGGAACACGTTCGTCCAAGAACTTAATCAAATCTGTGGGAACAGGCGGTATATAGTCACTCATTGTTAACAGTCCTATTATGGGTCTGTTCATCCATCTGCCTTTGAAGATGAGCCAAAGCTCGCCATGCCATTGCCGCCCAGTCCCCCTCAAGCATGTGACGCAGGAGGGCATCAAGCTCATCCTTGGATTTGCTTTTATCCCACCATATATCCAAGGAATCTGGGTGATGCTGGATGTTACCCTTAACGGATTGCTTGGCGACTTCAACGAGCGCGTCTGGGAAATAACACAACAACCCCCGGTATAGGGGGATCATCTTGCGCTCCTCAGCGTTTCCTTCGATATGGATGGTGTTATTCTTCATCCTTGAGTAGCTTTCGGAGTTTTGCGCGTTTCGCTTTGAGCCTTAGAATGGCTTGATCAAGAACGGCTATATCCTCTTTAAGTATCTGTTGGCGGGTTTCTTTTACGGTGTCCATAGTGTTATCTCCTTTGTGTCTTTATCGTAGTAACCGTCCCGAAGGATGAACGCCATGCGTGCATTGAGCAACGCTTCGTCCTCCCCCATGCCGGCTTTCTCATAAGCATTAACAACAGTCTGCCATTCCGCGCCCTCTTTATCAAGGAGCTTTTCAGCAGTCTTCAAGCCCACCCGAGGAACACCAAAGTATCCATCGGTGGCATCGCCGGCAAGCGTCTGGACTAGGTGCTGTCTGTCTGCTTCCTCCAAGGTCACGGTGCGAAGTTCATCCTTAAGGAAGTTATACCAGATGCACGGCACGGTCGCGAAGTCTTTATCTCCACTAACAATAATCGAACCTGGTTCACCGCTTCCAATAATCCCAAGGACATCATCGGCTTCCAAGCGTTGCTCGTGTTGGGTTTCCCATGTGTCACATGCCCAGTCCCTCAAAGCACCGAGGCCCAGTGGGGTTCTCTTCTCGCGCCTGTGGGATTTGTAAAGAGGGTTGATCTCGTGACGAAAGGTGTAGCGATCTGAGAAGACCATTGTTACCTTGTCGCCCTCCTCCTCGTCCACCATAAGGATCTCGTTGATGCAATCAGTGACCATAATGAAACAGTCCTTGAGATCCGAGAAGTCGGAGTGAACAGTGAAGATGTCATCATCCCACTTGATTTCTTTTTCGGCTGAGAACGCTGCCCTATAGAGAAGCATGTCGCCGTCGATGTATATTTTCTTACTCATAATTGTTAATGTGTTTCAGCCCAATTAGATCCTACCTTGTATTCACCGTCAAGACGGCATTTGAATTTCAACTCCTCGCCAGCCTTGGTGAGTGAATCACAGAACAACTTACCGAGTTCATCAGCGTGTTCCGGTAGACAGGAGAACTGAACCTCGTCGTGGATGTTACCGTGGAGTTCGTAAGGGAGCTTTGCGTCACGCGCAAAAACAACCAAAGCCTTCTTCATAACAACCGCTCCACTTGCTTGTAACAAAAGATTCAATGCGGAGTGTGCAGAGCGACAGTGCAGCTTGCGACCATCCAAACCACCCAACCATGTCTTCCCTTTGAGGGCTTGCTCGATGCTTTTCAACAGGCGAGCTACGGCTGGGGTCTTACGCTTGAAGGCTTCCTTGATTCGTTTCCCTTCGCGTCTTCCTCCACCAACAATTTTACCAACCAACTCATCTCCTCCTCCGTAAAGGAACGCATAGATAAATCGCTTGGCCTCGTCCCTTGTAGGTAAACCAGCAGCTTGTTGGTTAGCGGTGTGGATGTCACCTTCCAGGATTGTCCTTCCGTATGATCCGCTGTCGTAAGGGTGAA
>Ga0181377_1000864_pt1 | contig 10542 bp, 20 predicted proteins | sample LowvirmetaG_9_FD_130160 | JGI IMG/M metagenome (GOLD analysis project Ga0181377, IMG submission 130160) | Marine viral communities from the Subarctic Pacific Ocean - Lowphox_13 viral metaG | ecosystem: Environmental > Aquatic > Marine > Oceanic | place: Subarctic Pacific Ocean | collected...
GCCACATATATTAAGATTTAAAAACGTAGACGTTTTAGAAAACGGTAATCAGTGTTCAGACGCCGCACAGGCAATTTATGACCAATATGAAACCGATGGAAAAATCGTAGAATTAGATATAGTGTCTAGTCTAGCAGGTGAATACACTAAGATTTCTTTTGCAACATCAGAAGATTGTGATGCATTCCAAGATGAAATGGAAGCAATTAATGAAGATACAACTAGTGGTTCAAACCGTTCAGACGTAACTAGATACGATGAATAATTAAAAAGGTTTTATGAGAGATACTAAATCGCTAACAGGTTATACAACTAAAGTATTACGTGAAGAGAAACAGAAACTTCTTTCTCGTTTTTTAAGAAAAGAAGTAGAGACTGGTGCAAATGGCACACAAGATTACGTTATAAAAAAAGGACGGAACAAAGGTTCAGTCGCAAAGAAAAAGTAATTAAAGTAAAGTCTTTAAGAAACCAATACCATCTATCATCAAATAAACGATATACATAAAAGTAAATCCAAATGATTTACGACTAAAAGCCGCCACCATTAATAATCCACTAGCTAGTATGAAGAAAATGTAAGCCCAAAACATTGGAGGATTTGGGCTATACCACATTAATATTATTGCGGCCATTAAGTTTAAGGTCATACCACTAACCTCTGTAGTAAATCTTACAGGGTTAGTGTTATAGTCTTCTTTGATCCATTGCAGGACTCGTTTACGTCCAATTCTTGCCATACATTCTATTTAGCCTCTATTACCTCTTAGAGCAAAGAATAACCCACCTACCCATAAAAATACGTGAAAGTTATCATATAGAATTACGTCTAATAGACTTTCAGGTTCACCTACCCAGATAACACCTGTCATTATACAACAGATTGTAATACCTGAGAAACGTGTGATTATGTCACCTATCCAACGTATATAATCTGTGTTGAATGCTCCTCCTACGAGTAGACCTAGACCTGCACCTAGTTCCCCATAAGCAACAACCCACCAAACGATGTAGGGCAAGTCAAAAGACTCAGCCCCTTCCAATGTTACTGGAAACTTACTTAGACCTTGTTGAATAAACACAATGGCTAAAGGAATTCTGTATAGCCAATGAGACAAACAGAACTCCGGTAGTTTTTCGCTTATGAGTTTAAGATAGTTCATCAAGCAATTCTTTTAGTTTCTTTTTGCTCTTGCCTCTGACCTTTGCTTTGCTGATATCATTTAGTGGGACTTCGCCACTTTCTGCTACCATTACAATACCAATCATACCCATTGTTGCATGTGGTGTACACTGATATAGATATACACCTGGTACGTCAAAAGTGATTGCAACTTCTTTGTTGTTTTTTGATTTCTTTGGAATATCCCAACCATCTGGTCCTGCAATAAAATGTACATTATGACCTTTTGATGTTGGTACCCAAGTAATTGTATCGCCTACGTCAATGTTTGCGATATCCTCACTGTAAACCATCTTAGCACCATCGTCACGTTTGTTCAACATTTCGATAGTCATATCATCTGCATATGCAAACGTTCCGAGTAAGAGGCTACTAGCGAGTGTAACGATATACGTTAATTTCATTTTATAATTTCCTTATATTAAGTTAAGTCTAAAGATGGTGCCCATGGAGGGACTTGAACCCCCACTCCGTAAGAACAGGTACCTAAAACCTGCGTGTCTACCAATTTCACCACATGGGCTAAATTTTGTTATTCAGATTTTGAAAAGTATTTGTCCAACATTTCAATTCTGTCATGTGCGGCCGCAAGTTTATTAAGTTCTTCAATGACTGCCTCAGTAACATCAGAATGTTCTCCGATACCTGCAGGCATAGTTTGATAGACCTGAATATTTGCTAGATGAACCGCTATTTCACCTTCCGCTTGTTTTCGTGCGGCTAGGATAATTGCTTCGCCTGGCTTCATTGTTTACCTTTCTTGTTGTGGTGCTGATGAAAGGAATCGAACCTCCAACCTACTGATTACAAATCAGTTGCTCTACCGTTGAGCCACATCAGCATATTATTAACTACGTGTATATTTATCTTAAGGGGCTAACCGTGACCCCTTACGTGTTTATTTCGTAACAACCCGCTCTTGTCTTATATGTTCATTACTGAACGTAGATTTCAAGAAACACTTTTCTCTTGTACTGCTTTGATTCTATTTTTAATATCTGCTACTCGTTGTTCCATTGGATCAGGCGCAATTTTAGGTATACTATATGATTTTTCATGCATCCAAACTGCACCAATAACCATAGCAACTAAAACTCCACAGAAAAATAGTATGACATACAACATACATATATTTATTCTTCTATTTGAATTTTTCGATAAGATAGTTCAGAATAGACTTCCATCCACTTCATTAAATCTTCGTGTGAGGGTGAGCCTTTATGTCGTATTCTATAAAATTCTTTTAGTAATTCTTTTACTGAAAATTCTTTTAAGTTTAGTTGATACATACCTAGGCGCTCCGTAAAATGTTTTCTCATTGTTAATAATAATAACACAGATTCGTTGCAGTGTCAATGCTAAAAATCGGTATGCTCATCTACTGAGTGGTCAATATTTGTCGCATCATCTGTTGGCATTTCTGGTAAGTCTGAATAAGGAACTACTGGCTGGGCCATTGCAACTGATTCATCAGTTTCAAAATCTAATGCACTTATATTTGGCGGAGGGTTTTGTGTTCGTTCTTCGTCAGGATCTTCTTCTGGAGGTAGACCTAATCTAGGATTAATACCTTTTAAACTTCCACCACCTATTCTAAAATCATATGTAGCAAACTCACCACCTTTTGTCATACCTCTACCTTTCATTTCAGCTTCATTTAAAATTTCAGATACTGGTGCCATTTGTTGCTTGATACCTTCTTCTGTTTTATTTTTAGCATCTTGCATTTGTTTTTTATTATTTTTGGTATTTAATATAGTTACTGCACGTGGTTTATCACTTCCTGGTTCAACTATCCATACATATATGCTTTTACTATCAGGTGATTCTAAGTGTGACAGATATACTGAGTCTGGCTTTATAGTTGCATTGATAGGATAACCTAGTATTCTATCTACCGACATGTAGCTAATAACTACAGTTGCCAATGTTAAAGGTATAACTAGACCTAGTAGCAATGCGTTTCTGTGATTTTTTATTGCGAACCAAAGAACAACACATGCTAAAAAGAACATCGACATGAGTAATGGGGCTAACTCTACTGAATATAACATTTAACGTCTCCATGTATGAGCGGATTAAAGTCCGCCGCTACTTGCCTTTCTCGTTATGATATTATTATCTAACGTATTGTATTTAACAAATTTCCCATCTTTGTCTAGCCAAAAGTTAACTAATGGTATTTGTTGACCTTTAAATTCGTAGTTTTGCTCACCTATGTATACTTCTCTATAAGGATTTATTTTAATAACTTTTACTTTAATTATCAAATCTTTCTTTTCAATATTCTTTTTTACTTCCCAAGGTCTCATTGCATATACATGAGCGGCTACTTGATATCTTCCTTTTATAATACCGCGTAATGTGATTACTTCTCTATTGATATAAATTATTTTTCTATTACCGTATTCATCTACAGTCGTATCATTTGAATGTCCCAAATCATCTTTTTCAAGATTCATAAAACCATTTTCTTTCTTTATAAAAGAAACTGTATTGCCTGCAGGATCTTTAACCCATAAGTCAATATCATCTGCTACTACTTTAGGCCATTCAATTACAATCATGTACTCTGCTTTTTTAGGTACATCTGCTTTTTTAGTTATTGGATTGATTAATATAAAAGCGATTATGAATAGAAATACGAAACCTACTAATAGATTGAATAATAAGTCTGTAAATCCTACTGTGCTTTTGTATTTGTTTCTGTTCATTAGTCACGACTCTCAAGGTTGACTAACTGTATTTTAGTAAACTGACTGAATATAAGACCTGTAAGTGTCGTATACAATGCAGTACTCATACCCATAGCCATATCTGTTAGAGTTTCTTTTAGACTTGCAGTATCTTCTACATCTAATCCTTCAAAACTTGAACCTAACATCAGAATAAATCCTGCTACGGTACCTATCATACCTAACGCCAACATACTTTCTGATATGAACCAACCGACACCTAACCCGGAATCGATGTTTTCACCTTCCTTATAATCCATCGTTAACTTACCGATATATAAACTTGTAAATATATACAAGGCTATAATACCAAAGCTAATCTTAGTTACGTCCTTTTCATATAATTCATAAAACAATCCGAAATAATGAGATATTCCCATGATTGTTAGTGATATACAAAAGAACAACCACCACCTTAGAGTTTTCGACATAATCTTTTTTTCCTATTGATCCTTTAGCATGTCCTCTACGCACTTGACTGCATCACCAATAGTATTGATAGTCTCTGCATATTCATCTGGAATAGCAATTTTATAGAATTCTTCTACTTCAAATACAATTTCAACTGTATCGATACTATCAGCACCCAAATCTTTCTTTAGATTGGTATCATCATTCAAGTCAGAGACCTGCCGTTTCATTTTTCGTGCAGTTATTTCGTACACTTTCTCTTTTACTTCCATTATTTTTCTTTCGTCCTCTGGTTGATTATACTGAGAAGCTACTACCACATCCACATGTAGTTTGTGCTCCTGGGTTATCGATTACAAATCTGTCACCTTGTAGGCTGGAGATATAATCTACTTTTGCATCTGCTAGATACATTATTGACATACTATCTACTACCAACTTCACGCCATTAGTTTCATAGATACTATCATCATCTTTAAGGTCTTTTTCAAAACCAAATCCGTAACTAAAACCATGACAACCTCCACCTTCTACAAACACTCTTAGTGCAGTATCAATAGTCTCGCCTTGTTCTTTAATAATTTCTTCTACTCTCGTAGCCGCTTTTTCTGTAAAAATCATACTCGCCATACCTTTATATCTCTGGCTAATTTAGAATATGTTGAATATTTTAAATCAGTATCAGTAGACTCGATTGAATAGTTAACAGGACCTCCTGTTAGATATTCGTTGTTATCTTTACTTTGATACCATTGAAGACTTTCATCCGGGTAACCAATTCCCAAACTGTATGTCAAGTTGTTATCTTCTTTCTTAATTCCGAGAACTTCACCCCAAACATCCTGACTGTGCGTTGGTTCTTCAATGTAACCAAAATTCTTACCATAACCAGTAACATAACCCATCATATTTGCACTGAAGGCCACTATGCCACTTGCTATACCAATTGATGTAAACGCATTATCCCATCTACTTGCCGCATTTGGATCTCTTACGCTTCCATCTTTTTCGTTATTACGAATTTCTTCTTCGTTCATCTTTCTATTGAAAACAAACAAACAGTTTGCTCCCATTTGTGGGTTTCTTCCGACCCAATCTTTCATACCAGGTAACATTGTGAACCCCCACGAATGTTCCTTGTACAGATAATCTAATTTTGTTCTGTCTGTAACGACATATAAATCAAAAAAACTTTCATCTTGTTTTGATGGTGATGTAGTTGCTAGGTAAATCCAATGGTCTATGTGATCCTCATCTACTTCTTTAGAAAGGTCCCAGTTTCTTTGGCATCTACGTGCTTGATTTATTGCATGTTTCTCACTGTTCATTCTCTCATTCATACCGTAAAACTCTCCCCACATCCACAACGTGCTTTTTCGTTTGGATTATTTAAAAGTTCGAAATGAGAACTCATGCTTTTAGCATCGGTAACATAATCCAATGTTGCTTCATCAATAGTGTGAAAATATTTATGTTCTACGAGAATGTCAAAGTCACTGTACTTAATAGCAAAGTCATCTTCTATATTGAATTTGTCATCAAGTTTAACTTCATACATGAAGCCAGTACAACCTGCTGTTCTTATACTTAATCTTACGTGTTGTTTTGGATTTTGAGATAACCATGTTTTAATTCTTGTTGTGGCGCTATCTGTTAAATACAACATATGTTATCCCCTCCTCAATCTTTTCTTGTTTCTGTTTTGCTTCTTGGTGAATTTCTGATATTTCATAAAATCTATTTAATAATCCACTAGCAGTTTTATAATTTTGATATGTATCAATACTCTGTTCTATTTGGTCTTTGATAAATTGAGTTTGGTCTTTTAGTTCATCAATGTATGTAATAATATCTTCGTTTGTAGTCTGTTCTTCAAGTTGATGCTTTAATTGATTAATAAAAACCATATCATCAGGTCTTGCGCCATCCCTGAAATCATTCTCATGACCTTTTAATCCAAGTATATATCTTGCACGGGCAATAGGATCTGCCAGAGTTTCAAAAGCCCTGTTGGCAAATGCTAATCTGTCTTGTCCTGTAAATGATGTATCCTTCTTAAGGATTGTTAGAATCTTCTTATAATGTGTCGTAAGACTACGCACACTTATCCCTTGCTTTTCATCAATACCAAAGAACTTAAAGTAGTTCTTTTCTTCAAGACCATATATTCGTTTTATTCCAGACATTTTATATACCTATGCTTTAATAATATATCATTTTTGAACCAAAGTCAAGTCCAAAAATCATAGATTTTTCAGCTTTTCTGTTAGTTCATGATACGGTCGTAATCTGGGATCGGTTTTTGCCTCTTCGTCAAATCGTAGACCATATCTCCATCCTTCTGCAACACGACTAGAAACCCATCTATTGTGTCGTATTGAAGATAAATCTATTTCGGTCTCACCCTCTGGAATGTCAAATTTTTCACTAGTAGTAATTTCCATAGTAAAATCTTTATCAGTCCAGTTTTGTAATAATTTTAACACCACTTCTGCTTCGGCTTCTGTCACCGCTCTATTCATACGAAAATCATATACGTGAAAATCATCCATCATGTGATAGACAACTGCGGTGCCGTCTTCTCTTGGCTCAAATATATTGGCAATAGCTTTTTTAAGAACAGTAATAACACCTTTAATATCGTGTTTGTTCCATTCTTCTTTCATCGCTAGTCTTATGTGATGTTTAAAGTTTGCCATTATCTTTCCTAGTATTCTTTAGGGCCTTTAGCCTCTGCTTTTTCTTTTATTGTATCTCTAGTATCTGATGCTTTTACTGTTGTTGATCCACTACGTACTTCAACTTGTTCAAATTTACTTGAACTTGAATTAACATATAAACCGAACCATGCCGCTCCAGCGCCTACGATTACAGATACAAGACCTGCTTGTTGAGTATTTGGGTCTGGTAGTGCCATAAACCATTGTGTAACATCGTACAAAAGATAGATGTACATTGAAATAAACGCTCTAGGAAACAGTCTCCATCTGCTAAAATACTCTGGTGCATGCCATATTATTCTTTCTATATTCATTATAATGTTCCTCGCCTTGTTGTTAATGCTCTCATCATATGTATTTATCATTTGAGGAAGACAAAATGTTAGAGATTAAGCAATGTAGCGACAAATATAATGACTATTACTGTGAGTAATTTAGTTAAAAACATCTTTCCGATGCCTTTTCCGGTATCTTTTGCTGGTTGTTTCCATGTTTCCCAACGACCTAACTTAGCCCATTCTTCTTTGGACACCCATAGACCGCCTACATGTTTAAGCCATTGTTTAAAGGATTTGTCTTTATGACGTTTGCGTTCTTTATACCACTCTTGTAGTATTTCAAATATATCTTTACTATTCATTTCTAACGAACCACTCTATTCTTGAGATATCAAGACCTACAGTAGGTCTAGGTTCGCTATTAATATATTTACAAAATTCTAAGTAAGTTTCATCTAAATCTGTAGCATCACGCATTTCACCCCAAGACCAAAAATCATTGATATCTAATTTATAATGATTAAAATTTTCAATATCTTTTAACCACTGTGTGTATTCACTAGTAGTAGGTACAGATAGTGGTGCATGAAGATATTCATTCTTGTCTTCTATACGCCATACCATATTTTCTAAGTCTGGAATAATAACTATAGGTTTTACATCTGTAAAATCATCTAGTTCAAGTGTTTCATGAGGAGTGGGTGTTTTGACTGCAATATTGTATGTATCTATAATACTCTTAACATTAGAACTCATCGGTCTTCTGCTTTTCTTATTAATTAAGAAATTTCCATCTTTATTAATATGCAAAGGACCATCTAATTGTCTTGCAATTCCGAATTCTGTTGGTGTAAAGGCGTGAGGTAATTGATAGAAGTTTCTATGTAGATTGATAAAATGACAAACTACACTCCCATAAGATCCAGGCCAAAAGACTACTGGATAAATCATTATGGTGTATCCGCTACTGAGCCCCAATCATCTGGTATATCGATATTAATCCAATTACTGCCGTTATAGCCTTCAAATCTACTAGTAGTTGAATTAAATCTAACCATACCTGATGTTGCTGATCCAGGCCTTTCTGCGGTTGTTCCTACTGGAAATTGCAAAGCGCCTGTAGCCGACGAACCAACTGTGCCTGATGCATAAACATCATTCCAAGTTTTAGTACTTGAACCTAAATCGTAAGTTGCATCAGCATCGGGAACAATGTTTGAAATAATTTCTGCCGATAGTGCCACTGTATCTGTATCTGCATTACCGAATGTAAGATTACCAGATATAGTTGCATCACCTGTTACTGATAAATCACCAGTCATAGAAACGTTACCATTGAAGGCCGCTGTATTAGATGTTGTATTAACTGTCCAAATATCACCAGTATATCCATCAAATGTTATTGGATTTTGTGCAATACTTCCCCAATCACTAGCAAGACCGCCAGTTACTTCGTGTACTTCCCAATTTGATGTTGATGAATTATATCTTAGAAAATTACCATCAGCTAGACCTGTTAAATCTACGTCTGTTAAATCGTCTAAATTGTCTGCTATTGGATCCCAGGTAGCTGATCCTGTTCTGAATTTTACTGTTTTATCGTTAGTGTCTATCCAGATATCATGTTCTGCGACTGGATATCCTAAAGTAGCGTGAGGATCGTTACCGCCCTGAAAGAGCGTGATGCCTGTTTTACCTATTTTAAAGTAAGGTACACTGGTACCTTTTGCGTTTAATGTTACTGCCATATCTTCCTCAACGTTCTGTTTTTAAAGTCAATGATTTCTCATTGTCGTTAAGTTATATTGTTACTTATCTATTTATCTTTATTGTGGAATTGTAGAGGTAAAAAAAGAGAGCCGATTTCTCGGCTCCCTCTATAAGTGTATTAAGTATTAAACAAATTAGATTTGTTTGTACTCGGCTGTTACAATAACATTACCAGTTGATGGTGAAGCACTTGATCCACCGTTACCGATAGAAGCTGTTAGTGTTGCGCCACCTGCCGTAGCTGTTTCATAACCTAGTTCCATAACATAGATTCCACCTTCTGATAGATCCACGTCATTAACGCCTACTAGTGTATTTGTACCATCTGAGACAGTTAGTTCATCTGCACCTACGAATGCTGTAGTCACTTTAGCAGTGATTCTAGCAACGTAATAGTCTTTACCTGAAACGTTAGCTACAGTACCGATAGCAAACGATGAAGAACCGTTCGCCGCGAATGCCACTCTACGTACACCAAAGTCAACGGAACCAGCCGCCGCGCCATCAACATAGTCTTTGGTTGCGAATGCTTTGTTTCCGCCACCTGACATGTCGTATGAACTTGGAGCTAATACAAGACCGTCACCTTTTGGTGCTAGTGTAATGTTAATGTCCGCTGTAGTACCTTCTGAATGAAGTTCTACACCGCCAGTACCATTGTGGAATTCAAAGTTATCAACTGCACTTGCTGTAGCAGTAAATGTAGCGATAGCTTCGTCATCTGCACTCATTACTTGAACGTTACCGTCCGCAGAGCCGCCGTTACCGCCTTTGATAACAACTGCGCCTGAGGCACCAGAAGCTGAACCGTTACCACCTTTAAGTACCAAGTCACCTGCCGCACCTGATGATGAATCACCACCTGATACTGTTAGGTCTGTATCTGCTTCACCCTGAATTAGAGCTTCACCTGATTGACCTACGATGAATACATCACCACCGTTCTGACCTTGTAGATACATATCTACAGCGCCTGAACCTGATGCATTTTTGGCTGTTAGTGTTAACTTGCCTGCCGCGTTAGTTAAGTCTAGGAATTCTGCTGTTCCTGATGAGGCGTTTGCCGCATCTACAACTTTAACACCTGATGAGTTACGAACTTCTTGGATCCATTCCATTGCGAAAGCAGAACCATCAGAAAATAGTACTTTTCTGTCTGAACCTGCAGAAGTGATACCTGTACCACCATTTGCGATTGGTAAAGTTCCGTCAACGTCTGCTGTTAAATCAACTTTAGCGTAACCTAGAGCACCTGATGCGTTAACTTTTAGTACTGATGAGTTTGAACCTTTTGCTAGTTCTGCTAAACCTGTACCTGACATTAGAGCAATTGAATCATCTGCATATGCTGATGTGTCTGTGCCTGTACCGCCATTTGAACGTGATAGCTCAGTTGTTAGTTCTAGTGATGCCGCTGTTACGTCACCAACTGTTAGAGCTTCTGA
>Ga0181377_1000865_pt1 | contig 10539 bp, 7 predicted proteins | sample LowvirmetaG_9_FD_130160 | JGI IMG/M metagenome (GOLD analysis project Ga0181377, IMG submission 130160) | Marine viral communities from the Subarctic Pacific Ocean - Lowphox_13 viral metaG | ecosystem: Environmental > Aquatic > Marine > Oceanic | place: Subarctic Pacific Ocean | collected 2015-12-10
ACCTGTTTTAGAGTCTAAGATAATATGCTCTTCTGCATCAACTTTAAAGCTAGCACCTGCTGTAGCTGTAAGATTCGATGTAGTAACATCAATGTGATCGCTGTCTCCATCAATTTCAAGTTTGCTTGATCTAAATGTACCTAATGTCATATCTGCAAGAGTAGTTACAGTACCGCCAGAAGTATCTTTAGTACCAACACCCCAAGTATCGTTTGCTACTCGACCAAAGACCATGTCTAAGGAGGAACCACCTAATTCAATTGCGATACCACCTTGGCCGTTAGCTGAGCCGTTTGCTTTATTAAGAACGATAATCGGATCTTCAACAAGAAGGTTAGTCGTATCTAAAGTAGTTGTTGTACCGTTGACTGTGAAGTCACCCGTTACTGTGAGATTGTCGTTGACTGTTACTTCTGAAGTAGTGTGTCCAATAGAAACAGCGACACCAGAGTTTGCTGTACCAAGACTTAAAGTACCTCCGGAGTTGATCCCTGCGGCGCCTGTTGCATCGATTTGCAAAATACCAGCGTCGATATCTAAAATAGAACCAGCAGCAGCATCAGCGTCGATGTGAACAGCAACACCAGCAGTGTGTGCTGATTCAATAACAATTTCACCAGCTGCATTTGTTGTTTTAATTTCAATAGCATCGTCCAAAGCACCGTCTGAACTAAGAAGTAATTTACCGTCAGCAGGTGAGCTAATAGCAGTACCCGCATCGTTAAATCCAAGGTATCTAGTTGAATTTAAAAGAATACCATTATCAGCAACGTGAGTCAAGGTCACGTCTTGATCGTCACCTAAGTTGATAACTGCACCATCTGCCAAGAAAAGATCTGACCAGTTCTTACTTGATGATCCTAATGCAGCACCATCGTCAGCATTTGGAGTGATTGACTGTGAAAATTCACCTGCTGCATTTGCTGCGAATGAACCCGCACCGTGCAATCTCTTAACAGAGGAAACTACTTCAGAAAGTACTCCCACTAAAGAGCCTGATTGCATTGTTATCGAGCCAAGTGTTGCAGATCCTGCTGCTCTTCCATCATGGATACCATTAGGGACGTCTCCAAACGATCCCGTAATTTGATCCGGTCTTAATTGTGTTCTAGCCATAATATTCTCCTTTTGTTAGTTTATATAGCATTTATTTATAATAGTTTTAACCTAACTCAACGTAACAAACTTATGATTATTATCATTATACCTAAGTATGCTTGAAGTTTTGATTTGTTAAGAAATTTAAAGACTTAATTTTTAAAAATAATATTCTTTAAATTCTTAATATGACTATCAAATTTTGCTGATTCGCTATTAACATATTCAATTGCGAGCTTGCTTCCTTTAGCACTTGGGTCATCAAATTCAAAATGAAACCTACCATTATTTAATCTTCGGGCATCAATTAATTTCATACCTTTCATCATAAGATATGCAGCGATAGCGATGTCTGATGTTTTGAACGTCATGACACAACCTTATTGTACATTGCTAACACTAAACTCCCCTCCGTAGGAATTGAACCGGTTGTAAAATATACATTAGAACCGGTAACTGAATAATCTTGAAATGATGTTAAATCTGGGGGTGTCTGGAGTTGTCCATTTACAAATATACTTATCTCGTTACTTGCAAAAGGTGTATTTGCTAGCGTAAATAATGTGTTTAAACCATTAACGGTTCCACCTGGCAATTCATTAAAAACCATTTCCTTATTGACTTTTATTGAAATTGCACCGTTTGATGCGCTAATGACGTTTATACCAGTACTTGATTTTATATAAGAGGATCCGTCGTTTAATCTTGTCAAAGACCCACTTAAGCTTGTTGTTGTTAGCGTGTTTGTTGTTTTGTTAAATACTAACCCAGCGTCTCCGCTTAAATTTCCACCATCGTTAAACTGGACTTGTGTGTCTGCACCTCCGGCATCAGAAGTCCCATCTGAACCAGAGTTTTCAACAACGACATTAATAATATCTTCTACGTTTAAATCAAAACCAAACTTTAACTTGTTTGAATCAGAAACAAAATAATCTACATCTCCACTTCCAACATCAGAATTGGTTCCGGAGAGAAGAAGTTGACCATTTAAAAATACGTCAATCAATGAAGGGTTGTATCCTGCATCGTCATAAGCAGAATTTGTTGTTGTGAATACTGAACCGGATGTAATTGTACTTGTTACTGTATATGCTTTCTTACTTTTAGTTCCTCCTCCGGAACCACCTCCGCTAGCAGCTTCTGATATAACTGTACTAGCCATCTTTCCAACATAAGCAAATGCACGTGCAAAAGCTGGGATTTTACTGGCATCATAATCTTGCAAAAATAAGATACCGTTATAAGCATCAACATTCCAGTCAATATTGTCTAATAAAGGAATTTCACTTCCTACGCCACCAGAACCGTCATCTTTATATATTTTAATTATGTAAGGATTCGGTGCAGCTTGTGAATAAAAAGGAGGAATTAATTGTAATGCGCCTAGCGTTTCATGAACAATTTTATTGTTATCAAAAACACCGTTGCCTTTGTTAGAATTAGCACTAATACTAGTGTAATTACTAGGAAGTTTAAATTTATAAGTGTGAGGACCCGGGTCTTGACCTGATTCTCCTGAGTCGGAACCTGAGCCACCACCTGTGTCATTTGCATCGTAAGAGTTACCTGTTACTTCTTCTAATACAAACTGAATATATTCGACAGTGCCACCTTGTACAGTATTTAGTGTTCTTGTAGGACTATTTGGTATAGCTTCTCCAAACAAAATATTTGTTGAAGATTGGATATTTGACCCAATTAGTTCTTCACCGTCTGTTCTAAGGTTTGATGTGTGTGCCTTACCTAAAAGCTTTTTCTGGGCGAAAAACGTTGCTGAAGTATTACTCTTACCCGCCATACTAACTCCAGCTCACAGCTATTCGGGTAAGATAACCCGTCCAGTTTTCATGTGCTGATATCTTAATTGCAAAATACTCAGCGCCTGAAGTTGTTCCGTTGGTAGAGGATCCATTGAATGTGCATACATTAGTTGTTCCTCCTGTACCAATACTTGCATTTAAGTCACCACTAAGACACCCATCACCGTCGTTTGTATTTCCGGCGCCTTCTGAAGGCTTTCCTAAATCTAACCAACCAGTCTTAGAACCTCCAGGAATTTTAACTTCTACAAAAATGTTTTTATTAGCACCTAAAGCAGCAGCATTATCTCCAGTTACCCCTACCAATGTTGCATCGCCATACAGCGTTATCTGGACACTTGGTCTATCATTAGTAGTATTATTTAAAAATCCTCGATAGTACTCTCTTGTTGAGTGTGTTAATGAAGAATAGTTTGCGTTAGAATTTGGACCTTCAAAAACACCACCCTCTGTGTGATTTCTAAAGTCACCAGAGTTTCCTCCCTTTTTTGGACTAATTAACAAGCCATCAAATACCATTAAGCCCTTAGCAAAATTAGGATGAGAACTGTTATCATTAATTGAAATAGTTGAATCCCAATTATTCCCTCCAGCTGTTACGTCTGATTGCGCTACATAATTACCACTTACTATTCTATAATCTTCTCTACTAAAATATTCGTTTGTATTAGCATTAGAGTTGTCACTTGACGTAAAGACTAACAGATTTGTTGCTGTTTGCGTAGGTATTGTTAAGTTAGTCTTAAGTGGATGCTTAAATGTAAATGCTCCAGCTGCATTAAGCAAAGGAGAACTAGAGACACTGGTAAATGCTCCACTTAGAGATGTGGACTGATTAAATTGAATCGCACCTGTTACATGTAATACTTCCGTTTCAGAGTTTGCATTTGTATTTAGCGTTTGTAGAGGTGAAGCGCCGTCATTTTCTGTTTTTGTACTAGATAATCCTACGCCAGACTGAATAATTGATATGGCATTAGCATTTGTTAAGCTTACTAGAGAAACAGCGTCTGAAGCGTCTGAATATACATTTTTATATACATTACTTATTCGTGTTCGAATACTTCCTGTCGGATTAACAAAGTACTTAACTCCACTTAAGTGGAATATATCATCGTCACCAAATTGTGATATTGATGTGCCGGCATGAGCTAGCGCGTTTGCATTATTGTCGTTTACCCATTCTACATAATTAGTGTTTCTTGTACCCCAAGATCCAATATGCTTAACTCTGGCGTAGTTCCATCCGTTTCTTTGGTGAGTTGTGTGTACACGATACTTGCCTGTTCTTTGTATTTCCAAGTAATAAGGAACATCATTGTCAAATTCTGCAGGACGCCATACACTCAAATCAAAAAACCCGCTATTGCTAGTAAATGATGTGCCTGTTCCACTACCCGGTTCTCCAGTTCCTACGTTGTTATAAGTACCTGTCAAGTCAACAGTATGTATGTCAGATCCATTAACCTCTAAGACCAAAGAACCACTGTTCGCATCTGAAAATGCATTTGCAACATAATCAGGTGAATTTGCACTCACATCTTCATTAAGATCACCTTCAATAATTGTATCAAGTGCAAATACTGCCCGTCTTAAATTATTAGAATTCGAATCTGTCTCATACAGCCCATTAATATTAACTGCACTGGCCATTCCAGCAGATGCAGCGACGTTAGCATAGCCTGTTATTGATTTTGATGACCCAAAAGACAAATTACAATCTGCACCATCGTCATTACAATCAATATCATCTAAATCTGGTATTGCTGTTATTGTCCCTGTGCCTGCGCCGAAAGTTACGTCTATTTGACTTATATACCCAGACCATGCAGAATCAGCTTCAATTCTTACACCAATGTACTCGTTATTTCCTACGCCTACTGTTCCTAGCGTTACTATATTTGTCGCATTTAAAGAATTATCAAAACTTAAACTACCGTTTGCAGTATGTGCACCGGCGTTGTCATCATATGAATCTAGCACAAATTCTGTTGCGAGATCTAACCAGCCTGTTTCTCTTGTTCCGTTACTAGGAAACTTGACAAAAACTCGTATTCTGCCACTATTTAGTGCTGTTGCAGCTGGAACTATTGTTGTGCCAGATCCGTTAATTGTAATGGAAAGATCTTGTTTTGTCGATCCTGATGTGTTTCTAAACCACCTATAAAAAGTCCGCTGTCCAGATTCACCAGAATAGTTTGGGTTGTCACTTGGAGAATTATCTAATTTACCACCATCTGGAGTTGATCGGAAATCACCAGACCTAAGTGTGTTGGTCGGAGAATACAAGCGGCTGTTGTAGAACTGGAGTCCATTAGTGTGTGATCCGTTTGACGCAGTCATGTGAACTGTACTATCCCATACATTACCTGAATCAGTTAATGAGTTTTGTGTAGTATAAGCTCCGGATACTATTCTAAAGTTTTCTCTTCTAAAAGTCTCAGATGTGTTTGTTGATGTATTTGTTAAGTTATACATCAAAATACCTGTGGCAGTTGATTGTGCTGAATTCAAAAGATTTGATTTAAATGGGTGCGTTAAGTTAATTCCAGATGTTACTGCGCCACTAATAAAATAGTTCGCCGTTACGTTTCCAGAACCTGTGATATGCAAAACTTTGTTGTGATCTTCAGATCCACCAATAGTTGGTTTTGACTGGGCTGATATTGAGAATGATGGGCTACTTGATTCTTCAGAACTATTACTTGTTGAAAATGTTATGTTATTGTTGTCATAAACGTACTTATAAGCATTTGCCACACGAGTTTTGTATAGTGCACTTCCACTTTGAAAATACTCCACCCCTGACAAGTGAATGCTACCGCTACCTTCAAATGTAATTGAATTGCTTGCTGCAGATAGCGCATCGTTATTGTCATCATTTACCCATTCAATATAGTTTGTTGTAACTGTGGAACCTGTTTTAACATGTTGAACTCTTGCATAGTTCCAGCCAAGTCGTTGACTTCCAGATGATACAACAAACTGTCCTGTCCTGTGTTTAAATGAATTAAATGCGTTACCGTTTGAGAATGTGCCGGTTGTAGGCTGCGAAAAGAAATTAAAACCTGAACCGTTATCATCTAAGTGAGAACCCGTCCCTAATCCTGACGAACTGCTACCTATGTGCGCAGTTGTCAAATCAATTTCTTTTATTACTGCACCATTAACATCTAATTTTAAAACACCAACTTCGCTATCGCCAAAAGAAAAAGCAGGATAATTTTGTACACCACTGCCTTGACTATTAGAAACAACATCAGCGTTTAGAACACCGCTTACATGTGTATCGCCATCAAATGCGCCTAATCTTATGTTGTTGCTGCTAGTTGCAACATTATATGCGCCATTAATGTCAACCGCTGCAGCTATACCTGCTGTTTCTGCAACTGTTATATATGCAGGAGTAGCAGAGGATTGGTCATTTGATGATCCAAATGACAAGAATAAGTTAGTACCTGTTTGAAGTGAGTTAATATCATCTAATTGAGGCGCTGGTGCTGGAGCAAGAGCCTTTAAGACTTCATTAAATCTATCTACAGCAGTTCCAATTAGTGTGTCAGCAGCAAAGTCTGTAAAAAGACCATCAGCATATGATCCGTCTTCTGCATCACCTATTGTTGATCCTGCTTCTGCGCTAGCAGTTATTGCAAAACTTCCACTTCCGTTGCTTGTTATAGTTACATTTGGCCCGGCTACAATGCTGCCCGATATAAAACTACCGAAGCCGTCTGCAATTTGCAGCGACCCTAAAGAACCTGACGATTCATTAACTCTTAATGCTGTCATTAACTATACTCAAACAAAAACTAAACTAAACTAAACTAAATAAAATGCGTGTACATTTTTTATTAATAAATATACAACAGGCCGCAAAAATTTAAAATAAAATAATTATTTTATACTTTTCAACAATTTAGCAATGTCTAAACCAGCACAATCTATTTTTCTAGTAGTGGCATGGTAGTGACTTACAAACCCTTTAAATTTGTTGCTAGAAACTTCTTTTGATGTGGTTTTTAATGTATTTCCTTCACTATCTACAGGGCAATTTAAAGGTATACCTACTCCTTTATGAATTGCTTTCCAGAGAGCTTGCAAAGCTTCAACCTGGACATCGTAAAATCCTGTAAATGGTTTCATAGGCTTTCCGTGAACAGTTTCACCTTCGATCACTGGCCTTTCTCCGAAGCCGTTTTTCTTATACCAGCTTTGCCATTTTAAGTCATAAGCATTACTAATTTCAATTCCAACCGAACTATGATTTAAAGATCTAGAGCCAGCGTGCCAGGCAGCGTGATTCATATCCATTGTTTGATATATTGTACCATCATTATCTAAAAGAAAATGAACAGAAATGCCTCTCTTTTTTAATACTCTGTTGCAAGTTTTAGAATTTAAACATACATCCCAATGATTCATAAACATTTTAATGTCTCTTTTCTCTGTATAAGGTGTATAGCCTTTTTCTAATTTTAAACCTTTTTCTTCTGACCACAAAACTACTTTTGGCCAGTCAATAGGAATAAAGTTACCTTGGCAAACAATAAAAGACTCATCCTTGTCAGGGATTAAATCAGGCTCATAGTCACTTATATTTTGTTCTCTTTCTGTTAGTAACCTTCTATATGTGCCAGGTCCGCATAAGCCGTCGTCAGTCAAACCATTCTTTTTTTGCCAAGATGCTATTTTTTTAACTAATTCATCATCAAACTTATCGTGCCCAAACCACTCTGGTGTCCATCCATATTTTTTTGATTTACCTTCATTGTAAGCTACCTTGTCCATATTAATATCCTTTTTTAATTCTTTGTCCTAATAAGTATTGAAACTTTTCATATTTTCCTGATGATGATGCTAAAAAATCATCCATACCTAAAGATAGTTGCCTATTTGACTCTAGTTGTCTGTAAACTGATTCAAGGTGCTGAATGTGATGAATTACAAACTCATATGCGTAAACTGCTATCTGATCTTCACTTTTATTTGCAGGTGACGTGAACATATTTAAGAATTTTAAAGAAGCATTAGTAATCTGAATTGGACAAGCAACTAACTCTGTATCACAAAAAACAATTGATTTTTCGACTAACATGTCATAGTCTTCTGCTATCTCCTGATATATTTCTCCAAAAAGATTTACATGATCGCCTGAAAAAGAAATTCCTTTGGCAACGTGGTGTGCAGCATGCATCCAAGTCATAATTGCTTTGGTGCATGCAACTAAGTCATACAATGGGTTCATTATTGATCTCCTTTTAGATTAATTATTCGAGATCAATAGTAACATCCAAATTAACACTAATTTTTGGCACTCTTAAATGATTGGCTAAGCCGTGACTTTTGCATTCTTCTGCATCTAAAAACCAGTCAGCATGCTTTTTCTTATCAACTAATTTAAGAAAATAGTTGTCAGCTTTTCCACAATTTTGCGCCATCATCTTGTAAACTATTTGATTAAGACGATCTGACTCTTTTGCAGATGCTTTTAATTCTTCAACCTTTCCTAACTGTCCAGCACTAACATCGTGTATCATAACAGTAGCATTAGGGTCCATAAATCTACGTCCTTCTTTTCCAAAAGAAAACAAAATTGCACCACAACTCATTGCTTTACCTTGTATAATTGTGGCTATTGGCAATTCTGAATTTTTAATTGTTGATATCATTGACATTAGAGAATATACTTGCCCTCCGTAACTATCAATTACAACAGGTATTACTTTTTGTCCCGTGTTATGAGCCATAGCTACTTTATTTCTAAATTCTTTTGCGCTTTCTTCGTCAAATTTATTGACTGTTACAATTACTGGTTGCATGTGCAATTCGTATTCTTTTACTAGTGAGGATGTATTATATTTCCACAACATTTAAACTCTCCTTTAATATTAATCTATTTATTTTATAAAAAAAGAGTGACTTTTACATCACTCTTTTAAATTTAGTGGCAATCACAAGGATCACATTCACAACAAGGACATATTTCTATCCACATTTTCCAGCGCCGCAAGATTTGCATGTAACACAGCCCTCCTGATAGACTAGACTTCCCTCAGCTCCGCACTCAGGACATGTTCTATCAACTTCAGTTCCGTCAATAATATAATTTTTTAAACATCTAGAAATAACCTTACTAAAACTAAACATATCCATTTCTTTATCTTTTTGCATTTGTTCAACAAGATATTGAACTGGTACACCATGGCGAAGTGATGTTGATATTACTCTTGTATATCCTGCATGATTAGGATTATCGAAAATAGACACTACATCCTTAACGATCAACTGATTGTCACCTTCGCCTATTGTGAGGTCGTATTTACTGTTTCTTGTCTTAAACGTTCGCTTATATAGTTTACCATTACGAAATTTCGAAGGTATCTCTATTTGATCTGCAGATCCTCCTATTACCTCTTACGGCTTACCATCAAGTAGTCCTATTAAAACAGCCCACTTTTGACCTTTTATTGACGTGTGGTATATGTCACATTCTAGTTCTTCGGGCCTTTTAGGCGCGTCTCTTTCAACAATTGCTGTTTTTTCTTCTTTTTTCTCGTCAGCTGAAACTAAAACGCCACTTCGTGATCCGTCACGATAAACAGTCACCCCTTTGCAACCTAGTTCCCATCCAAGCATGTAGATGTCTTTTACAGTTTCTACATCGATATCAGCTGGAAGGTTAGTAGTATTTGAGATTGCGTGACAAATCCACTTTTGTGCAACTGACTGGAGTTTTACTTTAGCGCGCCAATCTATTTCATTTGCAGTAGCACCAACATAAGGACTCATTTGTACTAAATCTTCGGTTTTAATCTGTTCAAGATTAGGGTCTATCAATGAATCAATCCATTGTTTGAATGCGTGATGATAAACTGTAAACTCAGTCCATTCGTCACCTAGTTCATCAACAAACATTACTTCTTCACCATTTTGAACTTTTTTACGTCTTGTGTAATGAAGCATAAATGCAGGTTCTATGCCTGATGTGGTTTGAGTAAGGCAAGAAACCGAACCGGCAGGAGCAGTTGTTGTGTTTGCAATATTACGTCGACCGTATGTTCGGTAATCTTCAACAACTTCAGGTGCTAATTTATCAATGATTCTTGTTAAGAAAGGGTGATCTTTTTCTTTTCTGTGATCAAAAACCTCAAATGCACCTCTCTCTTTTGCTAGTTGTATTGATTCCTCGTATGATGCAAGTGACAACCACTTATAGATCTCTTCAACAGTTTCAATACTTTTATCTGATCCATATGTCTGTCCTAACATTGCAATTGCATCACCTAGACCTGTCACACCCAGACCAGTACGACGGCCGTCAATAGCAACTTTGCGTATGGTTTGCCATAGATTTTTTTCGTAATACTTTACTGTTTTATTTTCTGGATCACTATCGATCTTAGATAATATCTTATCAATCTGGTCTATTTCAAGATCAATCATGTCATCCATCAGTCTTTGTGCTTTGCGTGTTTTAACTCTAAAGTCACTCCAATCAAAAGACGCATTTTCTGTCCATGGATCTTTAACAAAAGAAGTCAAATTCATAAGCATAAGACGACAAGAATCATATGGCGAAAGAATAATTTCACCACAAGGATTAGTAGAAACAGATCCA
>Ga0181377_1000866_pt1 | contig 10530 bp, 13 predicted proteins | sample LowvirmetaG_9_FD_130160 | JGI IMG/M metagenome (GOLD analysis project Ga0181377, IMG submission 130160) | Marine viral communities from the Subarctic Pacific Ocean - Lowphox_13 viral metaG | ecosystem: Environmental > Aquatic > Marine > Oceanic | place: Subarctic Pacific Ocean | collected...
AATATCAATGTCAATATCAATACTATTGCCATATGAAAATAATTGTTTAAATTCATACTCTGTACCTGATGGATCAGCATAATACCAACTACCCCCACCTATTAAACTTCCTGAATATGAAGCTGTTGAATATGGAGCTCCTGATGCAAATCCTGATGTTTGCCATTCTGTTGATCCTGAGAAGTCAGAAAAAACCCAACTACAACCATTTGTTGTTATTGGTTCATCATAAAATTTTCCTGTCCCCATATTCCAACTAGATGATATTGGGTATACTTCTATTGTTGCATTTTGATTTAATCCACTAACAACTGCTGCTGACATTTTTAATGATGCCCCATAATCTAAATCTGCATATTGCAATCCTGTTGTAGTTGTTGTAGGGAGTGAAGTTGATCCTAATTTTCCAAAATTTATTTTTAATAATTCTCCTTTTTGGTAAAATGATCCTGTACTTGTAATTGTAGCACTTGTAATTTCACCTCCTCCATCAACTATTACTGTAGCTAAAGCATTTTTAGCATCACTACTTACTCCATTTATTACAACATTATTATAAGTTCCAGGTATCCCTTCAAGAGGCACACCACCATTTGTACTAAAGGTTGGTAATACTGTACCATTGATAAATGATGTTCCACTACCCACAAGATTGTTTATAGTATCTACTACCTCAGTAGTTGAAAATTGAATTAATGATCTATTTGTTTGACCTTGTCCTTCTTTAACTTGAGTAGATATATCTAAAATCTCATCAAGCCCAGTATTTTGTGATGGAAACTGAGAGTAAAGGGAAGCGTCTTTTGTTGGAAAAATTTTATATATTGCCATAATTCATTTTTATATTGGTACTACTCTACCTCTAATATCTTCTATTGGGTTTTTAACTTCAAAAATCATTGGATCAATTGATGGATATAATACATTGTCTATAGTAGATCCATTAACATCATATGAAAATTTACTATAACCTAAACTTTCTCCTGCTAGATTTACAATTTCTATATTATTTACAGTTTGTACTCCTTCTACTTTATCTAAAAGAATTGAAATATCTTTCATCATAATAGGTTCATTAATTTGCCATTTATCTATTTCAAAAAATGAAGTTAATGAATCAATACATTTTGTTATAGTTTCAGCATTATTAAAATTAGGTCTAACTATTATTTCAAAATTTACTCCTATATTAATAATATAAGCATCTTTAATTTTTATAGAATCATTAATCATTCTATATTCTGACAAATATGTTTGTAGATTTCTTTTTAAGATATCAGAAGCTGTTCTTAATTTTTTATTTATATCATATGTTAAAATATATAAATCTAAGACTGAGGGTAAGGTTCCTGCTTCATATTCACCCACTTTATTAGGTTGAACATGAGCTTTAGCAACTACTCCTAAATTAGAAGGCATAGATAATGCTCTTATCAAATAATCTTGGGATGTTACTGTTCTTAATTGATTTTGGAAGTTACCTAATGAATTTTGTCTTATTTCTTCTACAGTATCTCCATCCATACCTCCATCTGCTGCTTTTACATTATTAGCTGCTACAGAATTAAATATTTGTGTTGCTAATGTTGTATTAGATAAATCAGGATTTATGAATTGTATATTTGTATCATCCACAGCTGTTAATACTCCTGCTTCTACATTTGAAGCTGCCCCTCCACCAACTAAATATCTTACTGTTAAAGTTGTATTATAAGGAGCAATACCATAAGTATTTGTATAAACAAAATTTAATGGGGAAAATGCAGTTGTTAGTTTAGTTTTTTCAAAAGGTAATCCTAAACCTACATTATCTGGGTTAGGAACTATTTCTTCATCTATATTTCTAGTACTACCTGCCCCAAATTGTAATTGTAAAGTATTTTCATTTAAAAATCTAGTTACAAATCTTCTTTGAACTGATTTTAATTCTAATAAATAAGGAACCTCTGTGTCTAAAGAATAATTAGGATCATTTGTATTTGTGTTTCTAATTGAATTAAATACATTTTCTTGTGCTAAATTAGGCACTTCATACCAAACATTACCATTACTATCTATTACATCTAATACACCTATAATATTACCTGCTATTATATCCCTAGTATCAAATTTTTTAGAAGCATTAAATACAAAATTTTGAGATTTTACTGTAGCTGATATTGCTTTCCTTTTTTTCTTTAACAGAAAATAAGTTGGATTAACTCCTGATATTTGATAGATAGATTCTTCTGTTGGGTCTAAAGAACTTGACGAGCTAAAATCTACAGCATCCTCAATTATAAAATTCATTGTAGAATCCACATTTGAAGAAACTTGAGTATTTTCAGGTACAATTAAAGAATAATCATAATCCGGAACATAAACACTTGCACTTAATTTTGCAGGTACTTGTTGGTAAAAATCTAATTCTACTGATGCAACAGTTGTTACTTTTGGGACATAACCCATAGAATAAGCTAAAGAATATAAATTTGTTGTTTGTCTAGCTTTTTGAATGAAAGTTTCTTGGATTTGATTATCTAAATAAAAAGATAATACATCACCTACATAAGCCGCCATTTCCATAAATAACATTCCAGTTGATGTTTCTGAAAAATCATTAAAAGTATTTGGGAAATATGTTTTAGAATATTGTATAAGATTTTCTCTTAAAGTACTAAAATCTCTATCTATATATCGTATGTCTCTATTTAATTTACTCATTATTGTAATAATATATTAATTTCATCATCTATCCCAAAATTTACAATTTGATATACTAATGTAAAATTAACTGTATTTTCATCTGGTAAATTATTGAATTTAATTTCTTTAATTTGAACATTTGGAAAAAATAGAGTTATATCATCTTGAATGGTAATTTTTAAATCATCATTTGATATATCTTGCATATTCTCAAACAATAAATTTCTTAAATCAGCACCAAAACTTGGTCTAAATACTCTTTCTCCTTTATTGGTCAATAAATAATTAACCATATTAGCTTTAATTTGATCTCTAGTAAAATATGTAGGCACAAAAACAGCATCCCCATTTAAAGGGAAACCAAAACCAATAGCTCTACTAGGTTGTAGATCTATAGGAAATTTATTTTGTATTATTCTTGCCATTATTTATTATTCATTAATCCCATTATTTGAGACATATCTACTTCTCCTGGTGGTAATGTTCCATTAGCTACATCCATACCTGATTGAGGGATAAATGATTGCACATTATTAGTATTTAAAGCAGCTGATGTGTCTCCTAATATATTTCTATAAGCTGTTCTTTTTTCTTCAACTGACATTACTGGTTGTTGTGGGGCTTGATGCTCTACAACAGGAGCAGCTTGTGGTTGTGTTGAAATTGTTGAAACCTTTGGAGTCCTAACAGCTTCCAGTAAGATATCTTTCAATTCTTCATGAATTGCTTCTTTTACTGCTTCTTTTACAAGTGATTTTAATGCTGATGTCTTCATTTTATTTATAAATATTAAGTTTTTTAATTTTTCTACAATTGATTTATATTAGTATTGTTACCAAATATATTTAAATCATCAATAATTATTTGATTACCTCCTGAGTTTGTACCTGAGCTTCCACCTACACCCCCTACTCCAGGATTAAATGTACCAGCACCTCCTAGAACATCAAATAGTGGAGTAATAACAAATCTTGCACTATTATTAGTATCTTGTAAATTCTCAATAATAGATAATCTATAATTCCATATACCAGTTTCAGTTAATGTAGTAGCATTTGAGTTTATTACTTGATTTCTTTCAGCATATGCTTGTCTACTTAATTGAGCATTTAATGGTTTATTTCCTTTTTGGAATGTAATTTCACTTTGAGTAAAACTATCTTGTGCAGTTCCACCATTTGTAATCATTTGTATTAATATTGGGGATGTTATAGTTATAGTTCCTGTTACAAAATCTCCTGTATTTTGGTTTTTAGGAATTACTGTATCTGGGCCATTTAATGTCCAAGGAACAAAGTTTGTACCCACATTAGTATTATCATCAGTTTCAGTTCCTGGGTCATTTCTATCTGGTTCTACCTCTTGAACTACGACTTTACCAAGAACACCTAACATATACTTATCAATTTTCCATTTCATTTCTTCAACTAAAACTTGAGTTGATGCACTATATGAGTATCTACCTTGAGGTTCATTACTTGGTGAATTATATAAAGTTATTTCCCCTAATGCTTGAGATGATTGGAATGGGGTTAAGGCATTTATTAAAGAACCTCTTAATTTATAAACCATATTAGGATCAGATGCAAAGTCTCTTGTTGCGGCTACTCTTCTTTGGGGGAATGAATATGGATTTTCTGGATTTGATTCTAATACCATTTTAAATCCTTTATATACTAACCCAGGACTAGCATTTGATTGTAAAGATGCTACTAAATCAGCTTCAGATACTGCATTAATATCAAGTGAGGAATTATCACCTGATGCTGCTACCGAAGCTATAATATCTTGTGATATTGCTGTTGTTACATCATTTATACTTCCTTGAGTTAAATTCGGACATTGGTCACCAACTTCTGCTACAGTTTGTACTATCTGAACTGTTGTTATTACAGGCTCAATTATACTATCTAAACCATTTAATTTATTGATAATCATAGTTATCATATTAAGAACTGCTCTTGATAATATAGGAACAGATTTAGTAACACCCTTACCCATTGTTAATAATTTATCTAATTGATCTAATGAATCAGATAAAATAGTTAAAACATTTATAGGAACACCTATACCTCCAGTCATAGGTGGAATAATTGCTGTTGGTATTGGAATAGCTTTTATTACTTTTATTGCTGTTTTAACAGTAGTAATTATATTATCTAATGTATTAGCTGTTGTAGCTAAAGTTGTTAATGGTGTTTGAATTGTTTGAAGTGCAGTAGCTATTTTATTTTTATTACTAATAATATTATTAATATTTATTAAAACATTTTCTGTTTCTCTTAATGCATTTTCTTTTTGTATATCTGTTAAAGGGGGTATACTACAAACATTTTGGGGTGTAAGTAATGATCCTGGATTTTCTACATTTCCATCTAATAATTGTTCTAAATTAAAAGGGAGTACTGATGGGTCAATTCCTGCTTGTTCAATAACTTTAACACCTTGCAATTTCAATTTTTCTTCCATTAAGGACAGAGATGTTTCCAGCTTACCAGTATCTTTAGCTACCCTAACTACTTGTTTTACTATTACTGTTTCTAACCCCATTATTTACTCTTACTAATTTTAGATTTATATTGAGATATTTGACCAATCATTTTTTGTGCTGCTTGTTGAACTTGTACAGCTGGCACTGGTATTGCTGCTTGAATAGCAAATGGTGGACCTGATCCTATAGGTTTTTGTAATGCAGATGATAGCAATACCATCTTATTTAATAAGTCTTTAAAATCAGCTAAAAACTTATCTCCTAATATTATTGGTTCAGTGGCATATTTATCTCCTAATAATACTTTTTTAGATTGAATTATAGTTTCAGGTGAATCTAAATTAATACTATCCACAGAATTTAAATTAATTGTTTTAGCTGATGATAATAAAATAGAATCATTTTTAGAATTTAATAATAATCTCCCTGAATTTAAAATAATTTGTTCTCCTGTAAATTTATCTGTGGATGTAGGTGGAGAAAAGTAGGAATTATATTTTTTACTTGCTACTTCAATAGGAATAGCTTGAGTTGAAGTTAAATATATACTTGATTTATCTGTATTTATGTCTTCTACTTGGGGGACCCAAGGATCTGTAGATTCTTCATGTTGACCATTTTTTAAAATCATTATAGGATCACCATTTTCACCACTACGAGACCAAGGGTTTTGAATTTTTGAATTTGATACAGTTGAACCTAATCTAATAGTATTTCCCCATCTTCCTTGAAATATATTATCACCCTCATATGGTAATAAGTTTCTTATACTTAATTTTTCTTGAAAAGTATCTCCTAATTCAATTTCAGTACCTCCATCTGTTACTCTTCTAACTGCACCTGCTTGTGTTTCTTCATAATCTTGTTGTTGAGATGGGGGAATTGGTAAACCTAAAATTGGATCAGGAATTGCATTATGATGTACACTATTCCAAATATTAATAGGTTGAAAATAGTAATAACCTACTTCATTTACATTTTCTTGAACATTACTATTAGGTAATGACATTAAATATACTACTTCATTTTCTAATGGAATTACAGATTGATTAGGAAATAAAGGCCTTGCAAAATTATCTGATGAAAATTGAGGTGATGGATTTGGTTTATTTAACTTATCAAAAAATATACATCCTATAGAACTCCATTCTCCAAAATCTTTAAATGCTTGAGCATTTGTTTGATCATCCAACATAACAGCCATAACTCTACCAGAAAATACTCCAGCAGATCCCATTCCTTTATTGGAATTAGAACCTATATTTGCTAAAGATGTTGTTGGTTTTATAGCCATTATTTATCTTTTTTTACTTGAAGTTTTTCCATTTCAGCCATTAACTGGTCTTTTTCTTCATTACTTATACCTAACCCACCATCTTAACTTTCTGAGTTTACAGCTCTTTGTATGATAGTAGCCATTTTAATTAAAGCGTCATCATTCTTAACCCCAATTTCCATATACTCCTTAATTAAAGGTACAATAAGAGTAGCATCTCCTATTTCTTGAACTAATGGTTTTAATTCAGATATTAATGCTGTTACTTGTTCTGACTTTTTCCTTTGATTGTTATAAATCTCTTCTAGAATATCAGAGAATTTTTTATCACCAAATATAATTGAATCTAACTGTCCCATATTTTTTGGTTATAAATATAAGTAAATTAACCTTTTGAGGGAGGATAATAACCGTGTTCTAAATAAACAAGATACTTTTCTTTAAATATCTTATATAAAACATTAGCTATTTTGGTAATTTTTGGGGTTTTTACATCTACCATTTCTCTTATATAGATGTATAATGCTTTTTTATTAAATATATCTATGTTATCTCTTTTTCTGAATAATTCTAAAATAGCATCAGCTATTTGGGCATCATTTCCTTTAGGGAATATAGTATAAATTCTTTCAGTACAATCTTCAACGAATTGATCTATAAATAATGATAATTTATCCTCATGTTTATAACCTTTCATTGATAATTCATCCCCCTCAAATTCCTTTTCAGTAAAAGCATTTATTCCTTCTTCCATTTTAGGTGAAGTGATAAATCCTGGGGATAATTGATCTAAATTGGAATAACTATTAATATCACTTATTTGGATATTTTGGATCTTTTTCCCATAATTTTTTGTATTGTATACAATTAACCAACGTTTTACTATTGTCCCAAAATATGAATATGCTTTAGCTCCGTTATCTGGGTTGAATAGGTGAATTTTACTTAATAAAAATACCATTAATTCATGTTGTAAATCTTCTAAATTTTCAACTTCAGTGTAATAAAATTTGAACGTGTGAATAATATTTTGTGTTAATTTATAAAAAGGCCAATGAATATGGTCTTGATACAAATTACTTCTTTCTTCTTTATCTGTAGAATTGTTATATTTTACAATTGCTGCTTCTGTTTCTTTTGTAAAGTATACTCTACCTTTTCTTAATTTTTTATTTTTTTCAATTATGTGATCCATCTATCCTTAAATTTTCTTAATGTTAAAATCATTAAGAATTTCTTGGATTTGCTTTATATTTTTAAAGAAGAAGCCTATCTCGTCATCACCTTCAAATGAACCCTTAATGTCAATTTTTTTAATTTTTTCATCTGAAACCTCTATTATTCTAGATATATTATCTAAGTATTTTAAATATCCTAATAGGATATCTTCTTGTTTTTCGTTCTTTCGTAGTAGATTAATAGTCGTAAACCCTAAAGCTACGACTATTATTGAAAGTATTATTATTGTAGTTATCATAAATTATCTAACATATTTTTAAGTCCTGGGCTTGATATAGTACCTAACGCTTTGGACTTAGATGATTTTGTATTGGTTGATAATGTATAATTTTTCTTACTAGTATCCAAGCTATTTTTAAACTTAGGTAACCATTCAATTTCAAACTCAATTCTAGCTGCCATCATATCAGCTTGGTGTAAAATAAATGGTAATGAAGTTCTTGGTTTAGTCTCAGGCATATATGATTTAAGATATTTATCATTTGCTGGATCATATAAACCATCATGAGTTTGGATTGCTATCATTTCATTAAAAGTATACTTAACATCATGTTGTTGGAGTAAAAATAATCCTCTATCTGGTACTGAAGCGAATGCTATTTCTTTATTATGCATATAATCTTCACCTAATTTTTCTTTTCTCCATTTATCAGTTTGAGGTAAATAAGATTCATGAGTATCATCACCCATTTTACCTAAATCATGATTAATAGCTGAAAATACTAATTCTTCTTTTGTAAAAGTAGACATATCTGCACCCATTTCCTCCCATAAATTGGATTGTAATAAAGCACAATTAACAACTCTATTTACATGGTCAATATACCCTCCTGGAAAAGCGTTATGATATTCCTTTTTATGTGATGCTGGCATCATTATGAGACGATCCTCATATTTTTTATAAAATTCTAATACTTTTTCTTTTCTGGGAGATGAAATATGTTCTTCAATATTAGTTAAAAATATTTCCCAATTTGCTTGAATTTTTTCTGCTGTTAACTTCATAACTTTTATTTTATTTTTACCCGTTTCTTAATGCTGCGTGTTCTCTTTCTAACTGTGTCTCTAAATCCCTGAGTACCGATTCTGTTTCTTCAATTTTTTTAATAAAATCCTCAACTGGTTGTTGTGATTTTACCATTAGTTTTAGATTAGTTAAATTACCTTGTATTTTGTTTGTTAGGTGAACAATTGTTTCTGCGTTACGTAATGCCATAGTTATTTTAATTTATGTTAATTGAGGTACTTTAGGTACCTCTGTACCCCTGTACCTCATTTCTCTCATCTCTTTATTTTTCTTAAACCCTGTACCTCCAATGTACGTTGAGTATTTTTAACATCCAACCTTAGATTAAAGACTTTTTAATTTTTGAGATATTTTGTGTAATAGAGCGCATCTTTCATATTCTTCTGATTGAGTAAAATAATTAATCCCCAATTGTAAAGCTGTGTCTAAATATTCGTCTGAATAGTATTTTAATGCGATTATATGCGCTTCCTCACCCAAGTCAACGTTTTTGATGTATCCCCAGGCTCTGTTGTAAGTAACAAACTCTCCTGCTTCTTTTATATCATTAATATCTAATTCTTCATTAGATTTTGCAAAGAAATTTAAAACTTTTTTATTAAAATTTATATGATTTAAAACTAATTTTTTATACATTCCAACATAATACATTGGAGAGGATTTTAGATCTTCATATGTTGTTTTATTATCCTTTGAGAGATTACCATCATCATGAGAAAATAAACCAAATATATTATCTAAACTTACCATTACATTTTATTTTGTATTCTTTTAAGAGCATATTCCCATTTTTCAGCTACTGATTTATGTCTATGTTTATCTTGGGATTTCATTTTTTTACATTGCTCCTCAAATTCTTTTTTTAAACCTTTTTTTTCTACCTCTAAATAAACTTCCATTAAAGTATCTTCGTGTGTAGACATTGTTTTTGATTTTTGAAAATTAATATTAATATATGTTATAACTACTAGTAATCCAAGTTATTTTTAAAGTATTTCCTAGTACCATTTTGATTTTTAATAATATAAAAGCCATTTAAATCTAAATTATCGATGTTATCCGTTATACATATCAAACCACCATAAAAATCATATATATAATGCGTTATATTTCGCGTATACTCGCCGACCTCTACAGTTTCATAGCAATTGTCGAAAATAGGATTAAATCCAATATAATTATTACTACCATCTAGATCTAAATTAATTGAATTATTAGGTCCTACAATACTTACGGTTACTTCACAGGTTTCTATGTAATGTTGAAATGCAGCATCAGCACAATTGAAAGGATCACTCCAATCAGAATATGAATAAGTAATAGTATCGTTTAAGCCTAACGGAGGATAAAAATTATTAGTATTTGAAGGAATAATACATGTAACACCATAACTAAATCCTAATTGTGAAACATATACTGAATCTGGAAAAGGAACCCATCCTGGGGTGGATGAATTAGAACAGTTGTTATCATTTAAAGTTAAAGTTATAGTTTCTTCATCCCAATTTATATCTAGAAGTTCTAGATCACACGTTGAAATTTGTGATAATAATGATGAAGTCCAAAGAAAAAACGCCCAAAAGAAAAAGATATTTTTCATTGTAAAATGTATTAATTAAAGTTATAGGAATTAGCAACTTTTTGCCATTAATACATATGGGTAGGCAAGGTGAGACTTGAACTCACGTGTAACCAACTACTCTTTCTACAAGGTATAAGCTTGAGGAGATACTTGCCTATATTGTACACCAGACAGGATTCGAACCTGTGACCGTTAGCTTAGAAGGCTAATGCTCTATCCAGCTGAGCTAC
>Ga0181377_1000867_pt1 | contig 10505 bp, 6 predicted proteins | sample LowvirmetaG_9_FD_130160 | JGI IMG/M metagenome (GOLD analysis project Ga0181377, IMG submission 130160) | Marine viral communities from the Subarctic Pacific Ocean - Lowphox_13 viral metaG | ecosystem: Environmental > Aquatic > Marine > Oceanic | place: Subarctic Pacific Ocean | collected 2015-12-10
ACAGTTTCTCTACCATCTCTATAAACTTCTAGTTCTTCCCAGTAATGATTGCAGTTTACGCCTCCTTTGTAGTCAAAAATACTGTAGGCTTGACCATTATGTCTAAAGCCAGTATTAATTCTACTATCCATCTCTCTTATTTCTTGACGAGTATACAATTTTTGTAATCTCATCATAGCTTTACAGAAATTACGTTGTGGTGATGCGCCGGCATATCTATATTTAATCTCTGGCTCGTTATCTAGGCCCTGGCGACCTAAAATATCTAATCCTTGTATTCCTTTAACATAATCACCAATGCCCTCAAAGTTAGTCTTAGCAGCGTCTATGTAAACAGCGTTTTCATAGTCAACTTGCTCACCAAACTCATCCATTAACTCTAGAATAAGTGTTTGTATCTCTTCGAACTCTTCATCTACAAATTTTTGTGCTTCTACAGGTACACAGTTAGGTACTGTTTTACCATTTAGCTTTTTAACACCGATTGCTTCGTAACCAGGCCAACATGCTTCGTCTAAGTCAAAATCAAGACCATAAGATGAATAACAAATAGCAGCGGCTTGATCTTCGTCATAACCTTCACCTTTTAGGACTGGTATACAACGTGATACGTAATCTGATTCTGATTCTCCTGATTTAGGCTCTACAAATTCTTGTATTGCAAAGTCTTTACGTAATTGTTCGTATTCACTAGCTATATAATACTTTTCTAGTTCATCAATCTTTTCATAGTCTTCTTTCCACTTAGCATATAGCTTAAGTGTTTGGAAACTTGGTACAGTAGTATCGAACTCTACTCTATCGTCGCCTACGTTGTAATACGGGAACCCTAGATTAGCTCTTTTGCCTTCCGAGTAGTAATCATTAATATCTAGTATGCCATCGAACTGGGATGCCGTAAGGTCTACTATATTATTAGTCTCTTTATTCTGAATATACCAGTGAGTTGCTTGAAAGTCTTGATCTTCTACTTTATACTGCATTCCCTTAATACATTTTAAGTCATAGTCACCATTGTAGCCACCCATTGCGTAAAATAAAAATTGTGCTACTTGGTAGCAGTAACCAAATGGAAATTCTGTGTTAACACCAGCTTCTGTTAGTAATTTCATCTGCTCTGCGTGATTTACACTACCATCTCCAGCTGCACCTACGCCTGGTTTCTTAAATAGATCGATATTTGCATTAAAGAATTCATTAAACTTCTCAAAACCAGTATTATCTACTATTTGCTCTTCTGCAAATGCTAAGAAGTCAATACCAATTGCTGGTTTATCTACGATTGACATTACATCGACGCCTAAGTCATCGAAGTCCATTTCATCCCAATCAATTAAAAGTTCTACTATTTTCTTCATAATGTATTTATCTTACAACCTTGCTAGGTCATTAATTTTTGCGTCAGCCTCTTGTTGTGTTGTCATTTCTTCTGCAACTACATAGGCTCTAATTACTGGTTGTCCACCGCCACCTGTTACTGCTTCAGGACCTACTTGGTTATCAATATCTACATCAGTTGCTGCACTAGCTAGTCCTGCAGTAGGATCAAATGTAGGTACAGTTGGTCGACTAGGTGTACTACCACCACCTCCACCGCCAGTACCTGGTGTTTTAGTTTTTACAATAGCTGCAACGTTAGCAAGACCACCTGCAACTGCTACACCGGCTGCAATAGCCGCTCGTATAGGCGAGGTAGGATCTCCTGGTATTAACTGTGAGGTATAAGCTTTCTGCGCACCTAAGTATGTGTCAATGGTTGTGGCAGCAATTGCAGCAGCTTTACCAGCTGTACTGTTTTCACCAACTAATTGAGCTACAGCTCCTAATGCTTGGCTAGCTACTTGTAGGTTAGCATCAGAGACTTGTTTTTGCATTAACTTCTCAAAGTCAGCCTCTTCTTTCTTTAGTGCTTTAGTTTTACCGCTATAAAACTCTCTTACTTTATCTTTTTCTGCTTCTGTAGCCTTTAATCTATCTAATTCTTCTAGATCTCTAAGTTGTGCTGCCTCTAACTCGGCCTGTGCTCTTGCAAACTCATTCTCTATGTCTTCTAGCTCCATTTCAGCCAGTTTATCTCTAATAGTCTGCTTTCTTTCTACTTCTTCTCGCTCTAACTCAGCAGTAATACGTTGTGCATCTAATCTACGTGTTTCTAACGCAGTTTCTGCATCTATTCTAGTAGCAACTGCTTCTGCAAGCGAAGTTTCTAGTTCTTCACGCTTTTCGTAGTTACTTTCTTGTGAAATTTGTAATCTTAGGTTCTCTTCTTCTAATCTAGCTTGTTTTGCTAAGTTTTCTGCTAATTTTACTTGTGCTTCTCCTAAAGCCTCTAGTGCAGTCTTTCTTTCTTCGTAAGTTCTGTTAGTATCTTCCGCAATCTTCTGTTGCGTCTCCATTTCTTTGTTAAGTAGTGCATTATCTACAATTAGGGCTTGTTGTGCATCTCTAATATTTCTAAATTGATCTACTAGTAATGACGCAACTTCTACAGCCTCTTTTACTTCTGCAACTACAGTCTTACCGAACTCTACGACAGCGTCTACAGCACCTCCGACTTTATCTGTAACATCTTCTACTCCAAGTACTACTTTACCTACGGCATCTGCGGCTACTTTACCAGCTGCACTAAACTTACCTTTAAATAGTAATGAGATAGCCTCACCAAGCTTAGGGACTAGTTCTAAGAGACCTTCGAACCTGTTAATGATATTCTCTTTAACCAGATTCATAAATGTCGTCAGCGCTTCCTTAGGCGACGTGAAGGCCCATACTATCTTTTCACCTAATGATGCAAAGAAGTCCATAACTTTACCAGTTATGATACCTAGAGCTTCCATTGCTATGGCTAGCTTACGTGAACCCTCTTCAGAATTCTTAAAATATGCAAATAGTGATGTAAGTGCGATTAGCAAGGCTCCAAGTCCTGTAGCTGCAATTGCACCTTTTAGTCCTTTGAATCCTGCTGTTGCGCCCTTAATACCAGCTTTCATATCTGCGAAAGCCTGCTTACCTTTTGCAAGTATTGAGTTTTCTTCTGCTACCTTCTTGGTTTCTTTACCAAGATTCTTCATCTCTTTCTGTAGTTCTTCTACAGATTTGACTTCTTTCTCAATACCATCAATGGTAAATGTAATTTTAACTTCTTCTTGTGCCATATCTACTTAGAAATATAATTGTTGCCCATTTTGAATTAACTGAAGATCATCAGCGTATCTTTCTGGGTTTGCTATTCTTTTTGCACATGGTAATTCCCAATGTAACCAATAAATACCTTCTTGCCATACGCCTGTTGTACCATTCGAGCTTTTTTTTGGATTACCTTTACCAGGCTTACGTCTATCTTTTGATTTACCTAGTGGTACCATTCTTGCTGGATCTCCCATTTGATAGGGTTGATAGACTTCGCCATAGTATGCAATATCCCATGGTCCACATGCTTCTACACCTTTTAGTAATTCTATTACCTTAGGTGGATCGTAAGGACCTACTATAATAGCATCTATATCGTTTGAACTTTCAGCGTTAGTTAAACTACCTACTAAGTATAAGTCGTAACCAGTCCAATCTAAATTAAAGATTGGCTGGTATGCTTGTTGAAATTCTTCGTCTCCTAATATCATATTATTCTTTTTTAATTATGGTGTTGCTACGAATATGTAAGGGTTAGTACCTATTACTTGTAATTGAGTAAGGAATGGGTTTTGAAACGATCCATCACATAAACACAATAATGGATATTCTGCAGAATCAAAGAAACTAGTTGCATCATAATACCAATCAGTATTATTACTACATGTAGTATTTTGAAGCATTTGAACTAGAGTACCTGTTGTCGTACCGTATTGTGATTGTAATGCAGCCCAACTTCCATCATACGTATAGAATCCATCAGTAGGTTCTGCTGGCGTATTACCAGAGTTAACTCTAATAACTACTATATCAGTATCAGATCCAACAGTTTCACCTTGACATAGACCACCAATGTTATATTCTCTAATGTATGATATATCTCCTGGTGGAATTACTACTTGACAGCTTACTAAGACTGATGTTGCTGCAGTTGTACAACCTACATTATCTGTAATTGTAAAAGTATAAGTATCAGAGTCTAAACCTGTTCTTGTAAATGATGTGCTACCGTCAGTCCATGCAATTGTATAAGGTGCAGTACCGCCTGTTGCTGTAATAGTTACTGCTCCATCAGCAGTATAACAATCAGTAGGTTCTGTAATATTTGCAGATGAACCTAATTCAGATGCAGAAGATTGTGGTACTACAATAGTATCTGTGCTAGTTCTACCCGTAGCATCTGTTATTGTAATAGCATAAGTACCTGGTGTTTGATTATCTATAAGTCCAGGGTTAATATTAAATGTACCAGTATCACCTGAACTACTTGACCAACTAACTGGGAATACAGGTAATGGCGCAGTAAATACATAAGTGATTTGACCGTTAGATCCATTAAAACATGAAGGGCCTTGTGGTGTTGTAGTAAAAGCAAGAGCGTCATCAGATACTGGAGTTGGTATAAAATCTAATAGTTTAATTAGCTGTACTTTAACAGGACCTGTAACTCCTATTTGTGCATCGTTAATCTTTTCTGGTCTGTAATATGCACCATCTACAAAAATAACATCATCAAATGAGAATGTTTGTAAGTCTACATTATTTAGTGTAAAGTATGCTGTAATTCTTCTAGCGTTTTTATCATATAATGAATTAATATAATTAGACCAATATTGAGTGTATAAACTATTTTGTGTTATTAGTCCATTATAGCCACCTACATTAGTACCCCAATAAGGTACATCTACATTCCAATTTAAGACTTCTGAATCTACAGTCATTGGCCATTCATTATAGTAACTAACCAAGGGGTAATGGTCTAAACCATTTACAGTACCTGGCATACCAACCATATACCAATGGCTAGCATTAGTTAAGATTTCTTGTAGTCCATTATAGAATAGGAATCTTGTTTTAGGTTTAATAGGGTTATTCTCTCCATCACTCTTTACATTTAATTGTGGTATAATAAATCTAGATGTATTACCTGCTCCTTCTATTTGTGCTAGAGGAGTTGGCGCCCAATTAGTTTCTATCTTTCTAGTTCCTTTTAGCAGTTCGTTACCTGAGTCAAACTCTAAGTAACCGAATACATTCTTATAGGCTTGTGTATGGTATATGTTAATCCAATCGCCATCATCTTTATGTGTAAAATCTATTTGATCTGACTGTGTGTTAAATAGAGGTTCTATTACAAAGTCTTTATCTCTAATTAGTTTATCAGACCAGTCATAGAGGTCACCAGATGCGATGTAATCAACAAACGGTTCAATAATGAAGTTTCTACTATCTGCAGGATCTGGACTCATTACAAGTCTAAATGTAGTTAGTAGATCTTTTATGAATTCTATTTGCTTATAGTCACAATCTAAACTTGCAGTAGGTAGCGACGCTCCTGGTGCAGAGACCGTTTCAAATTGTGAACTTGTTATGTTTGCTTGACTAATAGGGCCGGCAGTTTCTAATTTTACATGTACTTGATCGCCCGCTGTTAAACTAACAATACCTTGTACAGTAATAAGACCATTACTACCATAAGATCCAGTAGCGTATACTGTACTACCTATAGCATTTGTTAGGAGGAGTCTACCGCCTACTGGTGAACCAGGCCATTGATCGTAGTAATCAAACCAAGCCGAGTAATTTGCCTCTGCTTGAAAAATATAACTACCTGTAACTGGTGCTACATAATAACTAGAAGAGGTTGTATATTGATAGTTTTTACCATCACTAGTAAATGTATTACCACTAGAAGGATCAGCAATATTGTCATTAATAATTATATCATTAAGTCCACTGTCTGATATACCCTGTGTATTACTATCAGTGGCTAGCATAATGTTATCACTATTAGAATCTAGTGACAAGTCAATTCTAGACTCATTACCAAATGCACTTACATAGACTTGTTTAAAGGTATCACTATCAAAGAAGACTGATGTAAAAGTATAGCCTGCATCACTAAATATTTGATCTACTAGCTTTTTAGCTCTAATCATAGGTTTAAACCTATTCAGATCTAAGGACTTAAGTATATTACTCTCAGGGCCTTGTGTAAAGTTATGAGCTCCTTGTGTTGCTATTCGGGCTTCTTCTACACTACCATTATCATCGTATGTATTACCAAAGTCTATAAGTGGATATATTACATCTCCATTCTTAAGACCATCAGTTAGAGTCGGTGTTTGACTAACAAAGCTGTCAGTTGCAGCATCCCACTTTTTTTCAGATGGGTATGCACCCCATGAACTAGCAATCTCATCAAAGCTTACTGTATGTGATAGATCTGTAATATTAAGATTACACATACTAGCGTCACCAATAGCACTAGAGAAGTCTCTGGTCTCTCCTAAGAAAATTATCTCATAGTCTATTTTATCTTGTGCGCCATTAACATAGATACGTTGTAGTCTAATGTGACCCTGTCTAAACTCAGCACCATCTACAATGATCTCTGCTGGTTTCTTTACAGTTACATCATAGTCAATACCGTCTATTAGGAATGCGTGCTTAAAAAATATATTATTAGCACTAGTCGCGGGTACTCTGAATGTCCTAGAGAATACTGACTTAGCCTCAGCGTTAGTAATATCTTCTACTGATAGATTCAGCTTAATCGGTTCAGTCTCGTAGAGATCTAACCAATATTGTGTTAGCTGTCTACTATCATCATATACTTTAAGTTGAATCATATTATCCTCTTTGTGATTTTACGTTATTAGCTAATTTAAACTTAATTTCGTATTGGAACAGTTTATCTTTTTTGTATGACTTCTCGGTCCATGATGCACTTGTTACATTACAACCAAAGAAGTATGCTTCGTACGCCGGAGGACCATTTAGTCCTAAACGTACTCTAACATCTGGTGAGTTAAACAGGCCTTCTAAGTAGTCTGCATCTTCATCTGACATATAACCAGTCTCTGCTGTGAAAGTCTCTTGGATCTCTTGTGAGTATGTTGTATAACCGCGTGCGCCTGTTGATGTAGTATAACTACTACTATTAGGGTCCCATGTATTAGCTAAGTAGTTATTAGCTCTTCTCTTTGTACTTCTTACATTCTTTTTAGTAAATGTGTAGTAGTCTCTAAAACCAAATGAGTTTAACCAAGAGAACTGTATGTGATCATAGTCTAAACAATCTGCTTGATTGAATGCTATACCACGTCCATAAATTCTGTACATTTGTACCCAATGTAATGATTCATCAGCATAACCTGGAAAAGAGGCTAGACAAGTTCCTGGCGTCCATGCTACTGTTTGTACGTAGTAGTATGCTACTGCTGGATCTAATTGGAAACTAGCAGTTGCTAGAGGTGTTGTATAATATGTAAAGTTACTTAAGTTTCTTGGTCCGAAGCCTCCTGTAATTACTAATGTATTATCCTGTGGTTGGTTACCATCTCCGTAGTTAACATTAGGTCCACCGCCATTAGCTACAATATTAGGTATAATAATATCATCTACTTGTGAGCCATCTGATTCGTATGTTGTAATTCTAAATCCTTCAATACCCTGTGCATTTGCAGGGGGACTAGGTAAGCCACCTGTATAATTTTTATTAAAGTAACTCACGGTATGTAAGTCATCTTGGAATACATCGTGTATTTGTACTCTAGTATTAATACCAATTGAACTAGGAGCGGCTACGCCCATTTGTGTTAGTTCACTACCTCTAATAAATGATACATCATCAGTTAACGGTTGGCCATTACTGTATATGTTAGTACATGGAGGATTAGAGTCATCTCCATTTAGCGCAGCTTGATATGGTCCTTCTGCCCATAATAAATCATACCATGGTTTTTTACCACCTATTACTTCGTAGGGTCCGTAACTTACAGACCTAAGCTCTACAACTCCTGCAGTTTCATCTCCGATACGTAAAATGTATCTTTCGACCTCTTCAACTGATTGTTGTAAGTTAGCTGGACTGGCATTACCAAGACCAATCATTTCTGTATTAATAGGTGATACATGCACGTATGTCTGTAAGATATTCTGTATATCAAAGATAGCCTTACCCTCTGAGTTAGCTGTTTGTCTAATATCAGCCAGGATGTCGCCACCTACTGTTTGTACTTGTAGTACAAATTTGTTTGCACCACTAGTTAAATTACTTAAGGTAACTGGGTTAGGACCATACGCTAAGTTATAGTCGCCTGGTGATTGTGATATTGATACTGTTGAAGCCATATTAAAATTCTGTTGTTAGTTGTTGCGCCACGCCATCTGCTATCGCTCCGGCTATTATGTCTACATCGAAGAAACGTTGTGGCTTAAGTCCCATCTTATATATTTCTTTTCTTGCACCGAAGCTTAGATCTCCTCCGATCATGTCGTAATTACCACTAAATCCGAATCGTCTACCAGCTGCAGGTTGTAGTACACCATAACTCGGTACCTCACGCGCAGGGGCGTTCTGTATACCATCTACTCCGTAATTCTGAAAGATACCATAGTACATCATCTCAATGCTAAGAGAGTCTTGCTCTATAACTGCCTTGATAGATTGTCTAAGTGCTCCCGTATTTACAGGTGCATCTTGCTTTATTTGGTCTACTAGCCTACCACCTATTTGTGTAAGTATCGGACTAAGGTTCTGCATTGTTTCCCCAAAGTCACCGAGTGCTGATTCGAATTCGTCTACTGTCATATCGCTCTGAATGTTATTTGACCACTAGTAGTTTTAAAGAATGAATCGAAGCCAGCAGTCCATGTATTGTTAATTCCTATTAGGACACCACCCTCTGCACTGTAGTCACCTGTATTTTGATTTATAGGTATTACGAATGGTGCTGTGGTAGCAACTGTAAACGTATCGCCGACTAGTGGACCTTGAGGTACTGATGGCGGCATGCCTGATACATTAGGTATTGTAACATACGTATTACCAAAACTACCATCAAACCACGATAGTGTTGCTGTAGTAAAATCAAATCCTGCTGGAAGATCTTGTGTACACTCTAAGACAAAGTTAAATTCTACTTGTGCCTGTAAGTTTGTGTAATAAGAATCGGCGCCTACAGCACTTCCAATACTATTCACAAAGTATGGAGAGCCCACAGTTGCTGAAGGGCCCGGGTTAAATCCAACTCTTGGATATGTATAAGGGATAGGTCTTAGTGGGCTAGTCTCTAAGGAGTCTACCACTTTTTGCTCAAATGTAGGAAAGCTCCCGTATGCTAACGCTGTCTTAGGTATTACATTGTATTGTACAAATATATCTCCTGAGTTGATAGGAGGTTGAGTAGGTGTTGTCATTGACTGTTTAGAGTCTGCCTGTATCACTAACTCAGATTGGTTTGCATCAGTATATGCCACGCCACTAGTTGTTGTACCAGAGGCTAGATATGCACCTCGCTCAATACCAAACTCAAAGTACGTACCATCGTTAGTTTCTACTTGTACTTGTAGGTCATTAGCCTGTGCTATCTTTTGTATTTGCACCTGCTTAGCGGCTTCCATCTTATCTAACTGTATTGTTAGCGTCTGTGTAAAGCCTAAGATACTTGAGGCCTGATTGACATTGTAGTTCTCTACAAGGCTAGCAGTACCCTTATCCATCTCGTACTTATACCATGTGCCTCCTTCATTTCTCAGGTATACACACATGACACCACCGATGCCAGTGTTACAATTACCCGCTATGCCTGATGTTATATTACAACTCATAGATCTTTATGTCTGTGTTTATGAATTCCATTTGTGCTTCGTCCGCTGGGTCTGCTGAACGTAGCGACCATAACAGTGCTGCCTTTTGATCTGTTGCCATTGCATTTACTGAAATGTTATATGTAGCTGACCACGCAAACTCTGTAGTAGTCACTTGACCCTGTGGCCAACCGCTTACTTTAGTAGGTAATAGTATACCTTGGCTACCGGCAGGCGTACATGTTGTCATATTAACCTCTTGAATTTGTACTCCGGGTGGTTCCGTAATAGGCTTAGACTCTGTGGCTCTTGCAGTACCCGTAACCTCTATTACATATTGTGTAAGTTCAGGTACAAATACTGCTGTATAAGTACATGTTTGGTATACCGACTGTGGATCGTAAGTAGGTACTTGTGTAGAAATTCCCACACCAATAGGGTCTGGCGCTACAAATTGGTTATTGTTAAACTTATACACTACTAACACATTCTCTGCAATCGGTGTAATACAATCATTAAGTGCTAACGGCAATTCCATCTCTAGGGTTGCTGTCATGCCCGCTACTGTATCTTGGAACCTCTCTTTAAATGGTGTTAGGTCAACATTTAACGTTAGGTCAAACTGTTCGTATGGCTTAGCGAATCTTAAGTTAGCCAGTATATCATCGATGTACTGTTGGCAATCAGACTGTACCTTTAAGTAGTCTGCAAACCCATTGGTCGGGTCCTCTTGTGCTACGTCCATTACTATGAGGTTAAACCTGTAAGTAACTGTCTGTCCT